>Ga0255340_1002235_pt1 | contig 23107 bp, 27 predicted proteins | sample wastewater_treat_7_FD_192417 | JGI IMG/M metagenome (GOLD analysis project Ga0255340, IMG submission 192417) | Wastewater microbial communities from Lulu Island WWTP, Vancouver, Canada - plant10 | ecosystem: Engineered > WWTP > Wastewater > Unclassified | place: Canada: Vancouver, British... | reverse complement strand
TCTCGCCGTGAGATGCTCCTTGCGAACCAAGGCCCACTGATCCCAAGAAGACGCCGATACCGCCCTTGGTATCTTTTGAGTCCGCATTGGCAAGTGCGATGTCAAACTCAACCAGTGACACAGTTCGCCCCTGGTCGTCGGTGATAATCTTCGCTTCTTTTGCATATCCGTAGACTTTATCCGAGCCGATAAGCGCGCCGTGCTCCGCCGCTTCAGTGCGTGCGTCTGCCACACCTGCGACAATTTCAACAAGGGCTTCACGAATGAATTCACGAAGGTTCATCATTACTCCTTTGGGCTAACACAGAGCTAACCGGGAGTAGCCCGATAGGGCCACGATCCGGTTCAGCGCCTCGTTAGCTGCTATTTTATCAGTCCTGCTTTCCATAGCCCAAGCACTACCTCCATCTGATAGTTGTGGGTGGAGGCGGGTGTCAGATTGGGTGCAGCACTTAAAATTTTTGTTACAATTTGCCATAGATCATCCGACGAAAGATTGGCAATAAATGGGAATGCCTTTAGGAGGCTGACAGCGGTTTCGCCATACAATCTGTTTTTATACGATGACGAATAAGAAATTGGTGGTATTCCAATTATATACCCGCCAGTGCATAGCCCAAGAAAAGTTGATTTCGGACAATCACTTGCTTTACTTAGGGAACTAATTTGTGCCTTTTGATCCCATATTTGTATGAGTTCATCTTTTTGCTGCGGATTTTGTATTATTGAAGAACAATAGCAGTTTACAACATCCACGGCCAAATTGTCATATCGCATAAGGTTTCCTCCTTATCAGTCATTTGCAGCTAACGCCCCGCTTCACCGGCTTGGGAAGGCGGGCGCTACGAACCCTGACTTTTGGCAACCAACTTTCCCGCCCGCCTTCCCAAGTCCGGTGCAAGCAATTGTTGGGTATAAATCTTTATTTAACATAGAATTAACCAACATTACTAAATAATTTTGATTGTAAACTTTCTAATCTTGGTTTTATCCATCTCTCCTGCCAATAGGTTATTAACTCTGGTTTTGTATAATTCTTCCATATCGGTTTATTAGCTTTCCCTAATAAGTACTCTTGCCAATTTTCAGCCAAAGGACAACTATAGTACCCTCTTTGCCAACCAATACTCAACATCTCCTCTGAAAATCCAATTTCCTTTAAGCCAGCTTTTAATACGCGTATTTTCCAATTAGGGCCATACCCAAATTTATAAGTCTTAAATACTTCTTTAGGAACAAGTTCTTTGATAATTTCCCAACTACCATTTGCTGTAATATGAATATGACTCTGTCCCTTCGTTTTACCAATATATTTCCAATTTAATAATCGAGTATAAATTGCTGACTTGCCAAAAGCTCCTAATGTATCTACATGTACAAGATATGGCCTCTTTTTTTCACCAGATATAATCGGTGTCGTATCTTTATATTTATCATAAAAGGTTTTACGGACTTCTGGAAACATGACTGATAAAGCAACTAATTTAGCCCCAAGTATCAAGTTATATGGGGGAACTGCACCAAGTATATATGCGGTCATGCAATTATAAAGCCGTTTCATCTTTTGCTCTTTATCCCATCCAATAAAATCATCTCTTTTTCCTAATCCAATTATTGGATCAGCTAATCCAATGATTCCTATCAGCTTATCATTATATTGATCGAATATAAGAAACCTGATTCGCCTCCCATAGCCGGTAGTTATTGGAATTGACCAAAAAGAACAAGCGTATGACCATATTCGCCGTTGTTGTTCGGTCTCTACCATAACAAGATATGGATTTATGTTGAGAATGTCTATCTCTTCAGGTTTAGCAAAAAAATCTATAACTTTGTTTCTATACTGTAATCCGTTAGTGTTCGTTTGTTTGGCAAGTTCATATTGCATCAAACGGATATCGTCTGCAATAAGTTGTCCATTTTCTGTATCAAAGTGAACACCATACTTTTCAAGATAATTGAGTATTTTTTTTCTAATAACCTTTTTTGAAGTCATGTTTATAATCTGCCTTATTTTTCCTTCAACTTGGAATCTTCATACACGTTCCGTCCAACTAATCTTTCAAACTCATTGACTCTCATAGGCAGCACAAAAGCCTGTTCAGAAGAAACCATATATAAATTTCCTTTAATCGTTTCTCGCTGAATAAATTTGGCAATAACTCCATCGTAATTGATATTTGACTTCACTAATGCTTTTATATCGTCAGAATTGCCCATGTGAAAAGCAAAAAAGTTATCGGCTTGCGTTCTGATCTCATCTGAAATCGCTGATGGCCGTTGCGTAATTGCCATGATGCCTAAACCGAATTTACGACCTTCTTTAGCTACTCGAACAAAGGGATTTGCATTAGATTTGACAAATTCTTCAGATAGGACATTTTGAGCTTCTTCCACAAAAATAACCGTATTAATGACTTCACCCTGTTGATCAGAAGTAAAATTAGCTTTATTATGTTCAAACAATTCTCTGACGATAATTGTTGAGATAATACTGGCATCCATGTTATCTTTAAGTGAAAGGTCTATGATAACGGTTTTCCCTTGTTTAAGATATTCAAATACTTTTTCTATAAGCGTCGAACTCTTTGAGTGAAGCCCTTTTTCTTCGTCAATTAAATGTCGTATTCTTTTTCTGATCGCCATAATCGTCTTTCTGGCGCTGGCATCTGGTTCCTTTTTTTTCATTTCACCAAAGAAATCTGAAAAATCCACATGCAGTTTCTCTGGATGTGCCACATAATCATCAATATTTTTAATGAAATTAGTAATCCCTTCCTCGTCCAGATATAACAGAAAAGATTTCATGACTTCTGAGAAGCCTGCTCCAAAGTTTAAAATATCTCCGACTGTCAAGTGAGATACCATGTTGAGTAGTACATTTCCCCCAAAGATAAAGCGTCCTTTGTACTTTTCCGGAATTTTTTTATCTGAATAGACGACCAAATTAGTTTTGATATTTTGTTCATCTACATCGCCTAATCCATAGGTATGCGTCCCTTTCAGGAAATACTCACCGTTCAAATCAAATATCAATTTCCCGTAGTTAGTATTCTTAACCAGTTGATACAACAAAACTTTAGCAAGATTAGTTTTACCAAAACCAGATTGAGCAAAAATCATGGTTCTTCTATTTCTCAATTTGTCAACATCGAAAAGGAGTTCTCCTTTCTTTTCGTGAACATCCTCGCCAATACAAAGGTATCCTATCGGTGCTCCATTGGCATTATCACGGTTAAGAATATTTTGAACTTCTCGTGGAGTCAAATATCGTGCATGATAACCTACGGTCGGCAACTTACGGACAGCCGTTGTAAAATCTTTCCCATCACTTGTAAATGTTCCTAAAATTCTAACATTGTAGGTATAACTGAATATTTTCTGTTTATCTCGCTCAGAAAGCTCTCGTTCAGCAATTCTGGCAAAATGAACTGCCACTAACGTTTTATCTTGAGAGCGAAATATGGGATCTTCATCATACACCTCAGCTTCAACTCTGGCTAAAAACTTTGTTCCGTCTTCATCTCGTGGGGTTAAAACAATAAAATCCCCTGTATTGGGGCTGGCTTTAGAATCTTCATATGATGAATAAATCAAAATCGCATCATCCGTTGTCTTTTGTCCATATAGCACTCCAAAATCTTTTCTCTCCATATTTTCCTCCCATCTAAAAGCGGTCATGTATATCTAAGAATAAGTTTTCAATATCAACATTATCCATTCGTTGATCCTGATAAAGAGCGAGTTTGACTCGTTTGATAATTTCTTCTTTGAACTCCTTTTTGAGTGAGACGAAATTATGAACTTCAACCAAAGGATATGGATACCCTAGAATGTAATGCTCTTGTGTTAAGCGAGTCAACTCATTAAATATCAGACCTAACTTTTCCATGTCACGGCTTGAGTTACTCCCTTTAGACTCTATTTCTGGCAGAGCATCAAAAATGTTTACGTCAGCAGCAACCCAATCATAATTTTGGAGTTTTTCGACATAATCAAGTCGTGCGACTGTAAACAAACCAACTCCTCTACCTGAATGAAGTGCTTTTCTGGCATAAAAATCTCCTGAATAAGACGATAATAACACTGAGTCAGGAACTTCAAACCAACAACATAATTTCTGTCTTTTTGGGTCTTTTGATTTGAAAGGATATTCATATTTTAACTGTTCTTGTAAATACAAGTCTATCTGCTTGAATGTATATGACAACTCCATTTTAATTGGAGATTGTTTTGTAATCGCAACAATATAAATATCCTTCTCTTTCAAATATTTTCCTATTTTAACCAGATAAGGCTGTTTAATCTGTAATGATCGTAGATTCCCATCTCGTAAAATGAAGTCTCCGGGTTTTGTACCTTCTAAATTAGTAATTTCAAGAATTAATGCCCATTCTAATACTTCTTGGCAAAAGGATAACAGCGTAGAAAGTCGAGTACACACAATATCTTTATCATAAGCAAAGATATTTTTGATATTTTCAGGGGTACTTTCACAGAAATCAAGAAATTGTTTTACGGGTTCTAAATTCAATAACTCTTCATAAATTGCAACTCTATGGTCATCTTTCGTGATCAAGATATTATCAGGATAATACGCTTTCCCTAAAATGATAGGATCATCTAAATCATTCATCCTTAGTTGTTTTCCTTTGTAATAGCAAAGGTACCCTGCGGTATAAACCCCAATAGACAAACCGTTATAAAAATCCTGACTATTATAACTTCCATCAATCGCATAAAACCGTCTTTCAGAATCATCAATCTTGTCAAATTCGATGATTTCAAAAAATTGAGGGGTTTCGGGATTATTAGGGCTGCCGATAACAGGGATAGAATAGGATTTATTATTCCTGTCATTGATATGTTTTGCCACTACTTCTATTGCAGTTTCAGGTATCTCCTTCATTTATCTTTATCTCCTTACTGCTCATTTACTATGACTTGCGTGTATGATGATGCCCAACGTAAAGCTCACCTGCCGCTATGGAGCGCCAGCGGAATAGCGGTCAGGTGGAGCGCCTTGTTAGATTTATGATTTGGCATATCTTTCTTGAAATGTTTTATCGGACATGAAGATATAGTTTAATGCCTCTATTAACCCCAGAATTGCTGGAATGAATGTCCAAGAGAATATTAGATAAAGAAAGCCCCATCCTGGTCTATTGAGATAAAACTTGTGAATTCCAAGTCCACCTAAAAACAAAGCTAAAACAGCGGCCAATGATCTGCTTTTTGGGGCAGTAACAACAATTGGCTGTTGCTGTATTATAGTACCACCAATTGGTGCACCGCAACCCGGGCAGGAGCTTGCTTTATCTGAGACTTCTTTTCCGCATTCATTGCATTTAATAAGAGCCATTGTTTCTCCTTTTGTAAATCTAACATTTATTGAACTGCAAGTACGATTATATAAAACTTTATAAAAATTAATTGTTTTTTGTCAAACAAATTTTCAATAATTTACCGGATATCCAGTTACCAACAGATTATTCTATCTTCTTGGTATTAAAAGATTTATTAGTGGGAACCATGAAATGTTAATTTACTTAATGTGAAATAATTTGTTTGATTATTAATGTTCTGTTGCATATAATTAAATCATAAATTTTGTTATTCTGAGGACTAATGGACATTAAAAAAGATAGGATTGAGGGGTTTGAGGAGTTTCTCTCAAAATTGGGGACTGTGCCCCAAGACAAGGTCAAGTACTATATCTACTGGGTGCGGAGATTTCTCAAGTTCAGCAACTATCAACTCGAGAATATCAACACAGAACGCGTATCCCAATATCTCGATTCCTTAGATACTAATGAAAAGATTGCGGATTGGCAGGTCAAACAGGCAGCCGATGCGGTCCTCCTCTATGTAGAAAAATACCTCAAGAGGTCGGTACAACACCTCACCCCACAAGCGAAGGATTCCAAGACACAATCCACTGACTTCAAAGGGGCTATTCAATGGGAACAGACTCTGGAGGAGGCGAAAAACACTATCCGTCTCAGGCACTTTTCTTTAAGTACAGAGAAAACCTATCTCGGATGGATCGCACGTTTTAAAAATTTTGTGAAGGATCGTGATCCACACCTTCTTGAGACCAATGATATGAAGAGGTATCTGACCCATCTTGCCCTTCATCGCCGGGTCTCTGCTTCAACCCAAAACCAGGCATTCAATGCCCTTTTGTTCTTTTATCGTCATATCTTACATAAAGAAGTGGATGATATAACTTCTGTGCCAAGGGCAAAGCGAAAGATGAATTTACCCACAGTTTTAAGCCGAGATGAAGTCAAAAGCCTTTTATTTCACCTTGACGGGGTGTTTCTCCTTATGGGGCAATTGATGTATGGATGTGGGCTTCGTCTGACGGAATGCCTTTGTTTGAGGATAAAAGATATTGATTTTGAAAACAATCTCCTCATGGTCCGTTCGGGCAAGGGTGAGAAAGACAGAGCCCTGATGATACCTGAGAAGATAAAAGAAGGACTTTCAAAACATGTGGCCTCTGTGAAAGAGATCCATGATCAGGATTTAAAGATGGGTTATGGGGAGGTCTCACTTCCTGATGCTCTGGAGAAGAAATACCCAAACGCTCCAAAAGAATGGGGTTGGCAGTGGGTGTTTCCGGCGAAGAAATTGTCCGTTGATCCGCAAACTGGGAAGGTAATGCGCTGGCACATTCATCCCTCTGCCATTCAACGCGCTGTAAAAGAGGCTGTCCGGAAGGCGAATTTACCGAAAATGGCAAGCTGTCACACTTTGCGTCACAGCTTTGCAACGCATCTTCTTGAAGCAGGACACAACATCAGGACGATTCAGGAACTTTTAGGACACAAACATGTCAATACGACTATGATTTATACCCATGTGATTCGTAAGAAGCCTCCTGAAATCAGGAGCCCATTGGATGGTTTGTGAGCCCCTTCAAAATGCGATGTTTTATAAAAACCTTGATGCTCAAACAGTGGAGTGTCAGCTCTGTCCGCGGGAATGTGGCCTGTGACGGAGGGACGTCCCCAATATGTCCCCAATATTAAATCGTCTCCCATTTCTTCCACTTGGGGCAGGTAGCATTTCCCTGTTTTGGCTGATTATTCTGTGCAATGCAAGGAAAGCCCCCGGACTCAGCTTTAATTGAATATATTTTGTTTGATATAAATCTCGATGGCTCTCTTTTGCCCTGCCAATAGGCACAAGTAGCACATTTCTTCTCATTTGCGAGAACAGTAAAATTTGACATGACACTTCACCCCCTTGTTAAATCTTCAAGGACTGAGTTTAGATTGTGGTTTTGAGGAATCCCGTATTTATATCGTATACTCTTATTCTCTTGTCGCCACATACAATTGACACAAGATTGCCCTCAGTATCGGCCTTTACTATTCCGTCAAAGATGGCGCAGTTTATTACACGCTTGAGAGCGCCGGTTTCGGCATCATATATTTCAAGTGCTTTCTTCTGTATTTTTATCACATACAATTTGCAATACCTCCTTTCAACTTTCTGAACCCATAGAGAATTCCTGAAACTTTTTCCTGAAGACCAGCGGCTTCCTTATGTCCGAGAAAGACTCCTTTGTCCCGCCGGTACCAACTATCGTAACCGTTCCATATCCTAAAATTCTTGCCATTATACCCTGCTCAACGTTGACGGATTCAATCTTCTGCAGATTCATCTCAAGGGTTTTCCTTCTTATCAGACCTACTTTGACGATAACACGTTTGTTTGTAATAACGAATTCGCTTGTAGCACGCCTGATCAAAGGGGACAACCACAAGGTAAACAATGCACGTAACGTAAAGTATATGCGCCAGTGAAGTTTTGTCTCATATACAACATGCTCACCCTTTATTAGTATGGAATTTACATAACGTCCCAAATACAGTCCTCCTCGCCATTAACGCAAAACTATCAAACTATCATAGCAATGCATTCGTTATTATTTCGGTTAAATCTATTTCGTCGGAATCTTTCCCTTTCTTTTCAGATTTCTTTTGGGTTGCAGCCGGAGAAACAGATGTCGATGCTGTCTTTTTAGCAGCTAACTTATTCCATTCAGGCAACCATTCACCACAATGCTTGCATTTGATGGCTTCGTCCTTAATATCTTCAGCGCAGAATGGGCATGTTTTCATTGTCTGTACCTTTCAAAGTATCAGAAGTCCTCTTCACTTAGAAAGCAATCTTTTACAAAATCCTTTACTGATGATATACCGTCTTGATTTTTATAACGGTAATCAATGTTGACATCAAGAATTGTTTTTTTGGTTCTTATGTTTATATCCTTAGAGGTAAGTAATTTATAGAACATAGGCTTTATCATAATCGTAATGTACTTGCCATCAGACGCTTTTATTTTATCAACAACATGTTCTATCAATAGATCAATTTTCTTTTTTATATCTACTTCTGCTTTTTTAAATTGGCCAATCATTGCCAGCATCAAACTGTCAAATTTATTAAAAAATACGTCATCGTTGATCTCTTTTACATATGTGTCTATACCATTTATTATTACGCCTATTTTCCCGGACAATTTTGCGTCTTTGATAATATTTGCCATTTTAACGTTATCAAATACTTTATTCTTGCATAAAATGTTCTCCAATGAATATTTGACTATTTCATTGTCTTCTGACTTATGGACTACATCATAAAATATCTCAAGATTTTCTTTTTCAAATAAATTTATTTCCTTGAATTTTTCAATGATTCTTCTTTTTGCTTCTGGTTTTGTTGCCTGCCGCAAAAGAAGTTTTATTAGATAATTACTTTGTCCTGACGAAAGAAAATTATTAATCTGTGTTGGTGTCAATGTGCTAAGCTTTATCGTTAAAGCTTCATAGAATAACTCATCACTGCTTTCTTCCGCGCTTTTAATACACGATGCAGCAACCTCTCTATTTTTCAAATTGACAAAATCATTAAGATATTTATCTATAATAATTTTTTTTACATCGTTACTTGTTTTACTTTTGCTCAGGATTTTACTAAAAACAGGTTTAAATAATATGTCTTCTTCGGGACTGCCTTGAAGTCTGTTGAGAATAGCCATTGATACTCTATTGAGAGTCTGAGTATCCAATTTTTCAAAATCATTATGATTATAAATTGAGTCCAGCAATCTCTCAACATTCTCTTTTGAAAAAGTTTTGTTTCCATCAAAATAATCTGCAATTTCTTTGATAATTGTGTTAGTCTTCTCTGAATTTGCTTTTTCAATAATATTCGCAATGATCCCATTATCGAAAACATCCTTTTTATTTATAACGGTTTTTAAGATATGTTGAATAATAGAACTATTTTGCAAATCTTTAAGTATATCGTAGAATAAATCTGTAATTTTTTTGTCGGTGTCACTTTTGAATTTGTCTATCAGTCTTTTAATTTCACTTTTTTCCAATTTTTCGTCTTCTCTAAGGAAGATATTCCTGAAAATAGTTTTTCCCTTGTCAACAATAAAGCTATTAAGCTTCTCAGTGGATTGTTCATTACATAATTTTTCTAAAAGAAGATGATAAAATTTATGAATGATTTTCTGATTACTTGTGTCATCGTCCTTCATTTCAATTATTTTTTCGTAATTGCTATATTGAGTTTCTAAATGTTTCATTAATATTTCAAGAGATTTTTCCCTTAATGCTGTATCTGTTTTACTGTTCGTTGTAAGGTCGGTTAAAATGTTTATTATCTGATCATGATATTTTTTGTAATTTTCGTTATTCAGCAGTGAATTAAATTGTTCTAAAGCGTTTATCTGAACTGCTTTTTCTTTTTGCCATTGAATTTTACTGCCAAAATCTTCTTCTGTCGGTCTATCAAAAAGAAATCCCTTTAATATATCAATTGTTATGTAACCGCAATCACCAAGATTATTGATGGTCTGAATTCGAAGAGTTTCATCTGGAGAACACGTTATGAAATTAACTACAACCTTTTTCAAACTATTTAAAAAAGATTGTTCATAGTTTTCTAAAAAGGCAGTATCTGCAAAAGTAATTTTTATGATCCTTCCGTATTGCGAAATCAAAGTATCAATTAAGACATTTCTTTCATTTTCAAAGCTGTCCAGCACTGAATTGTCTATATTTGGCGGCAAGTTTTTTCTAGTAGAGAAAAATTGCATAATATTTAGCACTTTATCTCTATCTTCAACTAACGGGTAAATTAATTTTCTATCTCTTATGTTTTCTAGCGCATCCTTCAAACCATTAAGCACTGCATTATATAAATCAGTTACCTTATCTTTTGTAATGCATTCGACCCAGGAATTAATACCTAACGCTCCTCCAATAAATTCTTTTGTTTTTTTACCAATGCTTTTATCTTTATGTTCCTCGCTGAACTCTAAATTCTTTATTATTGCGAGGATTCTATCCAAAGAAAAGAATACTTCTTTTGATGTGTTTATCGTCAATATTTTGATCGCATCTTTAGCGGTTTCAAAATCAGTTACTTTAATCGATTTTCTTTTTGTCACCTCATCGAATAACATACACACTTTTTCGTCGATTTCGTCAATGCCCAAACCATCTATCGAATCCAATAAATCTTTACAAAAACCAAGAAAAGAGTTTCTTGCTTCAGCACTAGACAAGTGTTCTTTGTTGATTAAGTCTATGAACTTTACTCCAAACTTACCGCAATTGCTAAATAAAATATCAATTTTTTTAGGATTTGCCCCTATGTGATCTCGAATCATACTTTTAAACTTGTCAAAATCCTTTAAATCCTCACTATCATAATCCAAGGATAACGCTTTAGCCAGCTTTCTCGCCGCTTTTACATTATCCTCATTCTTTAGATCCGTAAATCTTTTTATCTTTTCTTTTATCTTTTCTTTTTCTGAGGTTATCCATATACTTAAAGCTTCTGATACCCCTTCTTTTTGCGATTTTGTTAATTCATTACCTTCCACTTTTTTAATTTCCATTTTCATATTGGTCCCCCTATTTGGACACATTAATCGCCTTTTTTTATTTTTTCTAACTCATCTATAAAATCATCTTTTGAAGTGAGATGTTTTCTTTCACCTGGTTTTCCATATTCTTCGGGTAAATTTGAAGAATATTGATATTCGTCTTCTAAAGAATCATAAAACTTCACAGGATCGCTGACGATAGTTTTTCCGTCTTTAATCAACAAATTAAACGATTCATCATTATTGACATGTTTTATAAATTCTGGAGGATAGTGTTTTTTTAAAAACTTTTTAAACAACTTTTTTCTATCTTTTATAAATTTATCGCAATACCAAATACCCGGCAAAAAAGAAAGTAGAAACACTATAAATGCAGCATACTGAAACAATGTCATCGACTCAGAGTAGAGAATCCGTAACGAGTCAGTTGTCAGTGCCTTTTCTAAAAGATTGCCCAAAGACTTCCAAAAATCAGACTGTGCTTCTATAACAACAAAAATAAGTGCTACACCGCAAACTAAACATAAACCTATTAACGGCAACAATAGACCGGTGGAAATAATAACTTTCCCTATTTTTTTTGTTGTTTCCAAGCCTATGCCAAGGACTTTGCTTGCTAAACTGCTTGATTTTGCCATATTTACATCTTTCCTTGTTTTAAACAAGTCCCAAATGTATTTAACGGCAAAAACGGCAGCAATTCCAAAAATCAACCATCTCATTGTCGTATTTCCGCTTATGAATTGCTGGTAAGGATTTTGTGAGAGAAGGTACTGGCTCCCTACTTTAATTATAAACATCATCATCCCCAAAATCAAAAGCGAGAGTGGCTCAAAGAACCTCATAAAATCATTATTTTTTGCCAACACAAGATTAGAAAAAATAAAATATGCCATTAAACCCCACTGGAAGATTCCAAATCCCGATAAAGGAAACAAAACAATACTGAAAAAAGCTGTAAACGCAAATACGTCACCAATAAAAAAAAATAATCTTTTAGGTACAGCAAGGGCATATTGGTCATACATAACTTCATAATATTTATCATAAATATAGGCAACAACAACTCCAAACATCAGGTACACTATGGAGTCCGGCCAAAAAATGATTTTTAACCTGAGATTGCCGTTTCTGCTCATGTACAGCGATGATAGATACAGGGTCCATACTCCTAAGGTAAATTTTAAGGTTCCATAAAACATGGCATTTTTAAAAACCCTTCTATATTCAGGATGACCATTGTCAGACATATTACATCCCTCCCGTAATCCGATAACGGCTTATAGCTATGCCTGGTATAGCTCGTTGGATGTCATAGTTCTCGACAAACCCTGCGATACCAGGTGTTTTTCTTGCAATTCTATGAATTGCACCTGCGACATTACCCAAAAATGGTGTCATTGTGTCTTCATTTTTAAGCTGATCCGCAGATGTTCTGACAGACTTTATAAAATTCTGATACTCAACCAACGTTCCAGCTTTACTATCATCCTTGCCGAGAGCGGTTTCATACATATCTTTGTAAACATCTATCTTGGTAATCAAATTAGTTAATAATGTCTTATTGTGTGACTTTAGAAATCCTCCTGCTGCAAATTCATACTCGGTTTGGATAATCACACACAGGGCTATAGCCCCGTTAATATTCATATTTTCACTTGGCCCAATGATTGTCTTTAAAAATTGTTCCGAAAGGTCTACTAAAACAGTTTTGGCTTTTTCCCGAGTTTCGCCGATGAAATCCTCTGTTGATGCCCTGTAAACCATTTTTATAACTGTAATGGGGATAATCTGCTTCGCATTGAAGATATCTTGTGGTTTAGCTTGATGTTTATCAAAATACTTTGTGATAAATGAAGAACCTGTTATGAAATATTTGGCGTCAATAAAGTCATTGATTGTGAGTTTATATCTAGAAAATTTTTCATATAGTTCAAAAAAACTTTTAAGGTACCTTTGGACATCTTGATCTAATTTATTGTATTCTTTATCAAAAATATGTTTTGCGCCAAAAATGTTATTTTCCGTGCCTATAGCATTTAATATTTGGCTCAAGGGCGTTTTTGAATCCAGGGGTTCCAGCCTATTCATCTTAGTCGACAAAAAATTATTAGAAATTTCAAATGAAGCACTGGTTACAATCTCTTTCGCCGGATAAAACAATAGAATAAGCAATAAAATCCATTGAAAAAAGACTTTTATACTATTTTTTTTGTGATATAAACGAGTCATTTCCAACCTTCCAAATTATTTTTAAATACCATTTACGTGATAACTCCACAAAGCTATATGGAATATTGATCGCAATTTCTCGTCCTTTCCCGTTAGAAATCCACGAAATTAATAACAATATTGCCAACAAAATAACGCATAATATTATTCTATATCCTAGTCGTTTTTTTCATATCATTCTCCTTATATTAGGCTTAATTATCCTGACCTCACTTTATTTTTTTAAGCTCATTTTGTTGTCGCGTGTTCATAACCCTCCCCCTAATAAACGCGCTTATATAAGCAACAGGGCATCAAAGAAAATCCTCTATAACAAAAAACTGGTTTTTCAATAATGCCGATTATTGGGTTTTATCAAGTTAAATGGTTCAGAAAAACGGTCTCACCCCCATTTCCCTGCATTCTTTTATATTGATCACTTTTATATCTCCAGTTTTCTGATATTTAAGATAAAGTGCAGTACCATTTTTGATAGCTGCATCAAAGGTCGTGACAATATCTAAATTAATTAAGCTATCCTTTACGCTATCCAACTTTGACCGACCTATAATTGTAGCATCAATAAAATAGACCTTATTTTCACCAGGCGTAATTACAACCCCTAAAAAAGCGTGCCCAGGGACTAGAAATATTATCGGTTCAAGCCCGATATTTTCGTAGCACGATGCGAGCAATACAGAAATATCAATACAATTTGCCTGTTTATCCCTAATGGACGTTCTCGGAAGTCTGACCCTCTGACTTGCCTTTGCTTTCCCGAAATCAATTGAACTATCAACATAAGAAAGTCCAAGGTTTCTCAATTCATTGAAGATAGCCTCCATCTGGTCCCTGACTGATTGAGAGCTGTTTTTTTGATACCCTGTAAATGCATTACCATCCATGCGTTGCTTTGCTTTTGATATTATTGCCTCAACAACAGGATCTCTTGGCGTAACCCAGGCGGCGATTAAAAAAGCAAGGTCTAATTTTTCCTCTCCGGTAGACCATAACATGTCCTCTACGCTCCTGATTTCAACCTGTCTGGTTTCATCAAAAATTGTCTTATCGTTTTCTTTTACAAAAAGATGCAGGGATGCAGGAGTTGTAGAGCTTTCGTTTTGTAAGAGTTTTTCGCTGAAAGTCACTTGTTCAACTTTTGTTGTTTCGTTGGGTTTTAGATTGATGGTTTTAGAAACCGGACTTGTCCAGTTCATTATCTCTGAGATAACCGTTACAGTTCGCAATGAACTACCTGGATTTGTCAGTTTCCAAGTAACATTTCCATATTCGTCATCCTGGGCCAGAAATTTAAGAACAACGGGAAACAATTCATTTTCAGTATCTACCGAAACGCCGATATTTTTAAATATTTCTATCTCTCCTACTTTACCTGAAATAGGCCTTTCGGGGCTATCCTTACTATAATTAATTGATATAATTATGATGCCCACTACTATACAAATGATCACGGTCAGCAAAATAATAAACGGTTTTCGAACCGTTTTCTTTTTCGAATTCTTTTCGTTGCTCGTTGAAGTTTTTAAAGGATTTTTGCTGTTCTCCTTCGTTGTCTGATCATCAAGGGTAGAACCGCAATTTTTGCATTTGATGGCTTCTTTACTGATGTCCTCGGCACAAAAAGGACATTTTTTCATCCCTGTTTTTTGCTTATTGCTTTGCTCGGGATCACTTTGCTCTTCGCTCAAGCTTCTATCGGTTAAATCATCTGCAATCGGTTTCTTAGCTGATTCTTTTGATTCGTTGAGTTCTGTTCCACAATAAACACAAAATTTTGCGTCATCATCGTTCGATTTGTTGCATTTGCCACAAATCATAAAAACCCCCTTCCAAATCTACTAAGTCATCTAAAAAACACATGAAAATATATCAGGGGGTGATTACTCAGTTCAAGGGGTAACTATTTAAGATAATCGCATATTACGAAAAGTACGCCCAAGGTGAAGTCTACACCCCCAATGCACCTTTCAAATTGAAGGGAATATTAGCTTTTAAAAGAATATTTACAACTTATAATATAGATGTCAAGATAATTTTATGGTCATTATACATCTTTCCAAAGACCTCCTGAAAAGTTGATTATTTCCAAACTATTGGGAGGTTTTATGGGGACTAAGCAATTGCTTGGTGCAAGAATAAAGGAATTAAGGAAAATGAAAGGTCTTACTCAGGATAAACTCTTTCAAATCATTGATATAGAGCAAAAACATCTCAGCAGAATTGAAGTCGGGAAAAACTATCCATCTATTGGTACACTTGAAAAGATTGCCTTAGCATTGAACTTTGAGATAAAGGATTTTTTTGATTTTAAAGAGCAGAATCCGAAAAATGAAATCAAAGAAAAAATCCGCTTCTTGGTAGACGAGACTGACTCAAAAAAACTTCATATCGTTTTTAATGTCGTCAAAGCCATAGTAAAAAGTAGCTGACAGTAAATAAGAGCCTTCGTTTGAACAGATGCGCTCTGACAATAGCAAACAAATCATTTCCCCGTTTGTATTTCATCTTAATATGTTATAATATTTCATTGATATACAACTTAAAATGTATACTTAATTCTGATCCTGGTTGCAGTGTGCATGCTCTTTTGCTTATTCTGAACAGATTTGCTTCAATATCTTCGAGCCTTTAACAGAATAATTGGAGGCCATATGAATCAAACATTTCTCATAGAATTTATAAACGGATTTACAATCGGAATCTTAATAGGTTCTGCCTGGAATCTGGAGGCACGGTTGATTACCAGGATATTTTTTGTCATTGCTGTCATTATTGCTGCCTTGTTTATTATCTGGGCTACCCGATAAAGCGGTATATAAAGCAGGTCTTGGGTGGCTTATTGCAACTATATTCTATAACCAGTTAATTTTTGAGATTGTTCAAGTTTACAGAGAAATTATACTTTTGAGGATAACATTATGACTGTAAAAAGAATCATTATAATCGTGAGCATAATTGCTTTACTGGTTTTAGGCTGGTATCTACTTAACTGGCAAGTCGTAATAATTGATTATTTTTAATTATTAATCGGCAAGGTCTTTATTATAGATCTTGACGGTTATTTTTATTAACGGTATTTAAATCTCTTTTGACTCAATAACAGTCCTGGCAACCTTATAGCACTCATTTATATGGGAATTAATAATGAACCTCATTGCTGTATAGCTTATACCGGCAGACACCACTTGTCCCAGAACAGGAACATATTTCACAACCTGTTTAGTGGTTATCCGCAGACCCATCTTTTTCAGGATCTGTATTATCAGCTCTTTCGTAACATATTTGCCAACCATATTAGTTCCAAGTCTCTTTGCTGCATCGTATATGAAAATTGCTAATTGTGGGTTGTATTTGTCAATCTGCTCTTTCGATAGGCCGAACCTCTCACTGATAGTCGGTATTATCTGTTTCAGAAGAACAACGTCAGTGGCAATGTCAGTGAAAGGAACGGGAACAACTGAAGCGGCCGCTGATAACAGAGACCTCTTGCTTGACATGCGCTTGCATTCTTTTTTTATCTTTTCTAATTCTTCTATGCTATCTGGTAACATTTACTTTCTTTGTGGAGTCAGGGCCTGCTGTTTATCAGCGAAACCTGGTCATTGGAACATGCTTGCAAGCAGATAATTCGGCTTTTCCGGAAGGATTGCCCCTTTTACATGCTCCATAATCAGCTTTATCTCTTCTTCTTGTAGCCATTTGCTTTTAAGATGCTGCACCAGCCACATTCCGCTGTCATTGATCTTTTCTAACGGCGAGAACTTGCCTAAACCAGCTTTCACACTCCTTACATCTTGCAACCGTACCAATAAGGGCACTCTTAAGGCCGCCTTTGCCTAATCGTGCCGCTTCATACTGAATCTCAATAAACCAAAAAGGAAAGCTATCTCTCAATATCCTGGTAATCTCATTTTCTATCTTTTTTCTTGATCGATATACCTTAAATGGCTATATGCATCTTTATTTGCTCTTTTGGTAAAATCAATCTCCCAGGTAAAAGAATATTCATCCCCGTCCCTCCATAACAGAGCTCTGCCAATATTCTTTCTGAAGATACTTCTATCTGACGGCTTGGGACTGTTTTTGTCTAAGTCCATCTTCTTCTCATTCAGTAAGAAATGTTCACTTATCCTGTTTTGGGAGTTTCCCTGTCTGTAACTACTAACTCTTACAATACGTGGCTTATTGCCTCCATGTCCCCAGATCTCGCCGGTTTCATAGAAGCAATACAAACCATTTTCAAGCAGGTAAGATAATTTAAACGGATATTTAATTAAAGGCAGATTCTCCAAGTTCTCATGCAGCCATTCACAATCGCACATATTCCCCTCCTATCCGATATCCCGCAGATGGGTGATGAGTTTCATCCTGTCTTTCAGTGCTGTTTCTTCTATAAGCCTTTTATAGAGCTTGTGGATTCTGGCAGGATTGTAGTAGAAAATGATCTCGTCATAGCCTTTCAGTCTTGCATCAAAGATTTTTAACAATTTATAAAATTCATCTTCCGTTACAGTATTGGGATGCTTGTCATACCATATATGTTTTTCAGCGGCAAACCAGATGCTATATCGGTCTGAGAAGATCGCCCATGCCACATCTTTCTTTCTGCATTGTCTTATGAAGCTCTTAATCCTGGCAGAGGTATACAATACATCGGGCGTAACTTTTATATCGGTATCCTTAAAAGAATTATCTTTTTTCCCTGTGCAGTATGTGATGTATATTTTCATACGTTACCTCCATATATGACGGCAAGATTCAAATAAGAGAAACCCTCATGTTTCAGAGGGCTTCTTCAGTTAATTTAACCCTTTTTATCATCAGGAGCCTTTGAAAGTTCGATGTAGTTCTGATACACGACAACGACATCTACCCATATGGTTCCTATTTGGACCCCCCTTTTTGTTGTATTGATTTTACATCAGAAATTAGCCTGTTGCAAGATAAATATATTGTATATTCAATTAGTTACGATGATTTCATATGGAAATATAGTATAATTTATATATGAGATTTTTGATTATTAATAATGTAAAGCGGCCAGATTCTTTATCAAGATCATGACCGTTTTAATGTTAGAGTTCGGCAATTACTATCCCTAATTGCGTTGATAACCATTTTGGGATAATATGCCTGTGGCAGAACTTGTCAGGTTGCTCCCAGCATAAGAGAACTGCATCAGAGCCTAATTCTTGATAGACTTGATGTGGATTCAGCTTATTCAATATGGTATTGGAGTATTCCTCCTCATACTGAAGCTCTGTAATCTTTTTATTCTTGTATGCTGATATTAATGACCATTGCGGACATAAGGGCTTATAAATTCTTATCTTGCCTTTCAGGTACCTTGGTACTGATTGTGATATGCCCACCAGATTCATTGTTAAATCAATCTTTTTTGAGAAATAGTATGATGTGAACATTGCAACGTCCTTATGTTTATTAGCGGCCAGAACTGGTTTGAGAATCTTGGTCGCTTACTCATTTAATCCCATATTGCTATCCGAAATCCAATAAATCCTCTTGATAATTACATCAGCGACGACACCACTTGTGATACCTGGATTAGCTGTGCCGAGTTCATCCGAATATATTTTGGTGATTGCTGCAACCCAGTTATATATGTCAGAATCATCCTCCACAACAACATACATACACTTGTGAGAAGCGGCAGCTGATCCAGGGGATCAGCGGTTTTTCTTGTCAGAAAATACATCATAGTAAGCATTGCCCTTTTCTGTAACAGCGAGACATAATCTGGTACTTCTTGCTAATATACGCATAGTCCTGGCGCATGGTGTTTCCTCCTTCGTTTGTTAGATTTATTGGATTTATTTCTATATAAGTCGGGAGAATCGAAGATTTTTATCCCTCCAACGATACATAATTTGTTTCCTCAAACATACGCAGTTTTCGTTTTCTATGCGAGATATAAGCCCTATAATTTTTTGTTTGTATCCATGAGATAAGGTCAATGAGATCAAGAGGATCAAACCTTTTCATGGGCAACACAGCACTGATAAGCAGCCTAAGCTGCGACAGCGTAATAGCTGGTGCTTTTTCCCCCAATCTGATTCTCATATGCCAGAGGAAAAAATGAGCCAGCATACATCTCAGCATATGATGGCGCCACCCAGGAAATTTTCTCACTTCGTAATGAACCATTCCAAGATCAGACTTGGTTTCTTCAAAGCGCTGCTCTATAGCCCAGCGAATCCCTGCAAGCCATACAAAAACCTTCAAGCGTGTGGATCTGCTGGCATTGGAGATGAAATAGGAATAAGTGGTGTCTTTCCACAAGGACCTACGCAGCCCAAGCCAAAGGTGCCGATCAGGCTGTCCATCTCTGGCCAAAACTATCCGTCGCTTCATGAACTCGTAAGTCACAGGTCCTTTTGTCCCCTCGGATACTGTACGTCGATACCAGAAGTAGTTGTTAGTTCTCTTGGCGATCTTTTCAAAGGTAATAGGCCTTTTTTCGTTTTCCGAAAGGATACGTTTCGTCCTCTGCTGCCCCCCATACCGGTAGCTCTTATCCATAGCCATCGGCTCTTGTAGCCAACAAAGGGTGTCCCTGGGAAGGGAAAAAAAATACGTTACCCCCGTCAACCTTTACACTGCATCCAGAAACTCCGGACTGTTACCGTAAATCGAATCTGCCGCCACATATCGGATAAGGGATTACCCCCTCGCTGGAAATCTTTTCCAGCATCTTAACTGCAAGCTGCGGTTTTGTCTTGAACGAAAGCTCCTGAGGCAGCTTGCATTTATCCCTACGCTCAGCGTAATCTTCGCCGAACCACTTCTTTGGAACAAACAGCCTGCTATCCAGAAAACAGTGCCCGTGGGGGGAAGCATAGGCCGCAAAGCATCCTGCCTGGCAATTTTCCACCTTATCCGATGCTGCCACAGTATTGCCGGGAAACTCCGACAGAATCGTTTTCCTTCTTCACAAACCCCGATTCGTCGAAAATGAGCACGGCCTCGGCATCTGCTAAGTCCTCTCCAAATATGCCGTGGTATCGGGAGACAATCCGTTTTTCATCCCAGACAACATCACTTAGGAAGCGCTGCATTGCACGAACCTTGGCGTTTTCAACATTCAAGGCAATCGGCTCAATGGACTTCCTCTCCAATCGACTCATCTGGCCTACCATATACATATAAAAATTCTCTCGTGGTTCCTCACGAGAAAGGCAATCGGCAAATTGGCCATGAAACCCTTATGAGCTCTTCCATAAAATGCATGATGTCCTCTTTGCCAATCAAAAGCTTGGGAATGGGAAAGCTGCCATTATACAAACACAGTCTTCTGGTATCATCGCCTACCTCCTACCTTGTTTTACAAAAACAAGCAACAGAGGTAGGCTCATTTGTCGATGGTATATTTTATTAAATATCGTTGTAGGGTTATCCCTGCCCGAAAGCGTTACCCCCCGCTTCAGTGAGGCATTACATTATAAGGCATTTTACTTGACTTTTGAAGCTATATTTATATAATTATAGCAATATAGGTAAACTGAGAAACCGTATTGGTGGATCCGGGAGTAAAACGAATATGAGGAAGACGACCATTGAGCTTACGAGGGAGCAATATTTCTTCTTATTTGAATATTTTTTCACTTTTTTTGTAAAAATATGCTAAAAGATATTAATAGGAAGTAATATATATAAGAGATTACCTATGGCACAGATGTCCTTACAAAAAAGAAAAACTTATGTCTTCGATACAACAACCCTGATAAACAACCCTGATATTGTTTTTAAGCTAAAAGGTAGGATTGTTGTCCCGCTTGTTGTTATAGGTCAGCTTGATGGCTTAAAAAATAATAATAATACTGCAACAGCTCAAAGGGCAAGACAGGCATCAAGGGCAATACTTGAGGCTCAGACAAAAAAAACAATCGAGGTGATAAACAATTTCAAAAAAGACATATCTGTCCTTGATAGCGCAGCAGATAATAAAATCATAGGAACATGTCTTACATTAAGAGAACAGGGTGAAGATGTAAATCTACTTACAACAGATGTTAATATGCAGATTACAGCAAGAAGCATGGGGATAAAAGCTATAGAAATAGAAGATAGAAAAAAAATTATAATGGATTTTATTTTTAATGGGATACTCCCCCTTGGTATAATATTAACATTTTTAGCGTTGGTTGCAATTTATGCTGGAATTATATCTGCAATTGTATTTGCACTTTTTTTAGTTCTCCCTAGTTTTTCCAACAAAAACCATTACGACGATGATGACGATGATTACAATATCCTTTTGGATCCTTTATGCTCTCATATCCCCGGTAACATTTTCAATCGTAGGAAATAATTTTGTTTTAAATATAAAATATTTTAATTTTCTTTTTGTATCTCTTCTTGAGAAGAAACATTTTGATTTTTTTCTTGCATTTCTATAATCAAGACCGCCCCTTTTATCTGAGCTAAAAAATTAGTATTAAATTCAAAACAGCCCAAATATCCAAATGCTTCATATTCATTAAAATTACCCACACAAAAATAAACCTTTGGTTTTATCAATAAATTTTCAATTATATTTTTTGTCAAAAGAAATACATTGTCTCCAAATTCTACAAATAAATCGCCATTAAAATAATTTATTTTAACATCTTCTTTTTTAAAATCTGAAAATTTTTCAAATAAAAGAGCTATACCATCTTCCAATAAAACAACCTTATAACAAAAATTTTTTGGTAACTACTCACCCATATCAACATAAATTTGTCTTGAAAAGGCCATTTGGATGGCAACTAATGGATTATATCCCTTGTTTGCCATAGTCTGGATGTAACTGGAAATACGACAGTAAGCCTTTGCATAGATACTTTTTCTGAAGCAACCCGATACCTTCTGTTTAACCTTACTCATTCTCAAGTCTCTTTCTGCCCGATTATTCGTAAACGGCACATATGGGTATTTCGCGAATAGTAACACTGCGGTTTCGTGGTTCTTAAGGCGTTCCCACAGATTGTGTGCGTCAGATTTTGCAATTTTGCCTCGTTTACCATTTTGTCTTGAAGGAATAGGGGGTAGTTCCTTCTCTCCATGATCTAATATGTTGCGATAGTCTTTTTGGAGGTTTTTATATTCCTGTTCACTCAATTGCTTTGATTCGCGCCTGGCCACAATTGTGCAGGTTTCTTGCAGGAGGTGCTTCATATTGGACGCCCAGGCATACCCATTTGAGTCCACAATAAAGGTGAGTTCCCGCAACAAATGAGAGCCACTTAAGACCATGTCCGCAATGATCATAAGAGAGATAGGACTGCCAGCAATCGTGAATCACTACGCCTCCATAACGGGGAATAATGCCAATATCCTCAATCGCCTCTTGACCTCGCTTAGGGTGCAGAAATTTCAGCGTGATGTCGCCTGCCGAGCATACATGTATCCACTGATTCTTTCGATCCACCCGCAATGATGTCTCATCCACGTGCATGATGGGCATTTGCAGTAGTTGATTAATGGATAATTGTTCCCATTCCTCCAACACCTGGTACAGTTGAATAACGTATTTCAGGATGGTCGCCTCAGCAATTACCTGACCGATCATCGTCTGGATCAATTGCTGCAGCCGCCTGAGCGATATCATCTGGGCAAATAACAAATTCATCATATACCCTTTAATCCCTTGACCATACTGCAAAGGACCTGCCATATCTTCCGGAAAACGTCCCTTATTTTCCATCTTGCATCTGGGACAGATCTTGATCTCGGCATCTATATGGCTGATCACCTTCTCGAAGATGATATCAATCTTGGTGCGTCGTTCGTTGCCGATTAAGGGGATGTCCTCCAAAGGTTCACTGCAAAATTGGCAATCTTTAATTTTGGCAACCTGGATTGTTTCTACAGTGCGCATATTTTCGGATAACTCACCATTATGTTTCCCACCTTTACTGCGGGCACCGGTAAAGGTTCTGTCTTTGTCGGTTT
>Ga0255340_1002225_pt1 | contig 23192 bp, 18 predicted proteins | sample wastewater_treat_7_FD_192417 | JGI IMG/M metagenome (GOLD analysis project Ga0255340, IMG submission 192417) | Wastewater microbial communities from Lulu Island WWTP, Vancouver, Canada - plant10 | ecosystem: Engineered > WWTP > Wastewater > Unclassified | place: Canada: Vancouver, British... | reverse complement strand
GTAATGAAGAGTATGACATCACCCTGATCGGCATTAACGGGTCAGGCTGGGACTGGAATTCAATGAGAAGATAAAGAATCAAAGATTTATCTCCCCACCTGACCTGCCAGATGATATCATCTTCCCGATCTCTCAGGTCATCAGTCACATAACTCCCGTTACATCGTTTCAAAGTACTCAGATCGCAGACCTCTGCAAGTTCCTGGTGAAGGAACCCGCGGATAAGATCGGCGACCATCTCCGGATGACTAAACAGCCTTTTGTAGGGATGAACATGATCTGTCATGTTTTACCCGTTTTATCAGCCACCGAAATACCAGGCTGAATATCCATAATAATATTAGAGAAGATGGATAAAAAGTGTGTGATTGGGATGCGGTAATTGAGATTAAATAACCAATAAAGGAAGAAATATCAGATTAAAAAATCCCTTTTTGATGGGGGGGTTTAAATTCCTAACTCCCTGATTACATGCTGAAGATCATCCTGCGAGATGACCCCGTTTTTATGTAACCTCTCAATATCTGCTCTCACTTCTTCTTTGGTAAACCGTTTATTTTGCAGGTACTCTTTGAATGAAATAATTATACCTTCTATTCTTCCTTCGGTCCTTCCTTCCGCCTTTCCTTTCGCTTCTCCTTCAGCTAAGCCTTCAGCTTTACCTTCCGCTTTTCCTTCTGCCTTATATTCAGCAATCCACCGGTTAATTTTTTCAGATATCATCGCTTCTCCTCCAAATGGATTTGGATTTTTTATTTCTGTATGTCCAGAATCAAAATAGTATTGAAAAATTTATCGTTTACTAAAAAAATTATTGAAAGAATTGTGGATAAGCATTTATGACTGAAAATGGTGTTATTGAAGGTCGGGCTCGACAACTCCCCCCTGAGTTCCAGCAGAAAGTTCTGGATTACATAGATTCTCTTTTACTTGATATACAGAAAGAAAAAATCGTGAAACCAAATTTCAGTTGGGCTGGCGGCCTTTCTGATATTCAGGATGATGTTTTTTCCCTTCAGAAAAAAGCCCTCCTTTGGCGTGACACTGATGAAGTATCTGATTGATACCAATATACTTTTTTTATTTCATGTGGTTTCTTCGGAAATCCTATTGAATTATCGTCAATCCCTCAAATATCTCTCGAATATACCTGAGATTTTTCTGATACACCACATGGCTTTTCGCATGCATCCCCCGGAATGTTACACCCACCGTCTTTTGGTCGGTGACCCAGATGATATATGCATCAAAAGGTATTTCGGTTGGAATTCCTTTCTTTTTTAATCTGTCCTGGATAAAGGGTTCATACTCGGTTCTTATGTTTTTGCAGAGGTTATGTTTCTCCCGGTACTTATCGGTGTCGTATGCAAGTTCGTTTTCAGGTAATCGTATCATTCTTTCCATTCATCATGCCCTAATGGGGCTGCGTTCAGTTCATTCCGGTACATCTGCCACCTGGGCATGTGACTGGTAAGTATATCACAAAACCGGTCATTGTGCCGTTTTTCAATCAGGTGAACCATCTCATGAAGGACGATGTAATCAATGCAATGTTCTGGTTTTTTGATCATCTCAAGATTTATCAGTATTCTCCCGGTCTTCGGGTTACAACTCCCCCATCTGGTTTTCATCTTCCTGATGACAAAGGCATTGACCGTTACCCCAAGAATAGCCTCCCATTTTTTAATACTGGTCGTTACTATTTTTTTTAGTTCGGATCGATACCATTCGGTCAGGATCTTTTCCTTTTTTTCTGTGGTGGAACCCGGACGGACGGACAGGATCATCCCTTTTGATTTATGGATAGTGATGCCCTGTTTTTCTTTTCTTTCCTCAACAGAGAGAAGGTACCGCTTTCCAAGGTAGTAATGACTCTCGCGGGAGATATATTCACGTTCAGACTGTCGCTCCTGGTTTTGGAAGACCTGTATCTGTCTTCGAATCCAGCTGAGCTTGGAGATTACCGCAATCCTTGCCGCTTCGTCATTGACATTCACCGGGACTGCGACACGAACCCGGCCATGTGGAGGATAGACACCGAAATGGATGTTTTTGATATCTTTTCTGACGATCTCAACATTAATCTCTGCTATCTTCAGATGTGACATCTATGTTAATTCTGGCTGGTTTTTTGCGATCTCAATGATGCTGTCGGTGAGGTCATCATCTTTCAGTTCCTCATAGATATAATTCCTGAGGTCTTTCCTTTTCATGGGGTTATCTGGCCAGCCATCTTGTTTATACTCCACGATAGTCTCGAATACCTGTAATGCCTTTTGGGTGTCCCCATTCAGGTTATTATATAGCACCTTCTTCGCCGGGGTGTTGATTTTGTCAGGGTAATCTTTGCCTGGTTCGACGGTTTTCTGTGCAAGTTCAATAAGGTCCTGGATGTGTTTATCAAGGAATTTGTCATAGCTCTCTGACTGTGTTTTTCGTTCTTCAATGAGAGCGGTCAGGACTGCAGATAATTTTTTGTAATATGCTGGATCTATCGGAGTTTTGTTCAGAATTATCTTTCTGATGTTCCGTTCAATGGTTTCAGCGGCCAGCTGCTTGTTATTCTTAATGTCATCAGAGAGGCCGTCAAGACCTTTCGCCCCGTTCTTGATGAGGAGATCGATGATTGGGAGTTCAGGGATTGATTTTCGGATTTTTACCGGATTTGCTCCGATGTAGGTATCAATAAGCCTACGCATGAAGGGATCATACTGTTTGAGATCGATATCCTCACCACTTGCCTGCTTGATGGCATTCATGACATTGGTGTAATGATTTACTTCTTCTTTGATCTCCTTTGCCTCGGAGACTGAATACCCGGCCTGTGCCATGTCATTTGCGATATTGGTATATGCCCTGATGAGGGATTCGGTAAGGGTATAGAGATTCTGTCTCCGCTCTTCGGTATTTTTGAGTGAATCGATGGTATCCGGATCTTCTCCGCAGAAGTAATGGATGTAATCGGCGGTGGTCTTTGGCCGGGGGACATGCTCACAGAGGAGTCGTATCTTTTCCAGAACTTCTTCCAGTCGTTCCTGTGCTGCATTGACCCTGTCTTTGAGGAGGCCTTCTACATCCTTCTTCTCAAATTTACCGAATGCTCCGGAGGTGTAGTCCTTGATTGACTGCTCAAGGCTTTTGAAGAGGTCGCGGTAATCGACGATATAACCGTACTCTTTATCATCTCCGTCAAGTCGGTTTACCCTGCAGATCGCCTGAAAGAGTCCGTGGTCCTGCATCTGTTTATCGATATAGAGGTAGGTTGCAGATGGTGCATCAAAGCCGGTAAGGAGTTTATCCACGACGATGAGGAGTTTCATCTGGCCAGGTTCTTCGACAAATTTCTTTTTTACCTCTTTTTCAAACTGTTCTGCCTTGGTAATGGCCTGTTCAGGGGGGAGACTGAAGTATTCGGAGAGCATCCGTTTGTATATCTCATACTGTTTTAACTTCTCGTTTAAGCCTTCTCCACTGTCTTCTTTTGAGATATCACCAGGTGATGGCTTGTACGAGGTGACGATGGCACATTTTCCGTGTAATTCTGTAGCGGCGAAGAGCTCATAGCAGGTGCATGCCTGGTAGATACTGCTGACGACGAGGAGGGCGTTTCCTTTTCCGCTCATGAGCCGTGGCTTGGTATCCATGTCGTTCAGGATAACGTTCGTTTTAATAATTTAAATTTATCAATCCAACTTCCTAAATCGTCTCATCTCCCTAAATGCCTGATAGATCTTATCAAGACGTTCAGGATCTATTGTGGATGGATCAGTGATGCTGAATGTGACATCAATTTTGATTCTTTCGCTAAAAACTCCAACATGGTCAATAATTTTGGTATAAAATGACATCCACTCATTTGGATCAAGTTCTCCAGTCCATGTCTCAGGATTCAATTTAGTATCAGGATTCTCTTTCTTTTTGACAAATACGGGAACACTAATTGATATATCACCTGATGAACATGTGACATGATACTCACCTGGAGTTTCATGAGCAGATAACACTCCTTGATCTGAAATTAATCCTGCATCTGTTGTCCAAGTAATTGATGGAAGAGACACCTCATTTCCGTTCTCATCGTATCCTGTTGCTTTGAAATATCCCGTTTTTCCAGAGTAAATAGAATTGTTAATTGATTGAATTTCAATACGTGAGATCTGTTTTGGTTTAGATATGAGATCTTTGTATGTTTTTGCTTTGTCTTGAGGAATGAGGTACATATCCTGGCTTATTTCAATATTTGAGGGTGGTAAACATTCAAAGTAATAGAAGGGATCATATGTTTCATCTCCCACTACACACCCATACCCAAATGTACCATCCTCAACTCCCCGCTGTATACAGTCGACAATTTTCTCCGGATACAATAATCGTGGAAAGATTGGTGATGCATAAAAGGTATCTCTAACATGTTGTGTTGGCCATTCTACAAATGCAGGAGGCCAGTTTCTCTTTAAAAAATTCGGAGCGATGCTATCTGTAATTTCCCCGGTTAATTCGAGATGGTGAAGAATGAGCTCGGTAATGTTGTTTGCAGAACTTGAAGTATTCATGCCAAGGTCGAGGATCCGGATGGTATTACTCTTATCCCACAGTCCAAGATGGATGTATGTTCGCCAGACTGCTTCTTTTGCATCACGTTCAGACTTTTTAAGACCCAATTCTACTTGATTTCGTTGATCTTTATCAAATCCCGGCTCGGGTTTATCTTTCAGGTCAAGCCAGGCCAGATAGGTTCTTACCTCTTCTTTCAAAGCATGGATATCATCAGGAATCACCCATATGAGTGCATTCTTGTAAGTTCTCCCACTTGTACCATGCTCTTCAGTCATTTTGGTAATCGTGCTGATAGTTTTAGCGTCCGTTACAGATTGTTCGGGAGATAATATGACAAGCTTTAAGCTGGGTGTATTTGATATTTGATTGCTCTGCTGAGGGTAGAACACTTTATCAATTCTATTTCCCTGAGAAAAGACTGTTTCAACAATCTTTTTCATCTCCGATTCGATTTGTGGGGCTACCGCAGCTTTACGGTCTGCAACCACTTTAACAAGATTGGGTACAATATGAAACCAGTACTTTTCCCCATTTGAATGAAGATAATAACATATCCCCCCAGGAGGAGCAAGAGCATCAAGAGTGGTCTCAATATTCATCACATCAATGTCAGGAGCACCGAGAGCGAGTCGAAGTTCAGGTATGGTCGCCTCTTTTTTCGCCTGACCTCCGTTCGATTCTAAGAATATTGCCGTTGCTACTTTCAGATGAAGCCTCGCCTTTTTAATCTCTTCTCCTGCTTCCTGATCAAGTCTGATTGCATGCGATGTGGTTGCACCAGCAATATCAGTAGTAACCGCTGCTTCGAGGCGTCTTTCCCCAAGTTGTTCAAAGACTGCAATCCGAAAATTTGAATCATCAAGAGGAGCGGTTCCGGGATCAATTAGAAGATCCTTATGAGCCCCCTTGTATCCATCCCGATATGCCCGGGAAACCCAATGTGCAAGAAGTCTCAGAACACCTCTTGTCTGCTGAAATTTGGGAAGTGCCTGCCATTTCCGTTCAAATACAGAGATAGTCAGGGGATGAAATGGATATGATGCAGCAAATTCCTTATCAGGCTGCTCGGTCTGAAACCAGTCGGGAAGAATATCCCGGTGTTCTATTATCCATTGAGAATATTGTTTGATCGTCTCATTTGCTTCCTTTGGAAGCCCGTCCCATTCAAAGAGTCTTCTTCTGATGATTTCGTGTGTTTCCTTTCCTGCAGATATCAGAACTGGTTTTCCGATCCTGTCAAGCAGTTTTGTGAGACGATCATAATCACTCTGATCTTCTGCAGTCATTTCAAGTTCTGATGCTGGTATTGAGACCACTAATACCACATTATCAAGGCCGCGAATAGTTTCAGAAAGGTTTTGAAGAAATGCATAGAGTTGATCTGATAATCCCTGTTTCCGATACCTCGTGACATAATTCATCAGTTCATCGATGAGGATAAGGCAGGGAGTATCATTCGGAATAAAAGAACGGATGACATCTCCACCTGGAGCTTCAAGTTTCTTCTCCTGGATCAGTACTTTTCCAAATGATTCCATCCCTCCAAGTTGCCATGCGATCTCTCCCCAAGGGGTTTTCCGTACCGGAGTTCCATCTGCGCCCCCCCGCCCGGTATTAGAATCAAACTCAGTACCAACAAAAACCGCCACCCTGGCTTTTGGTATCTGACTAATCTGTGCTGCGTTCAGAACAGGAAATACTCCGGTGTACGATATTGCATCCGGGCCTGAGGTTGCCAGATGATAAAGTAATGTGAGGGCATGGGTTTTCCCCCCTCCAAATTGTGTTGCGAGATTAAAAACAGCTGAAGTCTCGACCTTCTGGCCGGATAATCTCCTGATTACCTGACTGGCGAGGAATGTGAGATTTTCGGTCATATAGGTGCGATCAAAAAAGCGTCGTGGATCCTGATAATCCGGCGGTGCTCTTCCATCACGGACGTGATCAAGATGGACTGCAAACTCTGCGGTGTCGAGTGGCCGGCCTTCACGGAGATCTTCCCGAGGGGTAACGACCTTATACCAGGGTTTTGGGGGCATATAATATATTATATCGAGATTGTTAAACAATTTTTTGTTTTGAAATGTGATTAAAATTTAATAAATATTTTAAATTGGGGTATATTTTTCCAAAGCTATTATCGCTCTATTAAGACTATTGGAATGTAACCGTGCGATGTGGGGATCCCAATGTCTGGCAACAAAATCGCATAATAGCGGATTGTATCCTCTTCCAATTTTCGCGGATGTTCCTTTTTCAGGAAGAATATCCTCTTGAATTTTTTTTGGAGCTGTTCTTTTTATTATAGAGAATAAAAATTTCTTTCCATCTTCTGTAGCATCGGCTCCATTTGGAATATTATACTGACAACGCAATTGTTTTGGAAAATTAACAATATCTGCATATAACCAGGATTCCACTTCTGGTACTGCTATTCTGAAGATCAGATTTGGATTTTTTTCTTCAGGTAACCATTCTGCAATTTTTACTGGTGCGCAAGGTGTGGTGTCAAGATCTGTCAGAACAAAATATGGCATCATTTGTGATGCCTTATTGAAGTTATGAATCCTCTTTTTTATATACCCAAAACCACTTCCCGGAAAAAAGGTGCCAGGATAATATTTATCTCCGAAAATTCCCATAATCCTCAACATAACTGCTTTTTGCAGTTCATCTTCATAAACAAGGTTTATTGATATCATGTCATTATGCATGGAAGAACTCTTCGAGATACGCCTGTTTCATACTTTCAGGTGCGGTGTATTGAAAAATTATATCACTCATAGGAAAACCCGATTCTAACAATCCCCGAATTTCTTTAATTGATGAAGCTAATACAGCCTCAGAACTTTCATTTCCGGGTTTTAGAATTATCACTTCTTCTGCACTGATACTCTTATCCCAGATAAGATCGGCACTATGAGTACTGATAAAAACCTGCCTCTTTCTCCGTGTTGCTTTATCCAGTTCATACATAATTTTTGGAAGTTCTCGAACTATCGCAATGTTGAGAGATAACTCGGGCTCTTCCAGGATTAATGGGGCATCCCTTGGTTCAAGGAGTGACCATAGCAGGCCGATTAATCGTAGTGTCCCATCAGAAAACTGTTCTTCCTGTTGTTTTCCAGCTCGTGGTCTCCAATGCTCATATCTGGCTTCCAGATGAGGGATTCCTAATTTATCAGTTGTGAATGAGAGTTCTGTAAGGTGGGGAACAAGTATTCGCAATCTTTTCTCAATATTTTTAAGTCGGGAATTTCTTGTATTTTCCGGTGTTTTTGCGAGTAGTTCTAAAAAGTTGCGGCCATAGGGATCATCCGGGAGATTTGGACCGGTAAAAGCCTGAGGATGTCGTATTAGTTGAGGAACAATATGGAAATATCTGATATCACTTAAAAAAGATGCGAGTACTCTGAATTTTCCATTTGCTGATGTCTGTTCAAGGTGAGTTTGAGAAAGGAGGGTTTCATCTTTGAGGTCATCATCATCTGGTCTGGAGAGAATAATCTCTCCATTTTTTAAAACGGTCTCATAACTTACACAGGGATCATGCTTTCCATGAGCTTGTCTGTTTATACCCAGACGATATATCCAATTTACAGGTATTTCTCCTGGTTCTTCGATATGAACCTCGATCTCTACCTGTGAATTTGTTCTTGCTGCAAGACAGCGGAGTTTGGAGATCCCGCCTCTTCTTTCTAATGCATCATACAGGCTTCCTCCTTGTTTGGATATATCATGAAGGAATCTGAATACATCTAAAAAATTTGATTTTCCAGAAGCATTAGGCCCAACAATGAACATCCTTGATTGAAAAGTGACATCAACATTAGAGAAATTTTTCCAGTTCGTCAGTATTAATCGTTTAATCATCATATTATAACCCTTGTTCCTTCTATTTCATAATAATCTTGCTATATAGAAAATGTACGTTTTTTGAATCAAATCATCATAACTGGTTAAGATAAAAGAAGGATCTTTTTGTTTCTGATCATAGAGATATTTGAGGAATTTGTATCTCTTCTCATCAATTACTGGATCGGCCATCCCATCACAACCCAAGTCCTTTCTTTCTCGCTAATACTCCATCCACCCATCTCTTCTCCTCTGTTCCAGGTGGATAAAGCGCCGATAATGACTGAGCAAGTTTCCAAAACTTCGGATCGCGGGCGTTTTCAAGGAGAAAACTTTTCAGAGCCTCCCCTCGACCGGCCTGGAATAGAATCATGCTCTGATGAATCCGATCAAGGGTTGTCTTACCTGGGGGTTACTTCCCCAATCTCAACTACTTCCTGGGGTTTATCAGAACCATCTTCAGAAGTGCCTCCAAGAGTAATCTGTTTATCTTTCTTTTTTCGACCCTTCGTCTGAACTACAGCACCTGATTTTCCAAGAAGATAGGAACTTCTCTCTCCGACCGACAAAAGTCTGGCTTTCTCTCCTTTGACTTCAACAAGGCCAGGAAGAGATGATAGATCAGCTCCTAACCCTTGGGCGATCTTTCGGGCAGCATCGTATTCAAGGATGTATCCTTTCACCTTTTTCTTTGACCTGGATTCTTCTTCATCACTTATATCGTCTTCATCCCCATCTTCATCACTCTCTGATGAAACAGGTCCGCCCGTTGATAAGGTCCAGAGCCACATGGCAGTGAGACGGGCATCCTCTTCAAAGCCAGAGGTATCAGCACCGGTAAAGATCATGGAAAGTGCTTCTTTTGCCACAGCGGCCCATACATGCTCAAGATATTCCCGAAGGGTAACGGTTTCTCCATTTGGCTTTTCTACCGAAGAATAACGGGAAAAAATTTCAAGAGCTGGACCGAGACAGGCAAAAATTGCGTCTGCTCCAACCACTCCTTCTGCAGCAAGCCTGGGCATCCAGTCATGGATTCGTCCGGGGAGTTCCTGGAGAACCTCTCTCCAGTCGCCGATCTCTTCACGAAGGGAACCATCTGGGTTTTCACGAGGGCGACAGACAAGATGAATGGAAGATGCAAGGGCAGCAGAATTCATTCCCCTCAATCTTGTACCCATTTCCGTGTCAATAGGCCATGAAGCGGTAATAATCCATCCGGAGTTATTTAGAGAATTAAGTAATGCTTCCCAACCACGAGTCGTTTTATTTGCAAATATTACGATACAAATTCCAGAAGGTACTAATATCCTTCGACCCTCTGCCATTGCTATTTCTAGGTTTTTTTCGAAAAAAACTGAATCTTTTCCTTTTTTTTCATCAACTATACATTCATCGTCTTTTGGAGTTGTTGGTGGAAGGAAATTTTCAATATATTTTTCTGGTAGAGTTCTCTTAAGCCAAACATAAAAAAAGTCTGATAAATCTGAGTAGGGTATGGCATCATAATAAGGGGGATCAGTAATGAAACCTGATACGCTGTCTGTATCTAGTCCAGTATTATTAGCGGATCCCTTTCCAATGATTCCATAAGTATCCGCACAGTTTGAATTTTCGATTCCTATTAATACATTCTCAATTGCATGCATCCAATCTCCAACGGAATCCCCAAATGGCGCAGCTTCAGCATAATCCCAGACAATGGGAATAGCTGCTCTCGAGAAAAGATGCTGAAGTTTTGGACCACTAGGATTCCATGCACATAAGCTATTTCCATGGTCAGCCTGTCGATCTAAAGCTAAACAAAGACAGATTTGAACAATTGACAGTAATTCGGGATTCGAATAAGTTGTTTCAAAATTGGATAAACGTTTAATATTATTTGATAAAGAGAGCATCGTAATTAATTGTCGTTTATTAAAAAGATCAGACCATTTATCCATTCCGTATTGCTTTTGTGAAAGAGCTCTTCCTGCACCTCTCCCACCACCTTGTGGAGTTGGCTCATCAGGGGTTAAGGAGTATTTTCCTTTCCACTTTTTTTCTAATGATTCAAGATAGATATTGGCCTTATTAAAGGCATCAATATCTGATTGAGAAGGAATTCGAAAGAATCTTCCTTTTTGCCCATCTTTTCTGGTTACAATACATAATAATTTGGCATCATTAGCTCCACCATTACGACTTTTTAACTGCCTTTTTACGGATGTTGCAGATGTAGTGTAACCACAACAAGGGCATGAGGCAGTTCCCCTTTGAACTGTTCCTTTACTTATTTGATCTTCAATGGCTTCATTAATTATCTCAAAATTGATTGTTTTTAAATCGTTGTCAGTGATAATTCTTAAGCCAACTTTTTTATTTGATTTTTTTATTTTTGAAAGCCAAAGACTTTTAATTAATGGAATTTGTGCTCCGCACCCCGGACCTTCACATTTAATTGTTCTAGCCCATAAGTACGCAATAGGGATTGATCCATCAGGATCCTTTGGATAGAATTCAGATACTTCTTTATTTGTTTCTTCTTTTACCCATAACCCCCATTTTCTAACTTCATCTGGCAATTGTGATCCAAATTTTGGAATATATTCGAGGACCACCTTGTTAAGCAGGACTGCAACAGGATTAAGATCACTAGCATATACATCAGCCCCCACACGAAGAGCTTCTAATGGAATAGAACCCCCTCCTGCGAAGGGATCTACAATAAGTGGTCTAGTGTCTTTTTCTCCACTTAATGATTCATGACCTATTTGAGTTAATTCTCTAGCTGGATTGAGATACTCTTCCCTCGTTGAATTATCCCAATTTGTAAATTCTGTAATAAAATCCAATAATGCTAGCCTTAATTTTATTGGATCTTTTAAATCCCGTTTCTCCACCTTTTGCTGATTCCAAAACCGGTCCATAACCTTTCGGGCAGTTTCAATAAATTCATTCGGACAGAGAGGATCTGCAGGATCTGGCCAGAGTGAGGCACAAATTACAGCTCGACAGGCAGCAAGAGGACGTCGAGCCCACCAGACATGGAGTGTAGAGATATGACCGTGACGGATGGACTTTTCACGGCGTGCATGCTCAGATATCTTTTTGATTGGAAGATCAACTTCAATGAGCCGTTTGGGGTAGGTTAAAGTTTGGGAAGACATGCTATCACAACTACTTCATTTATTTATCAATCCACTGCTCCAAGAATCGCATCAGATCCCACGTGATAATGTGCGATCTGGGTAATTGGTTTCCATCCAAGCCGGACAGGGTCCCGGATAATATGAATTTCAGGATTAGATCCACAGTTATACACCACATAAAGCCAGTAATCCTCTTTCAGACGTTTAGCAGTCTCATATTCATTACTGGTAAGACCGATTTCTCCAACTCCTGCCCGGCCTTTTACCTCGATAAACCGGACTTCTATTGAAGTCTTGGGATCCTTAGGATGTGGTTTTCTGGATATGAGATCAAATCCCCGATCATCCTTCTCAACACTCTCAACAGACCACCCTCGGGCTTCTTCATATTGAGTCACTGCTGTCACGGCGATCCGTTCAATCTCATCGTCCCTGACCATTGGAGCAATTTTAGGTTCTTTCCTTCCTGGATGGGGGAGGATGAGAGCACGCCCGATATGCTGAACATCCTCAATCTTGCAGTTTCGCTCCTGTTCAATCTCGGTCCGTCTTCTCTCAAGACGGTTGGTGAGTTCATCAATCTCATTCTGAACGATGGTGATCCTACCTGTGACTCCTGAATCCTGATCACCCATTCTCTTCTGTTCGTGAAGATCGATAAGAATTGAACTTTTATGCCTGAGCAGTTCGTTAAGACTCATCTCAACATGCTTTTTTACCACATCGGTCTGTTGAATACGTTCTATTTCCACTTCTTCAAGGAATGCTTTGAAGGCATGACGATACAACTCTTTTTTCACCGCTACGGTATCCGGTTGCGAAAAGGACAGGGCTGTGGTCACACCAGTTGCTGGAATCAGGTCAATAAAAACCGTCGGCTGTCGCATCGTGATGGTATTATTATCAGCAGTCTCTACCACAAAGAGTCGTCTGTGAACTACCTGACCTCGACCATCCTTCACTGATGCAGCAAACACATCACAAACAGCCGGAGTTGTTCGGTTAATATCATAGAACACCGCTCCGTTGACCAGTTCTGATTCTGCCTGCTCTAATATGTCAGCCCTGACAACCTCGAAGAGAATATGACCTGGAGTAACCCATTCGAGGAGAGGGTGAGTCTTGAGAATATCTTTACTGAAGACGATCTCTTTGTACTCCTTCCCAAGTTCGCCATACCGGTCATAGAGGAGTTCTCCAATCTTCTGAAGATGTCGGGGAACTCTTCCGACCCGGTAGATATGAGAGCCAGGAGTTTTTTCCTTGGGCTTCAGAGAGGTAATATCTCCAGATTTAATGAAAAAGTCTTCAATGACTTCAGGAACAAGACGTTTTTCCTTCGCTTCAGCACTTTTGCTTATAATCATCGAAAGATTAAGTTCACGTTTTGCAAGACCTTCAAGAGCTGATTCGGTAATCTTTCTGAACCGTTCCGTGTTCACATCATGGATTAGCCGGTCATGAATCACATCTTCAGTGAGATTCCGGGCATAGAGATCCCGAACCATCTTTTCTAACTGGTTGGCCGGAAGGATATCTCCAAGAACATTAAAGATCTTACCAGTTTTGTTCGGATCGAGATCATCTTCTATCCTCCGGATTCGTTCAAATAATTTCTGAAGAACCCGGCCTTCACGGGTATTGGTTGATACGAAATTGGAGATAAGACAATCCTTCTCCTGTCCATACCGATGAATACGACCCATCCGCTGTTCAAGTCGCATCGGGTTCCAGGGGATATCGTAATTGATCATAAACCAGCAGAATTGAAGATTGATACCTTCACCAGCTGCCTCGGTAGCGACAAGAATCTGGCAAGAATTACGAAACTCTTGTTCGGCAAAGAGACGAGTGCCTGGTTCATTTCTATTCCCCGGCTTCATCCCTCCGGCAATGTACGTTACAGTCAGATCCCACTCCTTGAGCCGTTCTACAAGATAGGTCAGAGTATCCTTATGCTCAGTGAAAATCAGGAGTTTCATTGTCGGATCTTTGAAGATCCCTTCCTCCGTAATCACTTTCTTTAATTTTACCAGTTTGGATTCGATCTGTTTATCTTCTAATCCTTTGGCTTTTTCAATGAGGATAGAAAGACTGCGGATATCTTGTTTCAGATCCTCAGGATCATACGAGGCTACCAGTTCCTCTAATTGAGAGAGAATATCCTGTTGTTCTTCCTCGGTGAGTTCATAGAAATCATCAGGAAGACGACGTTCCATCTGTCGCTTCCGATATCCTTCAGGATCCCTAAGAATATCTTCTCTCTTTGCTTTCATCCGTTCGAGGGTTTGACGAAGGGCATAGATACTTGAAGAGAAACGACGCTGGAGCATCGCCATCGTAAAGCCGAGTGCCCGCCCTCTGGCTGAATTGTCCTGGGCTGCCTTCTGTGATTGCTCCTCTACATAATCGGTGAGTTTGTCATAGAGATCGAGTTCCTGTTCATTGATCTCAAAAGTTGCTGTTTTAACATTCCTCTTTGTAAAAAGGCTCATTGACTTCCCGGTCTCTGGATCTGGGAAGGTAACGAGGGCTTCTTTTACCCGACGAAGATAAAAGGGAGCATCACGGTTTCTCATCGCTTCTTCAAGACTGGAGATATCACCATACACATCTTTGTCCAGAAGTTCGAGGAAGAGTCGGAATGCTTTGGGATCTCCCTTATGGGGAGTGGCCGTCATGAGAAGGAGATGATCAGTCCGGTCAGCGAGTTTCTCACCCATTTGATATGCAAGTGTTTTGTGGTCCGGGCTTGAAGCACTCATTTTATGAGATTCATCAACGATTACCAGATCCCAATGGGATTTAAGAAGACTATCCTGAGCATCAGGAATTACAGAAATCCATGAAATCGAGGTGATAGCCTGATCATATTCAACCCAGGGATTTACACCATACGATGAACGGAGAATATCGCCTCTGACAATCTGAAATTGTTCCCTGAACTTTTCTTTCATCTCCCGCTGCCATTGAAAAGTCAGATTTGCAGGAGTAACCAAAAGAATCCGTTTGATAAGACCCCGGTTTTTTAACTCTTTGATAAGAAGCCCGGCCATGATTGTTTTTCCGGCCCCAGGATCATCTGCTAATAAAAATCGAATTCTGGGAAGTTTCAAGAAATAGTCATATACGGCTTCAAGTTGGTGAGGGAGAGGATCGATTCGTGCTATTGATAAGGAGAAATAGGGATCATATTCATAAGCAAGCCCAATTCTCATTGCCTCAATTGCAAGTTTGAATTTTTTTGCATCTCCACAAAAGGGCTCATCACTCTTAACAAATTCTATTTCCCGAACCTGGTCATAGGAGAGATATGGAGTATGGACTTTATTGGTATTCACTCCCTGTCCTTTGATCTCAACCGGATCATCAAGATCGGTAACAGTAATAATAATGACTGGTTCATTAAACATCGGCCCTTTAATGAGGGTGCCGGGTGTTAATTTTTCAAGTATTGAGGAAATTTCAGTCATTTTTTCACATTGGTTTTTTAATTACGATAATATACCCAATATTATTTTGCATTGAAAAGATTTTATGATTGGGTAGAGAAATAATCGTCGGTTATTCTTTTTTAGATAAAGGATTTACATACCCATTACCCTTCTGAAAGACCCTTAAAATCACCCAGCTAAACCACTCACATATCACCCAATAATTCTGCCCACTGGTTAATCCGGGCAATATCGCCTACTAACCCAATGTCCTCAATTCCAATACACCCAAAAATTTCTTTTCAATTTCATATATAACCCAATCCTCTGGAATCACACCTACTTCCATCTGTTTGTACCCTGGTTTCACCTCCATCTTACTCACCCTTCTCAACAGGCAACCCGGAAGTATTTGCTAACCGCTTCTCTGACGTTCTCACTTTCCTCTCCAGTTTTTTCAAATCTTCTTCGGCAGGAAGATTCTCCGGGACAATCCCCCTCCGTATCAGAAGATCCCTGACATCCTGATTATTCTGAACATGTTCAACCGTTATCGGCCCTTCTCCCTGCATATTCTCTTTTACCACGTTGAAGTTCGTGATCTCGGTCGCAAGATTCTTCGCCGTGATGGTCACCGTCGGCAGAAAATCGGCGAGAGGTTTTTTTGCCGGAACGTTCATTCTATCCTTCATCTCCTGCGTCGAACGACCGCCAAATAACGCAGCATCACCCCGGCTTCTGATACGTGCAAACCCGGTATCTGTTACTCCCCGTTCGTACAGGTTTCTGGATAATTCAGTCTCTGATTCGGTGAGTTTCTTTCGTGCATGGAGTCTTTCTGAAAGCCGGATATGCTCTTCAATCAGCTCCTGTTTCCGGGTCTGAACCGCAAAATAACTCTGGGCAAAGGCTATCTCTTCTTTCCTCGGATCCCCGTTCTGTGCAATCAGGTAACAGGCATACCTGGTACATTTGATATCATTTATCTGTCGCTTCGAACCAGAACCGATTGAAACCATTTTGTTGACGTCAACAAAATGATCTATTTCCTGGTATTTTGACGATCTACAGGCTTCACGGGCTTTTTCTATAACCGACAAAAAGTTCCGCCATTCCGAATACCCAAGAAGAACCTGCAGATCCCGGGCATACCAGAACTCTATCCCATCCTGGGTATGTACCATCTCTTCAAAACGGGGATGAAGCCGGGAGATCATGTCAATAGACATCAGAATACCCCTTCCATGAGCCTGTCCGAACTGCCCCGGCACATCGCTAATTCCCTCGAATTCAGGGGAATTAATACCTCCCTGTCTTGTGAAACAATGGTGATTGAAGTCTTTTGTACGTCAATGGTAGATTTTTTCTCCCCGCTCATATCACAAACCCCATCCTCTTCAGGTGCCCCTCCACCTTCACCGAGAGCTCTGCTACCTCAGCCTCAATCACCGGGAGCGGCTCAGCATACCTGTTCGCCAGGGTTTTAATACGGGAAGATAACCCCTGGGATATCCGGTCAATCTCTTCGCTGACCGAACCGGAGAGCGATGCAAGCCATTTATCCGAGACTACCAACGAGATAACATCCTTTTCAGTCAGAGTTGCATACCGGGTAAGAACCTTTGCATCAAGTTTCTTCTGGGCCTCCTTGATCTTCTTTGAGAGAGCAGCCTCGTCCTCAATCAGGCCAAGGTATTCGGTCAGCAACTTTAGTTCATCAGCAGCGTCAGGATCTTTCTTGATCACTGCAATCCTGGTCCTGATATTACCTTTCGTGACCTTTCCCTTATCATTCAGCACCTCACTTAGGAGCCCGTCCTCTCCACCATGCTCCTCGTCAAGCTCCTCCATCTGCCTGGAAAACTCGTCCCGTTCAGCCTCCATATCAGAGATCTTCTCCTGCTCCTCAGCAAAGAACCGGGAGATAACAAGCCCTGGAGGGAGGAGATCAAGAGAAGGCTTTCCCTCCACACAGGCAGACCAGCCGTCACCAGCCACCAGAAAAGCATCATCCTGCATCGTTTCGGTCCAGTAATCCATCAGATGCTGATATAGATCATAAGGATCAATCAGCTGAAACCCGGAGAATGATGAAAGAAGGTCCTCTGATATTGTATGGATAAGTGTCTTCAAATGCGTATCAGCCGTAATTCCGGTAAGCAGAGGAGAAACCCGTCTTTTCCACTCATCATACCGGCCCTCAATCGACCCGATATACCGGGTAAAATCCGGGTTATCAGAAATGACCCGTTTCACCTCATCCGGCCCGACGGTAAGCTGATAATACCCGGGCCGACCAGCATCAGAGAATAGACTTTTTTTCAGACCTGGACAGACCTTCCAGTACTGTTCCAGTGCAGCAACATCAGCCTCTGGAATTCCCCCATGCAGATGGGCGTCAATATCCTGCAGATCCTCAGGATCGGTTGCATCAATGTACCTGGGAATATTCAGGTTAAAGTCATTAGCCTCAATCTCGGTTACTGGGACCATCCGGGAGAACCTGGAGATCTCCTCCTCATGCACAAATGCATCAACTATCTTATGAATGTCCCGGTGTCTGAGCCTGTTCTTGTTCCCGTCCTTCATAAACCCCTTACTGGCATCGATCATGAAGATACCAGTCCGGGAATCTGCATACTCCTTGTCAAGGACCACAATACAGGCAGGGATACCAGTCCCATAAAAAAGATTCGGGGGCAGGCCGATAATCCCCTTGATAACCCCTTTCAAAACAAGATTCCGCCTGATCTCCCCCTCACTTCCGCCACGGAAGAGAACACCATGCGGAAGAATAATGGCCCCTTTCCCGGTACTCTTCAGTGACCGGAGAAGATGAAGAAGAAAAGCATAATCCCCGTTCTTATTCGGAGGAATCCCATCCTCAAACCGGTTATAGGGATCCTGTTCAGGGTGCATCCCGTTCCTCCATGCCTTATCAGAGAAAGGAGGATTAGAGACCCCAAAGTCGAAAGTCTTCAGACTCCCGTCCTTCTCCTTAAAATAAGGATTCGTAAGAGTATTATCATTCCAGATCTCAGCAGTCGGCTGATTATGCAGGATCATATTCATCCTTGCAAGACCGGCAGTAGTATTATCCTTCTCCTGCATGTAGATAGTCAGACCATTCGGAGCCTCATCCGCCCCTTTCAGAATAAGCGAACCTGAACCCCCGGTAGGATCATAGATGGTCTGACTTCGTTTCGTCTCCGCGGAAATTCCGATTACCTTGGCCATTATCCTGGAGACCTCTGAGGGAGTGAAGAAGTTCCCCTTACTCTTCCCAGAATCTTTGGCAAAGTTGCCTATAAGGTATTCATAAGCATCACCAAGGAGGTCGTCGCCCTCCGCCCGGTTGGAACTGAAATCAAGAGCGGGATTCTCGTAAATTGCGATAAGTTTCGTGAGCCGGTCTACCTTCTCCTTCCCTCTCCCCAGTTTCTCATCAGAGTTAAAATCAGCCTGGTCAATAACACCTTTAAGACCATTCGCCTCTGCCAGTCTTCCGATGATCTGATTTATCTTATCCCCAATCTCCGGATTTCCTTTAAGAGCCACCATGTCAGCAAAGCTCCCACCGGAGGGAACCTCGATCAGTGCTTTCTTATCCCCGGCATATTTATCTGATACATATTTAACGAACAGGAGGACAAGCACATAATCTTTATACTGGGACGCATCCATACCTCCACGGAGCTCATCGCAGCTCTTCCAGAGTGAACTGTATATTTCTGATTTTTTAACCGGCATGATCTCACGATACTATACTTAGTTATACTTAGTAATTCTGTTAAGATGTACTCATCGAAAAATGTTCACAAATGAACCCAAGGCTACAGGGTTACAAAACATGTGTCACACCAGTCATAATTTCTATCCTCCATCTCTTCTAAATTCACCGGTTCAGTACTCCTCGAAGAGAATGGCTCCCGGAGCAGTGACAAGTTCAAAGTCATCCTGCTGCCAGGTTCTGGTATCAACTGAGACGGTCTCCCTGGCTCGCAGGCCAGCTGGAAAACCTTCGTGAAATCCGCAGCAGGTTTTAGAGTCCGGGAGTACCTTTTCAGGGGGTGAACCTTTTTTAAAAAGATCAATTCTTATATTCGTGTTACAATCATTAAGTCGCCATCACTAAACTGGTATGAAAAGAATTATTAACCAGTTTAAAACCCAAATGATAAGCATGCAAAATTTATCATTTTCCGGAGATGGTCCGGACATTGAACAGAATAAAGAGGTAATTCTTCAAAGCATCGGGGAGTACAGGGAGGCCCTCAAAGACTGTGATGAGAAGATTGAGAAAAATCCGGATGATATCGATGCATGGGTAAATAAAGGAACCATCCTCTTTCTCCTGGAGGAGTACGACAAGTCACTTGAGGCATCTAACAAGGCCATTGAGATCAACCCTGAAGATGCGATGGCCTGGAACAATAAGGGAACCGTACTCAATGTGCTTGGAAGATATGACGAGGCATCAGAGGCCTGCGACAGGGCAATAAACCTGGCACCTGGTTATGCTGATCCCTGGAATAATAAGGGAAATGCACTCATGCACCTTGAAAAGTATGACGAAGCTCTTGCAGCATTTAACAAGGCATTGGAGATAGACCCGCAGTACGCTGATGCGTGGAACAACAAGGGTTTTGCACTAAACTTTCTTGGAAGGCATGATGAAGCAATAAAAGCCTTTGACATGGCAATCGAGATAGAATCAGGGTTTGAAGAAGCGAAATAGACATTACACATTGCCATTACAGCCTTTCAAGTACACACCAAAAAAGAGAGAGGCTGCCTTGAAATCCAGGTATCAGCAGTCGCCAGCCGCCAGCAACCATCATGATTTATCATGTAGATAAACTCAATAAAAGCTGACAGATCAAAACCCTCCCGTCCTGGACATATGCATAGCAGCAGGATCTGCACCGCCCTCAGGGAATTTCAACCGATGAAATCATTCGTGAGTAAATAACCATGGATTTATCTCCGATTCAAAACGATATCCTGATTACACTTATCAGCCTTTATGAAAAAAAATCCCTCCCAATCAAGGGGGAAGAGATCGCCGACATCATCTTACGAAATCCGGGAACCGTAAGAAACCAGATGCAGGCATTAAAAGCCATAGGTCTTGTTGATGGTATTCCCGGACCAAAAGGCGGGTATCATCCGACAACACTTGCCTACAAAGAACTCAACCTGAAACGTGATGGAGAAGCATACGAGGTCAAGATCTCGCGTGATGGTGAGATCGTGCAAGGAGTAAAAGTTGGAGAGATAATCTTTACAACCCTCTCACATGCCGATATATGCCATGCACAGATCAGGATAATAGGGAGCGTAAAACTCTTCAATAACGGAGATGTCATCACCATCGGTCCGACCCCTGTCAATAAACTCCTTATCAAGGGCGAAGTCTTCGGGAAAGATGAGAACGAACCGGCGCTGATAATCTCTATCCTTGAGATGGTATCCCTGCCAAAAAAACCCATCAGGGACTACATGACCACCCCTATCAAGATGCTCTCAACGAAAAACTCCCTTAAAGAGGCGATAAGACTTTTTAACACACATCACATACATGGTGCCCCGGTTATGGACGGAGGATTTCTCCGTGGTATCGTGACCATGTCAGACATTCTTCATGCCATCGAGCAGGATCTGCCACTTGAAACCCATGTATGTGAAGTGATGACCGAAGACGTAATTTATGCAGATGGTTCGGTGCAGCTCTACGAGGTCATCAGAAAGTTTAAGGAACGTTCTATCGGGCGGCTTATCGTCTTTGAAGAGAACAGGCCGGTGGGTATCCTGACCCAGTCAGATATATTCCATACATTGCCAACCAACTGACCCGGAACCTGAACATGCGATCAATTTTCAGTTCACAAGGTGCTTTCTACAATGGAGACTGCATCACAGGTGCATCTGTCATTCCTGACAACTCAGTCGATCTTATCATCACCGATCCACCTTATGGTATCGAAGGCGACAAGCTGGACAGGCATTATAACCGTGATGAATCATTTGTGACCGGGGGCTACGTGGAGGTACCATCAGAACAATATGAATCCTTTACCATGGATTGGATAAGGCAGGCGGAACGAATCCTGAGGCCTGGAGGATCTATTTACATTGTCTCTGGTTACACCCATCTTCGTCATATACTTAATGCACTCCACGAAACAAGCCTTGAAGAGATAAATCACATAATTTGGCGGTACAACTTTGGCGTATTTACCAGTAAGAAGTACGTCTCATCACATTACCATATCCTGTTCTATGCAAAACCAGGCGGGAAACGGACATTTAACACCCAATGCAGGTTTTCCCTTTCAGAGAAGGATGAGAACGGTGGCTCGCTCAACTACCAGGACCGGGAGGATGTCTGGATCATCAACAGGGAGTACAAGCCTGGTAAGGTGAAGAATAAGAACGAACTCCCCACCGCACTTTTAAGTAAGATCATCCAGTACAGCAGCAATGAGGGGGACCTGGTCTGTGATCTCTTCCTTGGTGGTTTCTCAACCGCTAAAACTGCGATAGGGCTTTTGCGCAGGGCCACCGGTTTTGAGATCTCCAGGACCATGTTTGATGCGAAGGCCGAAGAGATGCAGGCACTTGTTCCCGGCTTTCTCATTGATAATGCAAAGACACCAGGAGAGCCTGCCAGGAAAAGAACCAGGAAAAACTGGAGCCAGGATGAGACAATTCGGCTTAAGGAAAGGTACAATGAATTAAATCAAGCCGGTCTCTCGCAGAAGGAGATAACAAAACAGCTGCAGGAAGAGTTTGACAGGGGGTACTGGTCGATTGAGAAGGCACTTAAACAGTCAGGGATAAAACCCGGACGGAAGAAGGAAGAATAAGGTACCTGACCGGGAGATTTATTATCAGATACAACCGAAATCTGATATATGAAGTCCATACTTGCCCGCACACTCTCAAGGAAACAGATAGTGACCAATGACGGGAAAGCAATCGGTTCACTTCGCAATCTGATGGTAGATTTTGATACAGGCCTTATTACTGACCTTGTACTTGAACCGGACCAGTCTTTTGATACAACCGGGTATGTCCTGGACGGAGATCGTATGCTCATCCCCTTTGAAGCGGTCAGGGACATCAAGGACTTTATCGTGGTGGATCGCTATCTTGCCAGGATGTGAGGGAAGTTCTTCCTCATAATTTCCACAAAACCATCGCCGTACCTGGCCGATGAGCAATGATCAGAGACCTCTTTTAAACATTCCTGTGCATTAGCCACGCAGCAGCCAATACCCGCAGCTTTAATCATTCCGATATCGTTTTCTGAGTCACCGATACCGATGAACTCCTCTGTCTTAATTCCAAGCTCTTCTGCAACGATTGGAAAGGTCTTTCCCTTGTCAATCCCGGCCGCGTGGATATGGATTGCAAAGTTCGTGTCCATGATATCCACCGGCCAGCCGGCAAGAAGAGACCTGACCTCGTCAACCGGCACCTCCCTGGCAAATGCAACATCCGAGTACCGGTCCTGGTGGGAGAAGAGCTCAAGACAGATCCCTTTTTTAGCATAATGCTCTACCAGCATCTCCAGTGCCTTTACCGCGATATCCCTCTCGGCCATGACCTTGAGCGGTCCACGAAACCCGATACGGTAGACTCCGCCATTTTCACCGATAAAGGTTCCGCCAGTGCCGATGAGTTTGCATAGCCCCTTAAGAAGGCAGGAGGTATTGCCTGAAGCCAGAACTACCATAATGCCATTCTCCTGGAGCTCTCTAATAACCTCTATGGCAGCGGTTGAAAGCCTGCGCTTTTCATCAGTCAGTGTTCCGTCAATATCAGTTATCACGCCCCTTAACACTGGTAAACTCCTATAAAATTTGTGTGAATTAACAGGGTCGCAGACCACCCTCTTCCACGAGGAAAGTGGCTTCCCCTTCCGGAAGGTTCGGGCTGTCAACAAGCCTGAAGATACGTTTCCCGGCCTTGCTCTTCCGTAAGTACACCCTGAAGGTTGCGGTATGCCCTACAACATTTCCTCCAACAGGTTTAGTCGGGTCACCAAAGAAAACCGCCGGGTTGGATTGAACCTGGTTTGTCACAAGACCAATTGCATTGTATTCGTCGCAGAGCTTGAAGATATCATGCATATGCCTGTTCAGCTTCTGCTGCCTTTCTGCAAGAGTGCCCCGTCCTGCATATTCTGAACGGAAAAGACCTGTCAGAG
>Ga0255340_1002210_pt1 | contig 23301 bp, 14 predicted proteins | sample wastewater_treat_7_FD_192417 | JGI IMG/M metagenome (GOLD analysis project Ga0255340, IMG submission 192417) | Wastewater microbial communities from Lulu Island WWTP, Vancouver, Canada - plant10 | ecosystem: Engineered > WWTP > Wastewater > Unclassified | place: Canada: Vancouver, British... | reverse complement strand
GTATATTTTACTAAAAGCAAAGTATTTTCAGTAAAATATATCTAAAAATTTACACAAAACGCATTCATCCCCCACCTACATTGTAAATGTTGAGGTGGGGGTATTCTGCTAGTTTTAGATAAAATGTCGTGTGGTGAAATTCCAGATTAACGACCCCGAATCGGGTAAACAGGTGTGGGAAGTTTTGATAACAAACCTCAATAGATTTGAGTTCCCTGCAAAGAAGATGAAAGAACTGTATCACATCAGATGGGATATAGAAACCTCTTTCCGTGAACTGAAGTATGCTCTCGGAGCAGTACAGTTCCATAGCCGTAAAGATGACTTCGTAGAGATGGAACTTATCGCACATCTCATCATGTTCAATGTAGTCAGCAGAACGATAAATGCTGTATCTGTACCGCAGTCAGCACAGAAGAAATACAAGTATGTGCTGTCATTCAAGGATGCTGTGACGCTTGTGAGAAAGTATTTCAGATTACACGCCCACGAACCGCCTGACAGGATATATGCCGAACTGTTAGGCTATACAAGACCTGTCGTAAGTGGACGAGCAGATAAGCGTAATATGAAGCCTAAATCGGCAGTATGGTTTGTATATCGTGTAGCATAGAAAGATATAATTGAATATCTTTATTTGAGGTTGGCTGAATGAATCCAACCATATCGTTGTGTCTTCATACGGCAAAATAAAAAGACCTACCGAGCAGATTTCTCTGTTGATAGGTCTTTATTTGTTTTTGTCTGCCTTAACTGAATAGGTTTTCGGGATTTCAATGCTAATTATGTGGCTTTAGAGATTGAAAATCTCTTATCTAATTAGCATTGCCAGAAGCAGACCCGTTTTTAAGCGAGTCAATCAACTCCTGCAATTTCTTTACACCATCAGTAAGAGCTGTCTTGTCGCTCTCCGCAATGGCTTCCTTTATCTCACCCAACTTCACCGTAATCTTAGCCACCGTTTCATTTGCTTCAGGGTCTATCTTTTCTACGGTCTCCGCAGGAAGTACCGCCCTGAGTACATCCATCGTGTCTGGAGTGTCACCCTCGGACAGAATTACAAGGATATTCACCATCTCAGGTGTCACCTTGGTATCTGGGTCAACTAACTGCAAAACGGCATACGCCTTCGTTAATAATTCACCCTTATCCACGTCTTTCCAAACCTCGCCAGCCTTCTCAGCCGTTTTCTCGGACAACTTTTTCACATAATCAGCTGCGGTAGCGTCATCAGGCAAACCGACCGCCTCAGCGACATTGATTCCAAGTCGCTCTTTCAAAAAACTGTCCGCAGTAGTCGCTATCCGCTCCCCGTACGAAACAGCTCCATCCAGTCGTCCGTCCACAAGTTCATCCGCCCTGCTGTATAGCGAGCTGTCCTGTACCCCCGCAGAGCAAGCGGCGAGCCCCAATGTCGAAACAGCCAAAAGCATTACACACCACAACCTACGTTTTTTCATAACTTCTTATCCTCCACTGAAAGTACCCGAAAAGCTACTCCGATAGGCAGTTGCTTTTCGGGTAGGTTTTCTTGTATCTCACACAATGAAATTAAGTTTTTACTCACCTGTAGCCTGAAGTGCACACATTGAAATTAGCTTAGCAAACCCAATCTGTATCTGGGCTCCCAGGAGTTACCGCGCTTGGTCCGCCCTACTTAAAAATGTGCTTAAAACTTACTTATCACAACACGAAAAAATATTTTAATCTTGTATTTTACTGTGGCGAAAACTTATCTGACACCTTTTGCCTTATACATCATCTGGTCACTCTCCCGAATAAAGGCATCCACATCTTGTAATGCGTCCGTCTTGGCAATGCCGAATGATATGTCTATCTCTGCACCTTCTCTGCCCATCAAGCGAATCCTGTCCTTGATATTCTCAAGGCGACGTCTTAACTCGAAGTCAGAAACATCTGTAGCAATAACCGTAAACTCGTCTCCGCCAATTCGATAGACGTGGTTCTCCCCGAAGGAATCCTTCAAAGTCTGTAAGCAATCCTTTAGTACCTTATCTCCAGCATCGTGCCCGTACAAGTCATTCATAGGCTTAAAACGGTCAAGGTCAAAATAGATTAGATTCAAAGCCTTCCCTACATAGCCCTTCAAGTCCTCATAAAAGCAACGCCTATTCTTTGTATCCGTCAGATAATCGTAAAAAGCAGCCTTGTCCATAATGCTCTGGCAGATTCTCTCGTATGTCACATCAATCAAGAAACAAAGGTACCCTACGTGCTTACCAGCGGGGTCTATAATCTGCTGTTCGTATACAGAGTAGTACACGATTTCCTGCCCTCTACTGTAAGTGTATATGGTGTCATCCGTATTCTTTGCATAAGGGTCAGGATGCAAAAACAAGTCTTTCCAGACCAAATAATTCGTCATTGTAGTTCCGTATCCGCCGAGTAGTTTATCCGCACAAGGGTTCATCTTCTGGATTCCGAACTTAGTGTCGCATATCAGGATAGGAAAAGGAATTGCCCTGAGCAAGGTGGAAACCTTGTGCTCAGCCAGCTGAACTCGTGTCATATCCCGTCCAATCCCACACGTCCCTATCAGACTACCATAGCAATCTTTCAACGGAGTCTTATACGTACGAAGCTGCATTACATCTCCGTTTTTCTCTACGGACTCATCAAACTCAAGCGTCTTCCCCGCAGCTATGACTGCCTGCTCCGTCTTCCGACACACGAAGTCATCCTTCGCATACTCCTCTGGAGAGCTACCCCAAATTTCAGGATGCTGCTTATTGATACATAAGTCATACGACTTACCTACCACATCACAAAAGGCTTTGTTCAGAACCATATGGTACTCATTTATATCCTTAAACCAAACCATATCAGGGGCTGAGTCAATGAAAGTCTGCAACACCCTTTCGTATGTATGTGCAGTATAGTCGTTCGCTATCTGACGAAGCCAATTCTTGAACAATATCTGCTCCATCCCAAGCAAGCCTACATAAAGCAAATTAGGCTTAACGACAAAATTCTCAGGGAATACAGGTGGCTTCTCTGTCAACAGAACAAAGTAGCAGTTATTACAAAGGTTTCCGCCAAGGTATAAGCTGTCTGAAGCCAAGTCCCTAACGGTAGAATAAAGTCTTAAAAGAGCATCGCCCCTCTCCATAAGAGAAAGGGACGTACTATCCGCACTTATAACGGGCATATTTATTTGTTCATCTTCGTCAAACATAAGCGTGCCGTCCTCCTGAGGGAACGGCAGCACCGCTGTAGTTCGATTGTCTACGTAAACTAAAGGTAATCTAAGCATTATATCTCTCCTATTTACCAAAGTTGCGAATTCTTTCTACAATAGCCTCGTCATCACGAGTGAAGCATCGCTTCATATACGACATATCAGGTATGTCTACCCCGAGCTTGTAATATGCCTTTGCTATAAGAGTAAGGGTGTCCTTCATAGTATTATCATCCTTACCTACACAAAGTGTATGCGTATAAAGTGGCGTAGTCTGCATCTCACTCGTCCAAGCCATATCACCCGGATTAGGAAGCGGAATCCCAACCTTACTCTGTGCAAGATTGGCAGTAGACAAGTCTTCTGCCGAGCAGAATGTAGCCTTAAACTTCATAAGGTCTCTGGTCATAGGCTCAACCAGACCAGGCACCCTGTGAGGTATGATGATAAGTCGCAAACCGTACGCAGGTAACTTCGAAACCAAGTTGTTGATGTAGCTCAGGAACTGTGGTCTCAAATCCTCACCAAGATTCTGCTTCGTTTCCTTGAACATACCATTTACTGACATATACTCATCTATAATAAGAGTAATGAGAGGAAGTGAATCCTCACCCTCACCAGCAATGTAATCCCAGTAATTCTCGTAGCCCTTATCTTTGAAAAGTTTCTTACGACGCTCACCCTCTGTATAAATGAGCTCCTCGAGAAGTGCCAGAATATATCTCGGAGCCTGCGGGTCATCCTGAGCAGGACAGTGCAAGCCCATTATGTGAGGCATAAGCGACATTGTATCAAACAAGCCCGTTGCCTTAGGGTCAATCAAAATAAACTGGTGCTGCATAGGTGACTGCAAAATCATCAGGTTAAGCAGGTAGTACATCGTAAACCAAGACTTACCTGAACGAGTCTGACCGCAAAGCATTACGCCGTTATCAGGCTTCGCATCATACAGTACCATCTGACCAGCATTATTAAGACCCAGACAGATAGGCAGCTTCTTGCCGCTCTTCACGTACTCCTCAAAAGCGGGGGTGTTATAAATATCGCCAAGTGATACGAGTTTCTTCGACGGCATAATGATGGAAATAAAGTAGTCCACGCCCTGAGCGACCGTCTTGCAGACAATCTGAGGAGCGTCACCTACTGCCACCGCAGTCTCGCCACTTCCGTTGTTCGCATCAATAAAGCCCTTAAGCTCCTTATCAAACTGTTCAAGCTGCGACTCGCTCTTCATTTTTGAGAAACGGGACGCCACTATGCTATAGGACATAGCCGACTTCTTAATCGACTTAATTCTCGTAGTTATATCATCACTCTCTACAGAAGTAACAATCTTTATTGCACTGAGAATGCAGTATTCAAGCGTACCCCACTGACTATCTTCTGATGTAATATCCTTAACCTCAGTAAACGTAGGGTAGTAGCAAGGCAGTATATCTTTTGCCAGCTTGAATATTGTATCCTTCTGATTTCCGATTGCAGCCATATCATTGATATTATCAAGCGTACGGCTAATAACCTCAGGTGCCTGATTCTCCACAACAACCTTACGAGAGTTGTCGACCAACTCCTCAGGCTCCTCATCTTCCACAGGAGGCGTAAGAATAGCATCGTAAGGGTTGGAGTCTTCCATAGGCATATCGTACACGTCGTCATCCTCAGTGTAACCTATTTCCTCCATACACTCTTCCGCAGAAGCAAAGCCGTCCTCGTTATCTTCTACGGCATCCTCAGCTGTGATGTCCAACTCAAGCCCAGTAAGACTTCTATCGCCTCGCTTGAGCTTCGCAGTCATTATCACGCCAAAAAGGGCACCTGATATAAGTGACAAGCCCCCTGCTGCAAAGCTCGCACTGAACAGAGTGCGGGCAGTTGCTAAGCCTCCCTCGAGAGCGTTACCTGCGTTCACAAAGTGCTGCGTAACGAGGAAGCCTATCGTACCTATAGGCAAGCCAATCAAGCCAAAAAGAACCCAGCCAGCCCATAAGCCGCCGAGAGAACCTATCGGAAGTCGTCCGAGTATTTTAAGGGATTCTGTGAAGACCTGCCCAAAAGATGTCAGACCATTCTTGAACTCTTCCCCGTAAAAATCCATCATAGAGTCCGTGAAGGACTTGTTTCCCTGAGCCTGCACATTGGCATAAGGGTCTTGCCCGTCAGCCGCTCCAGGAAAGCCAGAGGAAAGGTCACCCGCTCCAACGAGCCCGTCTGCCACACTATCCGAAGGGAAGTCATCAAAACCGAAGTCCCCTCCCCCATTCAAATCAACGAGGTTATCGGCACCAAATCCCTCTCTATATTCTCCTCCATCAAAACCTACATCACCCATTAAACTACACCATCCTAATCCTAAATGCTGTGAATAATCAACTTGAGTCCAACGATTATGAGCAGTACCACAATTACTGAACCAATAATAACGCCTATAAGTCGACCGACACCCTTCTTAGCTTCTCCGTCGACATAGGCGTACGTCTTGGCGAATATTGTAACCATCACAAGTCCTACCCAGACCAATAATCCATAAATCATATTCTCACCTTCTCTATCTGCACGCCTGTGTTATATAAACCACTTCGAGCAATACTCTGCGGAAGCATACACTTCGCAGTAGTTGCTTCACCATCATCTGTATAAATACAGAAAGCGTGGTCGTACCCGTCTTTTCCTGAAGCAATGTTATTCAACTCAGGAAGTAAATCAGGGAGTCCATATTTCTGCACGAATGCCTCTCTTGCACCCTTCTCCAGCTTGCCTACCGCAAAGTTCTGCACATTCTGACGAAGACGGGCATTTACCTCGTTCTTATCGTCCAGCAGAGCCATAATGTCGTTCGTGATAATCAAGTGTACGTCACCACGCTTACGACCGCCAGTAATGCAGTTCGAAATAATGGAACCAGAACCTTCGATAGCTCCCCAACGCTGGAACTCTTCCCAGACTTTCACATTAAATCTATGCTGAACATACTTACAGTGGTTACTGATAAGAATGTTAACATATGCGACTGACAGCTGCTTGAGAGCAAGAATATCCGCACCTGTAGCACTAACATCCGCACCCTTCATACCAAATGAGAACACCATCAAGTTAGAGTCGTACAAGTCGGACGCCTGCAAAGGAGTAGAAAACGTCCCGTACTTCGCCTCACCAGGCTCGAAATACACGCTGGTAGCATCACGCAAACGGACTGCTGCCATATGCTTATCCCTATCTGTCTCGTTATTGAATTCTCCAGACACCACGATATTTACAATCTCATCATAAATGTCGTGAATTCTTGCACTCTTAGAGTTAGACCAAGTCGACATATCCTCAGTCACACCAAGAGAGTCATACATTCTCTGAACGGCAAGAGACAGAATCTTTGTAGCCTCGACATCCATCGCTTCCTCCCCGCCAGCCATAATCTTAAACATAGCTGCGATGGAGTCCTGAGCGGACGCCTTAGCTGCTTTATCCAAGTCCTCATTTCCAGTAGCATCTGCTATAGCACAAGGGTCGAAGTAAAGTCCCGAACCATTGCCGAGCTGAATTGTCAGCACATCCTTGTCGTTTCCACCACGCACGAAGTTTGCAATGTTCGTGTATTCGTCGCCCTCGTAGTCCATAATACATATCTTGAAGTTATCTGCGAGCAGATACATAAGCATATTCTTAACGAAGTAAGACTTACCGCCACCAGTAGTAGCAGTAATGAGCCAGTTCTCAGCCTTGTCAGGGTCAGACTTAAAGTGACGCATAACAACCGTACCATTAAGAACGTCCAGCCCAAGAACTGTTCCGCTATGACCAAACACACCCTGCGAGATTGTCGACATACCGATTACCATATCATCCGTCATCATACGGCGAGGTAAAGTCACCTTAACATCATCCGAACGAGCAAAAGGGAGTATAGCCCTAAGCTCGTCAAGCAACGTGTAGTTACGACGCACCATACGCAAACGGAGCGACTTAGCGAGTCGCTCAACCTCTACACAGCTTTCTTCGAAAGACTCCATATCACTATGTATGTTTCTCGAGTAAACCCGAAGAAGCACTGTGCAGTGAAGAATTCCACGCTTATACTTCAAATCCATAAAGTTGAAAAACTTGGTCGACTCAATAAGACGCTTTCTCTGTTCTGCTGCCTGATACTCTTCCGAAAAGTTAAAGACGTTAACGTCATCGCTTGTCTCGGCTGCAAAATCAGACCACGACCTCATTCGAGACTTCATTTCCGCACTGCCCCAGTCGATAGGCTTAGGCTCACAGAGGTAAGTAACATCAACCTGAGTAGAACCCTTACAGCAGCCACGGAACAGCGACAAGAAGCCACGTTCGATTGTGTCAGGATAGCCATATATCAAGTAGTAGCGATTCACGTAACGCTTACTGTATATAGCATCATCCAATACCACTACGTCAGAAACGCCCACCTTCCGTGCCTGCGAGAAACCTCTCGCAAGACGGAAGCCGAGCATCTTATCATACATCTTAATTGCTTTAGAAAACTTTGCCATACCTTACAGCTCCTTATATGAGAGTCAGGTCACCGCACTTAGATGCGAGTACATCCATCAGTGACTCTGAGTTGCTGCCGTATAAAAGCGAACGAGCTATCTGTGTTGCTCTGGCAGCAGTCTTCTTGCTGGCACCACCATCCGCACGCATTGCCTTTACAAGACGCTCATTGACCTGAAGTCCGAGCAATCCCTTGCAGGTAACCGTAGCCGACGAGTACCCAGAACAAATTATCTCGCTGACATTAGTTACGCCGAAGAGAGCACGGGCTCTATCAACGTCGTGAGCGGAGTTTGCCACAATAAATCTGCTAACAATACCGCCCGTCACCATATCAGCCCTCGCACCGAGACGGTCGTACACGATGAGTACATCCACGTCTGACTGCAAGTAATCCTCGATAGGAGAAATAATCCTGCTCGTAATAACCACTATAGGCTGAGCAACGTAACGCATCTTGTCCTTAGCAAACTCCTTGAAGTCTACCACGGGTATATCATTATCGTACTTGCCCTCGAGGTAAGCAGTGTCATCGAAAATAACCATTCGATAGGTGATATTCGACTTATCCATCTTCTTCATAAAGACATCCAGTATCGATGCAAGACCGAACACATAGGAAAGCTCCTTGAAGTAGAGTACGTGACTTACGGAACAGGTGCTAACACTCTGAGTCGTAATCGTCATATACTCGGAAATGCTACTCTCACCCATAGGAGTATTCAGCTGCACAGTAAGTTGAGCGACTTTATCATTGAGTGTAGTTTTAGTACGCTGCAACTCAAGAATCTCAGACTTCTGCTCCCCAATCTGCTTAGTGAGATTGGCTACCTTCTCATCATTCGCCGTCCTCAATACTTCTGCTTCCTGACGATACTTCTCCTTTGCATCCTCCGCATCCTGAAGTTTCACAGATACAGCATCAAGCTGCCCCTGCAAAGCTATCACAACTTCATCATTCGCAGCCTGACCCTTCTCAAACACGTCCTCACGGTCTGAAGCCTGATTCCCAAGGTAGTCGCCAATCGCTCCGATTGCTCCACGGGAGTTGCTCACTTTCACGGTCTTGCAGACAAGCCCATCAGAGCCGTGAACTGTCTTACAATACCTAATAGCACGAAGCACGTCATTGAACTCCAATTCAAAGCGAAGCTGGTCAGACTGCGTGGCACGAAGCTCCGAAAGCTCTCCACGTGAGTAGCCATATCGCTTATTTTCAAACATATAGTAAATGCAGAGCACCTGAAACAACGAAAGTTTTCCGATGTCCGCAACTGAGAGTCTTAAGATAACACGAGCAAAAGCCTCAACTGCCTTGTTCAAGCAGTCAAAGCCATATGTCGCCTTAAGCTCATCGAGACGTCCAAGCATATCCGTTACATTGTACTCATCGTCGTCATCGCCCAGCTGAGCAGACAACCCAATGTCCGAAAGTACAAGAACCTTCTGAATGCTGCTACGTTCTGTGTCCGACTTCAATTCTCCCCTATCTAAGTAATCTCTAAGGGTACTTAAATCTGATGAAAGGACTACGTAGTCCTCTTTAGCATCTCCTAACAAAGTCGCCACCTCCTAAACCTTATAATCCAAACACTGAAGCTATCAACTTCGAGTATTCCTTGAATCCCCTTGCTGTGTCACTGTAGAAATGCTTGCTTCCAACCATCTGCTGAACCTGCGGATTGAAAGGCAGAGTTGCAGCAAATTCCATTGAAGCAAAGTCGAGCTCACACTCGCCACCTACAAGTTCATTAGCGATACTCTGCACAGCACGGAGTGCCTGCTTCGTATTCTTTACTGGTATATTACCTACGAAAGAGTACCCACTGCTCTTTGTAGGCACAATGATAGCGTTCTCTACCAACTGCTGAGCCACGGCACTGTCTTCCACGTTAGCTATTCTGAAGAGCAAGTTCGTAAATCCGTGGTTGCTCGCCTCTACACAGTAAAGTATATAAGAAGTCGTAATAAACCCTGTCAGCTTATCCAGAGCAGCATCGAGCGGCATATCGTAAATGATAAAGTCGAACGAGTGCATTAACTGGTTATGAGCACGGGTTACGTTATTTACAATGAAAACCTCATTGGTCTTAAAGGTATCGCTGGCGAGTCCCATAGTTGAAACTGCCAAATTCTTCTTAACCACAAAAGGCTTGTTACCTGAGTTAAGTCCTGCTGAGAAGATGGAACGCATACCAGAGTCATCCACAGGAATGTTCTGGATAATGTCATTGTGCATATACGAGATACCTCTCGTTTCGCCGTCCATATCAACAACAAGAACCTTGAAGTGCTTTGACAACACGTTACCGAGATTCATAGCCACGGTACTCTTTCCTGAGCAATGCTCTCCAGTAACCGTTATCTGGCAGCATCTCTTTGCACAAACGCTCTTGAGTACGTTAAGAGCACTCTTTGAGAGTTCAGCGTTCTCTACAGCTGCCAACTGAGCCTCATCCAAAGCAGCTGCTGTGGCATCAGGCGTAGCTACAGGAGCTACAACAGGAGCAGCAGCGGGTGCTGCCTTCTGCTTCTTGCCAAAGAATCCCTTCTTCTTAGGAGGTTCGGGCTCATACACAGGTGTAGGAATCGGAGCCGCAGCAGGTGCTGCTGCCTTACCATCGTCGAACTCGTCCTCATCACCTGTAGGTAAATTACTTGACGTATCTTCCTCAGCATCAGCAAACTCCTCGGCAGCAGGTGCTTCCTCGAAGTCGTCGAAGTCACCCATTGCAGGAGCCTCTTCAAATTCATCCTCAATGTCCGTATCAAAAGAAGCAGGCATCTGAGAAGCAAATTCGTTCTCGCTGTCCCCGTAAGGAGCCTGAGGTTCTACCTCATCAGCGTCCTCGAAAGAGTCCGCAGACCCATCGCCCTCGTCGAAGCTGCCTTCAAACTCATCTTCAAACTCGTCAATCTCATCAGGAGCGGGAGTCACGGGAGCCACAGGAGTAGCAGGAGCCACAGGAGCAGGAGCCTTAGGCGGTGGAGCCGCAGCCTCCTCGTCATCGTCCGCAAAGTCGTCTGCGGAAGCATCTGCAAATCCATCATCCTCGGTCTCGAATTCGTCGTCAAAATTAGGCTCGTCAGCAAAGTCGTCCGAGTCGGCGTCATCAAAATCAGAAGCCGAAGCGTCCTCAAATCCAGCCGTGTCATCAGCACTCTCGAATTCGTCCTCAGACACACTCTCGAACTCATCTGCCTCGTCAAACTTACTGAGAACCTGTTCGATGTCCTCGTTATACTCAGCCTCACCATACAGACCTACAAGGGACTTACTCACCTTTATAGCACTGATTGTTGAGCCAAGTGCTGACTGGAGCACGGGTCCGATACCGCCCATACTTGCGATATGCACGATTACGAGGTCAGAAACATTGCTGAGACGCTCATAGTCAAAAGCACACGCCTCTCTCGTCTTCTCCATTACCCATACTTCAGGAGCCTCGGCTGAACGCCCGAGTAACTGAGCCAGCTGTTCAAGCTCCTCAGCATATTCCGCCATTACCTGCGGGTCGTCATCCGTAGGATATGTGTGCCAAAGCAACGCTTTATCGTAATTGCTCCCGTGATTGAGAGAGTTGTTCAACTCTGTTATGGAATCATAAGTATCGAGCTCAGCCCCAGCTCCCATAACCGAGCTGAGGTTATTGATGGCTTTCCTACTGAAATTTACGAGCACATTTCTCATCTGTCTACACCTTCCTTAATTTCTTTACTCATCCTCGTCGTCCTCCCAGTCCATATTAGCGAGAGAATCAACAAGGGACTGCTTATATACGCTACTATTAACAATAAACTTCGCATACAAGGTATTCTTAACCTCGAGCACCTTAGCTCCAGCAAGTTTATCTTCAATCTCCTTAAGCATACCGTCGACCTGCAAAGCCCCTGGTATCTGCGTCACATTCTTAAAGGTATCAGCCTCACCACCATAGTACGATTGTAAATGTGCCTCCTGCAAAATATGCTCGCCAAGATTAAGCCCGCTAACGTAAATTCCGAGCTTTCCGAGTTCTCGCATACCCATCGCTGTAGCGGAGTGCTTCTCTCCAAGCGTAGCATTAGGGCACCCAAATTCATCCTGTGCCAACATATACAGCTCACCCTTCGTACAAATGTGAGAAAGTCGAGCGACTGTCTTTATGAGGGTTACTGCTCTGGATACGTCCCCGAGAAAAACTTCCTCGGCTGCGGACTTCTTGGTATAAACGAACCAGTATTCATTCTCATACTGAACCTCCGCAGAAATACTCATTAGATACCCGAGCTCGTCCCTAATCAACTCCTGCACTGAAGAGTTATCAATCTTCACTTCCTTCTTACGAAGCATCGTAAGTCTCGGGTCATCACGACAGTTAATCATCATCTGTTTCCTGATGACGACGTAGTCGTTCTTGATAAGCATTCTGAGAGCATCACTGAGCACATCGTAGTATACCTCCTCATACTGTAATCCTTTACCGACGATAGACCCGTGCTGTATCTGAATCACCAAACAGGTCTCGCCCGTACCCATATACATAAAAGAAAGACTGTCACGGTTATCCCCTGAAAGTCGCATAACATTATCAAATATTTCCGCAGGCTGAGCCTCCTCATAATGAGAAGCAGCAAACAGCTTATCGTATTTCTTCTCCTCGAGAATAATGTAGCGAATAGCAAAGAAGTCTACTATTGCCGCTATAGCATTAAACTCCAGAAAATACAAACCATTCCCCTTAATAATCGAGTATATGATAGTAAACACAAAGAACGCTCCCATTATGGAAAGCGTAAGTATCTTCCAAGGTCCGAAAAACGAGTCCTCTCGACCCATTCCGCCGTCTACACCTTTAGCCATTCTCAGCTCTGTCGGATACGCATATTCGTTCAATCTGTCTGTACTTGTCATTGAAACATCCCCTATAATAGCACGGGATGGGATTTGCACCCACCATAGCTGACCCAAAACTAAAATAGTGCCTTAGTAGAATTCAGCACTACTGCCCTCGCTGTCTCTCAAGACAGACGGCTGTTCTCCTCGCATATCAGCCTCGCCCTACGTCTACTCTTGGTCTACTACCGTTACCACGGCATCAACCTTTACCAAAGGTACCAGACTGTGCACTTGCCTGATACTCATTTGTCTTTTCCGCCACCGTGCTTAAAGTCGTATTGTTACTTTCGGCTTAGTACGCAGCATAAGACTGCAAAGTTCAAAAACCTTATCAAACGATACCCCTTATTCTTAAAGTCGACCAACTCTCACGAGCACATAAAAACACCCCTCAGGAGTTTATCTTATCTGAGGGGTGTTTGAAGTGAACTACTCCGACTTAATGCTACGCATTTGAAGTCGGAGCTTCCTGCTTCAACCACTACTGCATTGGCTACGATGATACGCAACTCAATGTCTTACACAATGTCCACAGGCGTATAAGTTAGGGCTATTCCATCCCTACTGTATATTTAGTTTTTAGGCTACTGCAAAAGATTCTTTTAGTATGCGTAATCCCTCACGTAAGATATTGATAGCAGCGTTCTGGTCACGGCTTATTACAAGACCGCAATCACATTTCATTGTACGAATTGTGAGATTTTGTCATCTATCACCTTGTTGCGGTACTTTACGCACATAATAAGATGATAATGCAGCATGAACACTGAATGATTGTTATTATCTAATTTCACAATATTTATAACCTTTATTATACATACGACTGATTTATAATTAGATTATAATATCATCAGATACAAAAGTCAAGAAACGCCGTGTTTATCGCAATTCATCCCGCCACCTATAGAGGTGGGGGATTTCTTGCTCACGGCGTGTTAAATCTTTGTCTTAGGGGGCTCTGGTTTCGACGACGAAGTCGGAGCAGGTTTTGCGGACGCCTGAGGCTTAGGAGCCTGAGGCTTAGGAGCACTTCCTCCGCCACCTGAGGTCGGAGTTGTCGCAGCAGGCTTTGGAGCTGAGCCTCCGCCAGCATTCGAACTTCCAGAACCATTCGAGCCGCCTGAACCTGAATCGCCAAACGCTTTTGCCATAAAGTCTTCTGAGCGGGTATCAAGCGTCTTACCTCTATTCACCGATTCGGTAATATAGCTACCGCCCGAAGGATTGTCCTTCTGATTTGCGTGTACTTTCTCAGCAGCTTGGTCAAGCGTCGTGTTCGAACGTGACCTTGCTCTGTCTATGTCGTTACCGCCGTCCTGAGCTAAAGCTGCACCAGCAGCACCTCCCACAGCACCTCCTACCGCTGCTGAAGCAGCTACATCGCTACCCGTTGCTGAGGTAGTCGTACCACTTCCAGTAGAAGGTTTTCCAGTACCGCCTGCATTGTGCCCTGTTACTGAAGCAGTAGCGTCGTTCGCAAGCATTCCCTTGGCTGCTCTGTTGAGCATCTTACCAGCAAATGACTGGTTGAACTTATGACTTGCGTAAGCAGCTAAACCTTGGTCACGTGCCATTTCGTAGTTAGCCTTCAAGTAAGCAGCTCCCATATCGTTACCGTTAGCTACTGTTCTCATAAAGAACTTCACTATAGATATAGTGTAAAGGATGTAGAATACCATCAGAGATATTATGAGCATCGTAGCTCCACCCTTAAATCCAATGCTACTCTTCGAAACAATTATACCCGCACCGCCAAGCGACATCATAAATGCCTGTATCACAAAGAGCACTGCTGTACGAAGCACGAAGGAAAGAGTATTTACCAAGGCTGCCAATATTACGGAAGCCTTCGTCTCTAAGGACTCCACTATAGCACTAAGTGCTGCCCAGATATTTACACAGTACAGGATAGCCAAGCCGATTCTCAGTACAAATGGAATTACTACAGCACCGAGCACCGTTGTAACGAACAAGAAGATTGCCATAATTGGCCCCTCGTCGGCAATGTAGCCCTCAACAACATCCTCCACAGTGTAAGCGTTCGCCTTGCGGTAGTTATTGTAAAGCATCTGAGAGAACACAGTGTCATAAGAAATGCCACTATACTCGAAGCCATTAGGTATAATCTTAAACTTAGCATTCGTCAAAGCTGCCTGATTGATGTTATTCGCATAGGCTGCTAAGCACTTAACTGCAAGCAAATCCTTAAAGGAGTTGACATCAAGCGTAGATGGAGCATTCACATATACGTTGACCGTCTTAACCAACTCGAGCATTGCCTCGTCATTAGCCTGCACGCTTGCAAGCTCTACCGTACTAAGGCATCCCTCATCAATTCCCAACGCTACCATCTGAGCCCTACAAGTTACAAAAGGTCTGATAGTGTATGTGTAAGGATTGATAGGACATACAGACTGCTTGTCTCCAGCGGCGTTGCGAATCGTCTGCATCTTTATGTTCTGAGGATTCTCGTACAACTTTATTGCCCAGTTAGAGCCTACCAGCCAAGAAGCGTAATTGTCCTTGTAAATAGGGTAGTCCCAACCAGCGTCCTCAACTGTCATCGAGCCATACGCACCGACCACGTCAGCATCTGTAGCATCATCCTCACCCAAGCCTATCTGAGAACCACCTGAATAGATGGAAGCCTCATACATAGCAGGAGCATAATATCTGTAGAAGTAATCCAAGTCAAGAATGTCTCTCGCATAATCCGTACCCTGAGCAGTTCCCTGCCAAGTATGGTCAGCCGCTAAGGAGCCCACAGCAGTGTTAATGTTGTAAGTTCCGTTCACAGTTCCCTGCAAGAAATTCAGGTTGTGATACTCACCAGGAGCGTATTCAAACTCGATTGCTGTACCGACCATCGCATCAATAGTCTGAGCAGTATTGAAGTCATAAAATGTATCCTGCATTACTGCGTAGAAATAAGCGAGTGGCGATTCAGTTCCAATCAGATACCAGTGGTATCCGTTATTAGTAGAGCTAAGCGTATGTGCGTGGAAGTTACTTGCGTATTTACCAGCACTATCCAAGTACGTCTTATACTCAGAACCAGTCTGTTTAGCGACTACCTCTATATTATGGATTTTATCTGTAGCATCTATATTCGATTTCCATACATCACTTGTCATCAAAGATGTAGGAGCAGGCAAATAGCCTGAAAATGTAGTCGAGCAGTGAAGCGGCGTTGAAGGAGGTATCAGTCGTCCTAAAGACCTGTAATACCACACATTTCCCGCAGAGTCGTACAAGTCACCATCCGCAGCCACAGTGATACCTGTGCTCGAGCTTAAGTAGTTACCCGCCGAGTTAACATCAAGCATTGTAACAGTGTCGCCTATAGCCGTAGGATAGTAGCCCCAATACATCGTTTCCAGCTCAGAAACTTTCTTGTATGCTCCCACACGGAGAGTATAGCCACCTGCTTTCGCATCCTCAACAGTTGTCTGGTCTAACAAAGTGGGAAGTATCCAAGCCGCAGAAGGATACTGACTCAAATTTGCGTACAAGCCAGAAAGAGGCATCGTATGCTTATTGCTTATATCCTGCCCAAAATGTATAGACTGATATGTCGAAGAGCTAAGAACTATGTTCGCCATAGTCTCCTTATCTAATCCCATCTCGTCGTATATATCTGAATCGGCATCGTACAAATCTCCGAGCCCTACCTCTGCATAACGGTTCTCCACAGCATCAGCAAGCCACCAAATATCGGCGTTAGCAGAATAGCACTTGCCTGATATGAAGTTAGCAATACCTACGCCGCAATTAAGCATAATAGGTATGCACACAACGCCAAGAATACCAATAGCTATCTGGCATACTGCCCAGAACCAGCCCTTACCACGAGTAATGGCTGTCCAAGGGGCAAGCACTAAAGCCACGAACGTGAATATCAATATAATCCAAACTTCGTGGTCTACAAGCCAGCTTGTAAACGGATTCTCAGAGATTTCCTGCAAGCAAAGTGTTGAGCCTGAGGAAACACCCAGCTGTTTACCAGTCATCTTGTTGTAACTATCCGTACAGAACTTAGTAAGTGTGCTGGTTACAAGCTCACGACGATACTCAGCACCCTTTTCAGGGTCAAGAAGCATCATCATACGCTGTCTTGCAGCAAGTTCCTGCTGCTCCGAGTCAGGAGCTGAGATTCCCATAGCTGTAAAGTCATTGAACAAGATATTGCTATCGAAGAACATCGGGTCAAAAGCCGACTTAGCTGTCTTTACACCGTACTGGTCATTCTCACGCCCTATCTGATAATAGTTAAGATATGTAACATAGATATAGGACGCTACATCCTCAAAAGTACCAAGACCGTTTGACATAAACTGCCCAATACCCGTCACGTAAGATGTCTCAGACAAAGCATAAATCTTATAGAAATTCTGGCTCGGCATCAAGCAGTCAGGGTCATTACCGCCCTCTTCCTGACTGGTCAAATCACCAAAACCAGATAACTTCAACTGGTCAACGTCAGTAAACTTAAGAGTTGTATCCTCCTTGTATCCTGAGTAGTTATCAATATCGTAAGTAGTCTTAATCGAGCTACACTCGGTAAGAGTAGCGAATGAGTATTTCTCCTCCCCCTCGATACAAGACTGAATATTACCTATAAACTTAAGTGCAAATCCACCAAATGGTCCGTAGCCTACGTCGCTGTAGGTCTGTCCGCTGTCTCCGTGAGTATAGTCATATACGGAGTGAGCAAGTCCGTTAATGAATGCCTGAGAGCACTCGCAACGAATCTTACCCTCGTCATTTGGCATACCATTAGACCCCTTCGCAGCCCACAGCTGTGAAGACATCATACGCCACGAAGAAGAGGCTTCAAAGATAGTGCAATGAGCGTCATCCGAAGAGGGGAAATAAATCTCATTGAATATCTGAGTAGGTGGCGTATGTCCGCCATAAGAATGAGTTATGCACATCGAAGATGTGGTAGCCACGCTATTTAACTGTATCATCAGATAAAGACTCGGCTTATTCTGATTGAACCCGTTGGTATCTTCACCCTGGTCAGTAGTATTCCAACCGCTATCACCGCTTCCGCCACTAATAGACAGGTTCAGCGGATTAGCAAAACGCATACCGTTAGCGTTAGCACCCATCGTGAAGTCGCCCTTCATAAGGTCGTATAAAGACTGATACCTGTCTTTACGTGCAGAGGTACTAAGAGTAAAGCCGTCCACATAATAAACGTAGCCGCTATACGGATACTGAGGAATAATGTCCACAAGGGAAGCTGTCACATTTCTATTCAATAAGTCAGCCGACTGTGCGTAGAACATACCCGTAGACCCAGACTTCGAGGTATTTACAGGATACCCAGCATAGCCCATATCGTTTCTCCAGTCTGAATACACGGGTCCACGAATATATGCTGCATAGACGTCTGATGTCTGCCAGTCAATCTTCAGCTGTGACGAACCCCCACGAGAGAAGGTATTCATCATATATCTATTTACATAGTTAATCGTCCCATCAACCGTAGAATGCGAATTAAGACAGGCTGGGAATACCATCTGTCCTGAGGAAGCGATTACAATATTACCGAAGGAGTCTACAGCAAGAGGCTGGTCAAACAGTGCCCACATATTCTCACTGAAATTCGCTCCGTCCGTGTTATACATATAAGCCAATAAAGCATTCAAGGCATCTGAATCATACGTATTGGCTGTATCAAACATAACCTTCTTCTGACCCTCTACCTCCTTGTAAAAGCAAAGGTCAAGCGAGAGAGGCATATATAAGTTAGAGTCTAACTTCTCGAAAACCTGACGTGCCCCCTCACCATCAAGGTAATGAATACCGTCATCAGTGCTAATGCTTTGCACAGCTCCGTAATTATACAAAGAACGAAGAGTAGCATTTACCTTCGCATCAGCCTCACCGTTTACAGAAAAGTTATTCGGGTCTGAACCGAGCTTCTCATATGTAGCTATATAAAGAGCCGAGGTATGATTGAGCTGATAACCTACTGCTACATCGAGCAATCCCTTAAGAGTGCGATTGTTCACAGGGTCATTCTTAGTTGACATCTGCAAGGCATAAATGCCACTGCCGCCATCTGTGAACGCCTCAGCATAAGTCTGGGTCATAGGCTCTACAAAGTTAGATAAGTATACACCGAAGCACTCTAACTCATAAGGATTCCACGAGTCAACAGCAAAGTTTTGATTCAGCACAGGCGAACCAACTGCCAGTGCTGAACCAAGCTGCTCGGCTCTGTTAGAACAGAGCCCTATTCTTATGTTACTAAAAACTCCCGAAAGAATCGTTACTACGAGTACCACGGGAAGCGTAGCTTTCATTACGCCGCTAAACAGAAATTTTCTCATCTTCCATACCCCGTCCAATATCCTGAAACTAATCTCAGCAACAATGCTAAGAACTTGAACATCTTAGCAAGGATTACGCTGGCACCTACAAATATCAGTACCGACCCTGCCACACACAGTATTACACTTCTTGCAAGAGCATTTAAGAAAGTAGCATAGTGTGTATTCGTCGTTGGTGGCATCGGTTCTGCACTTGCAACATATCTACCGCCAGTAGCAAGACGATAGAAGTCTTTATCAAGACCGCCGTAAATATCAACTGCCCAAAGAAGGATACAAGCAATGGCATAAAAGATTACTGCCCAGCCTATAACATTCGAAGCAGTCTTTATCATATTGACAGTTCGATTACCCCCACGATGAGGGTTAAGCACATCAAGCTCCTCAGACCAATACTGAGCGGCATTTACATCGAAACGCAAACGGTTATCACCATTCGCAAGATACGAATAATTCGTCTCAAGGTATTGCTGTACTACCTGAGGATTTATCCTGTATTCGAAGTTATGCTTCTGCAAGTAGTTGTTCCACCAAGTAAGTGAATCCGTAGGAGCTTCCGAAGTTACCCAAGCGTGGTAGAAGTTACCGTGCTGAATACCTGTGCCTACGCCAACCGTATACATTACGTTAGGAATAGCAGCACCTTCCTGCGACTCAGTTACCGTATAAACTTTATCAGCATCCGTTTCACTGAACATTGTGTTAGGAAACGGCTCTGAGAACGTGATGATATTCGTAGGCACGTAAGGCAATTCATCAATTCTTGTCTCAAGATTGACGTCAGTCACACCAAGATGAGCCTTATTCTCAGCACCCTGCACATTCAAGGCAGCTACAACGGATGTAGCATCCACCTCATTACCGTCCTCATCAGCAACGGCGAGAGTAAGCACGCCAGTATTATTCACAGCGGACACTGTCTGATAATACGTACTGTCCGTAAGGCTACCCGCACGACCATCCCAGTAACTCATACTTGCGAAGTTATTAGGAGTAAAGTTCGTAAAAGCCCCCTCAGGACTCGCATAATCACGCATCCAGTCTATAAGATTCTGACCTACAGTCTGGTTATCGTTTCGCAAGCCAAACATATCGTCCTGATAGTTAGCAGCAAAGTCACTGACCTTTATACCGATAGGGAACATCATATTGTACCCGTAAGGAGGCTGAACGCCCTTCCAGTCTTCATCGGTCTGTGATGAATAACCAATGCCATTAAGAGCACGAATATCTACTATATCACCCAAGAAAATGTCATCTATAATCTGTGAGCCGTCGATTGTTACATAGTTGCCTATCTTTGTGCCCGTCGTACCCTCAAAGTAGTATAAGTGATTCGTAGAATCGTACTTCATAGCACTCGGAAGCAATCTTATCTTTCTTCCTGTAACAACAGCGTCGCCCTCACCTGCCGCATCAGGAAGCAAAGTGGACTCCACGTAGTCCATAAGCACAAACTGAGGTACTATAAGAGAGGATGTATTAAGTGAGCCCTCCCAAGCGTCCAAGTAAGTGCTTATATCTGATTTGAAGTAAGAGTTCCCGTTTATAATTTCAAGAGCGGGGTCATCTCCCTGAAGATAATCCGTAACAGGTACACCACTAAGTTCAATAGCGTCATTATCACTCTCCCCGTCCTCGGTATCATTATCCCACAATGGAACATTACGAACGTAGTAGTCGCTCACCATCTCAGAGAACATAGTCTTAGCTTCAGTTATATTCTCTCGAGCAGCTATCTGCACACGACACGTACTACTATGACCCGCTTCATCCTGCAATATACAAACGCCGCCGCTTCCAGAAGAAACGCCAGTTGAGTCCTTTACTGCAATACCGCCAACAAAGTTATAGTCGGCATACAGGGTATCATTTACGCCAGTAGAAGCGTCCGTCTGGAACTGGTACTCGTCACCAAACTTATAGTCAAGGCGGTCATAAATCAAATTGTAATATACAGGAGCCGCCCCGAGCCCGATGTAAGCACGCTTACCCTCCTCATCAGTGTATAAGTAATTCACTGTAGATACAGGATACGCCATCAAGTAAATATGCTGGTTAATGATAGCAAAGCCACCGCTCGATGTTCCCAAAACCGTCTCCATTGCATCGAGAACACGAGGGTTTGGTCCGATAAATCCAAGACCAACTGCCACGGTATCTCCACTCTTAACGGGAACAACAACACCAGTTTTCACCTCATTAAGATTAGAAGTCACCAATCCCTCACGGGGTATCATTGAGTAAGACAGTATACCGAATCCAGGCGGAACCACACAGATACTTGTTGGCTCGAAGTTCTTTATGATTGCCCCACCATCTACAGTCAAGTCTGACGTAGAGGCAGAAGTAATTACACGTGAATTCTCATCATCCCCTCCAAAAAAGTTATACAACTTCTTCTGTATATCAGAAATCTCTGTAGCACTTGCTGTCGGACTCAACACGTATATACGACCGTAGTCTACAACAGAGGAACTCAAAACCTCGTAACCCGCAGAGGGTGTGCTTGCTGTTTTGCCATTCCAAGCAAAGAGGTCAGCACTTCCTATGTCTGTGAGCACACCGCTTCGTATATATCCTCCAGAACTGAATTCTTCCCACAGATAGTCTTGACTATTTGTGGACTGCTCTAAGGTATAGTTAGAAGGAGCCATAACCGAAGTCGCACCACTCATCGCAAAGAATGACTGGAACAACTTGTCATTTTCACCACCAGAATAAGCATCCGAGAAGGTTGTGACACTACCCGCACCGAAGGCACTGTATCTATCTTCAAGGGGGTTGGCAGTAGGTGCGTCGTCACCGCTCCGCTCCCAACGATACCTGTCAGTATCCCAAATAATATAAAAACCCGTATCACGGTCGTATATGTATCCGTTATCGTCCGAATAGTTCAAAAATAATCCTGGGTAAGTGCCGCTGGTTCCAATAGTCGACCACTGCGAACTCGAGAGCTTAAGACCGTCATCACGCATCATAGCGGGACTTATGTTGTAATTTATAGACGTGAAATTCATATAGAGGAACCACTTACCCTCAAACTTCACACTGCTCCCATCACTCCACGTAATAGCGTTTCCGTCCTTATCCTTGAGCTTAGCGTCACCATAGAAAAACTCATAAGAAGGGTGGTACGTTCCATCAAAGTTAGTACCGTCTATAGTAACCTCAAAATTACCTGTTACAGAACCACGCCCCTCGCCTGTAGTCATAAGAATGCTTCGAGCGATGTTACTGAGTTCTGCAATACCAGCACCGTCAGCATAAATATTGTCGAAGTCAATAGCATTGAGGTCAAGAGCGTCCTCATCACCCTCGAGAGCAATAGCTATACCACGACCCTTAAGAAAGTCACGAGCGTCTTCTATGTAATGAGTTCGCTCAAGCACAATCTGCTCGGAAACACCACGTAAAGTATCTGTGGTATCCAGATGAATAGCACCCATCTTGAAACCACAGCCCGTAAGCGTAAGCATCATAAGAACTAAGGGCACTACCCTTAGTTTCTTAATCCTTCTCTTACTTATATCTTTATGCTTATTCATAAATAAAATCCTTTCGGTTTCGTAGGCAGAAACCCACTGCCCTTGGGCGGTGGGAGGAGCCTTGTAAATTTGTAGTCATTAACCTTGGCTTTCAATGTACTTCTGTATGGTGGCTGATGATACTTCACCTATGCTACAAGCAAAGTATCCGTCAGACCAAAAGATTTTCTTCTTCCAATACTGTTTAGACAAAAAGTTTGGATATTTCTGCCAAAGATAATATGTGGTTTGCTGTTTAATCAGCTTTACAATATCACAAACTCTATCCGTGGTATCGTAACTGATAAGAAAATGTATATGGTCTTTATCAGTCTCCATGGCGATAATCTCATAACCATTGGAATTACAAATATCGTATATCTTTTGTTTTACATCATCAGCGATAGAACCTTTAAGCAGTTGCTTGCGGTACTTCGTTACAAGGACTATATGTACTTTTAGACTATACTTACGCCTATTGTGGCGATTATATCTGTTATCCATAACCTATTCCACGACAAGAGTAATATCGTACTTATGCATAAAGTTATCATTCAAGTCTTGAATGCTGGCATACCAATCACTGCGCTCTACCGTAAGAGAATGCATATCCATAACAGCCACCGAATATTGTCCATTATTTTCTTTTACTCGCAGTACGTGCTTCTCGGTTATCGGAATTCCTGTATCTACGCCATAGTATTTAATTTGCGTCATTGTTGAACACTCCCCTATGCTAAAGCATAGGGGATTCTGTTGCTAAATTTATTTATAGCAACTTGTTCATCTGTATATTCGGAAAAGACTTAGCTATTATGCTCTGATGAGCAATATCACCACATCTAA
>Ga0255340_1002209_pt1 | contig 23320 bp, 19 predicted proteins | sample wastewater_treat_7_FD_192417 | JGI IMG/M metagenome (GOLD analysis project Ga0255340, IMG submission 192417) | Wastewater microbial communities from Lulu Island WWTP, Vancouver, Canada - plant10 | ecosystem: Engineered > WWTP > Wastewater > Unclassified | place: Canada: Vancouver, British... | reverse complement strand
AAGTACTCCTCGAACCCCGCCAAGTCAGAGGCGGCTTTCACCAAAGCGCCCACCGGCATCCTGCCCACCGCGGCCCCAAGTGTGCGCAGGCAAGTACGCACCCGTCGGAACTTAGCAAGCTCTGCGCCTGCGAGCCCGCAAGTGCCCGGCGCATCGGTCCCGCCCACCGTGCCCGCAGGGTTCGACTCCGCATCCCCACCCCATATCGCTCCGTCCAGCCCGCCCGCAGCCATCTTCAGCCTGAGCAGGCTCTCATCGGAAAGACCGAACACCGGCGAACGCAGGACTGCGGCAAGTGACGTGACGTCCGATCGGTCATCGATGGCCCGTAGCAGATCAACAAGCCAGATGACCTCGGGCCTTCCGTAGAACCCGGTGCCTCCCACCACGTAATACGGAATCCCATGTCGCGCCAGCGCGGCTTCGAACTCCTTCACGTGAGTCATCGCCCTGAGCAATACCGCGATATCCCCATATCGCACCGGGCGCGCAATCGCTGCCTGGCCATCTGCCCACGCAGCGGTCTCGCACACCAGTCTCTCCCCATTCTCCACCATTTCAGCAATTCGCCTGGCGAGAGCCTCAGCCTCGAGTTCGCCCTTCGGGCCTTTCTCCGCGCCTTCCAGACGCACCAGCATCAGCTCGGCCCGGGGAATGTCGTCGTTCGGCGCCATCCTGTACGACTTGGCAGGCGAAAATCGCTCCGGCCCCAGAATCCTGGCGAACAGCGCATTCGTGACGTCGACAAGCGGCCCGATCGAGCGGAAATTGGTTCCGAGCTCCACGCGTCCGCACCTGCCTGCAGCCCCAGCGGCATCGCCCGTGGCATCCCGCAGCGCCTCTTCGAATACCTCTACAACTGCGCCGCGGAACCTGTATATCGACTGCTTGGGGTCACCCACAACAAACCGCCTGTTGCCGCAGGGCTCCCCCGTGATCCGTGAGACGATTTCGTCCTGGAGCCTGTTGGTATCCTGGTACTCGTCTACAAGCACAAACTTGAACCTGCTACGGCATGCCGCCCCTGCCGGGGTGTCGCGCAGCAGGTCTCTTGCGGCAAGCTCGATGCCGGTGAAGTCCATCATGGCGCCATTGCCGCGCTGGGCCCGATACTCCTCGTCCATCAGCCTGCATGCGTCCACCACTGAACGCACACCTTCCCGCGCGAGACTGTCCGGCACACACTCATACAGCACTGCCTTGAGCTCATCTATCTCCTTCTGCTCATCCGACCGCTTCTTCAGCCCAAGCGCGGCCGCAACCGAATCGATCTTGAGCATCAGCCCCGACACGTCGAGAAGCTCTGGGCTTTCTGGCTGGATAAGGCCCAATCGAAGATGGGCGACGTCCACTTGCACGCCCTTGCACTCAGCCGCCGCAAGCAGGACAGACTTCAAGTCGGTCAGCGCCCGCTCCGCCTCTGCCTCGGACCGGTCCAGGTTCGCCATGGTGATGCCAAGGCACTCATCGAATGGCTTGCCGGTCATGCGCAGCTTCTCGAAGACCTGGCAGAGAGCCTCTGCCACAGCGCCAAACCCCTTGTCCACCACGAGAGCAGTCATGTAAGGGTCCTTACGCTGGAGCATCTTGTCGACGGTCGAGCGCGCGGATGCATACATGGCCCGGCGCGTGTCGAGTTCGTCCATGATGGCGAACTCCGGGTCTACACCTGCCTCTATGGGGTATTCCCTCACGAGCTGCGCGCAGAAGGAGTCGATCGTGCTGATGCGCGCCGACTGAAGCCTCCTCGCAAGCTCCCTCCACCTTCGGGCCTCCTCGGGAGAACCGGCGCCCTTCTCCCGTTTGACAATCTCCTCCCATGCACGGCCCTTCATCTCGCTTGCGGCCTTCTCCGTGAAGGTTATGGCTATCACTTCATCTATATCGGCAGCCTGCTCCCGGAGGATGTTCACATACCTGCCCACAAGGACCCGAGTCTTGCCTGATCCCGCGCCGGCGGTAACCACGAGGCTATGGTCGAGGTCGAATATGGCCTGCTTCTGCTCAGGAGTGTAGCTAGCCACGGCAATCACCCCCCATGCAAGTGTCGCCGTCGCCCTCGGCCGACTGGCTCAAGGCCTCAAGGTCGAGCATGTACACTTGGCAAACACGGCGATAGTCGCACCAAACACAGCTAGACGGTTTACGAGGCGCGATGTAGAACGCTCCCGCGGCGGCCTTGCCCGCCACATCCAGCGCGGAGGCGGCCACCCTATCCACATATTCGCGCCATTGGTCGCGTGAGAGCTTTCCGCCGCGCCGCCGCTCGGCTGCGAACCGGTCATGATACTCCTCACGCCATACTCCCGACCCCATGCGGTTATCGCGCAGGCTGTAGTACCACGCGCCCGCCACGAGCAGTGGCGCAGATGCGAGCAGTCGCTCCACGGCCAACACGTACACTCCAAGCTGAACCTCATCGGCCTCCCGGATTTCCGTGAATGAGGGTAGGTTCGCGCTGCGACCGGACTTGTAGTCGTATATGGCCAGAGCGCCGTCAGGCCCGACGTCGATTCTGTCCACCCGACCGCACACGCGCAAGCCGCCGTCGCTGCTCGGATCGTCGCCCGACAAGACCAGGTAATCCCGCACTGAACCGGGCGCTGCCTCCGGCCTGAGGGCGAGGCCAAAGCTCCACTCAAGGTGGGCCGGGCTCCAGAACCCGTCGGTCTTGCTAGCCAGCTCTACCTGGGCATCAAGAGTCCGAATAGCCTGCGCGACTATCGAGCTTCGGTATGCCTCCCACGCCGGCTCTGACATACTTATGGCCTCGATATCGACCTTGTCCAGTTCCTCCTGGGCAATGCTCGCCATCTCAGAGTAGTAGTCGTCTATCTTGGACGGGAAGAGACATGACCCGAGGTGCCTTTCGAAGAACCGTCGCATGATATCGTGGAGCACACCGCCGCGCGTGAGCGGCGTCGGCTCATCCGGCGCCTCCTCGACCGCGTCCAATTGCAGCACGCGCGAACAGAAGAAGGCGAACGGACACCTCAGGTAATCGTCGAAGTGCCCAGCCGACCATACCGCGCCGCGGAACACTTCGGCCTTTAGGTTGTTCACCAGGTCAGAGGCGCCGACCGCCCCACTGAACACCGAGAACCCAGGGCCCGCGGCCTGAGCGGATCTATCCTTCCACCACGACGCAGTCTCCCACATGTCCGGCCGTTGTTTCGCCCATTCCCGAACCTGGGGCATCAGCTGACCCGCCTGCCCATGCGCCTGCCTCCGCGCCCCCGCCAGCGCAAGTGCGCACAGCCCGAGCTCCCTGGGGCTTGCCGCCATGTCCAACCTGCGCGGGAAGACTTCACGCGGAGATACTGACTTGGTTATCTGCTGCTCATCCTCTGGAGCGATGTCCATTGAGTTCAGGAGTTCATCTACGAAAAAGGATCTCCTTACCGACGAGCCGTCGGCAGCGCTGGACGGGTATGTTATGTACAGCTTCCTGCTTGCCGCGCCCACTGCCGAGCTGAAGATGAACCGTTCCATGGCCGCATACTCGCCTGGCAACGTCACGCCGACGCCTGAGTGAGCCAGTCGCTGCAAATCGTCTTCCTTGAAGACCCACGGTCGCCTCATTTTCCGCGGAAACGTGCCCTCCACCATCCCGCTCAGGAAAAGGATCGGCCATTCCGACTCCGCGCTTCTTGCCGGCCCGACAACCCGGACGCCGGCAGGGTCAGGGCGCTCCAGCCCAAACGAGCGCCGCCTGATCGCAGAGCCGAGGATGCGGGCGAATCCAGCCCAATCGCCGCCGCTGCAGTCCGACCCGTCCTGCCCGCCAGCTGAGCGGGCAATCTCGTCTAGGAGCGAGTTGAACACCCTCCACGCCGCCCATGACTCGACGGCCCAATCGCGGTTTTCGGCCGCCATGATGGATCCCGGCATCCCGACCGCCGCGAGCAGCGTGCGAAATTCGCACACACGATCAGCAAGCCCTCCGGATTTGCCAAAGCCTCCGCTCCAGGCTTCGGCCAGCGTATCGGCGAGAGCGAGCGCATCGCCGCACTCATCGATCCTCCGAAGACGCGCCTTCCATCGCCCGGACGTAAGCTCCAGCCCCTTGACCCCGATTGCCCGGGCGACCCGGCCTGCGCATGCCGGCCCGCGTCCTATGTATGGACTGGCAAGCAACCTCACAAGGTCAAATCCACTGTGGCGCGACGCTGCGGCATCTGCCAGAGCCACACAGTCAAGGATTGGCATCGACGATGACAGCAGGCGCTTCCTCGGCGCCGCGCACGCCACGCCGAACTCCTCGAACGCCTCCAGGAGCGCGGGAATGAACTGGGCGGAGTCGGCGCTGGCGACACAGATCTCCCACGGATTGCGTCCTTCCTCCATGATCAGGCGCTTGACCTCGCGGGCCACCTCACGGGCCTCGGCCGCCGGGCCGGGCGCAGTCATAATCGAAAGGTCAGGCTTCAAGGACCCGCTGCGAACGCTCACCTCGACAGTGGCGGGCTCCACGAGACGCCTCACCCTTTTGACTACGAAATCCGCATCATCGCACTGAGTGCAGACAAGGCCAACGGATGTTGCCGGCACAAGACGGGCCACGGCGGATATCAAGCCGGCCTCGGCGGGCGTAACGTCGAAGAACTGATCGAACCAGACCCTCCCTAGATCCCCGAGCGCCTGCCCGCCCTGGGCTATGAGTGCGGAAGCGGCATCGATGTACAGGTCCTCCCCGTCGGCCAGACCATGCCCGTCAAGGAAGGCTTCATAATCGCGCCAGACAGCCAGGAAGTCGGCGTGGACTCCCGTCGGCGCACTGCCGCCTGTCAACGCCTGCTCGACATGGTCGGGAGTGGCCGCAACTTGTTTCATATCGAGAATCGCCCCGGAGAACGCGCGCGCGACTCCGGGCCGGTCTGCAGAGTGACCCACAGCAGCAAGCTGACCCGAACCGGCCCGTCCCTTAAGCAGACGGCCTATGACGATCTCACGCTCCAGCTCGCCGATGGGCCTGCATCTTTGCCCTCTTGCCACCCTGCGCAAGATAGCGGCCGCGAATTGATCAAGCGTATAGACGGGAATCACGAGGGCGGCGCCGGACTCCGTCATTGACAGAACCTCGCGCCGCGCCCTTGCGGCCCTATCAGCGGACCGAACCACCAGCGCCATCTGCTCCCCCACGCCGTCCATGACAGCCTGAGAGATGCTCGCAAGAACCGATGAGTGCGCCATGAGGCCAACACACCACCCCAAGCTCCATTCGGGCACCTGGGCGCCCAGCTGTATCTTTCACCTTTTGGTGTGTTTATCCCTTCCGGGCAATCGCCAAGCCGCACGCCCGCCGCAAGGCCAAAGAATGCTGGTATGCGCGGATAATCGGTGATAGTATTGATTCATCAAGATAGCGCTGGAGGAACCACTGAATGCAGATAGTCACAGATCACGGAGCAGACATCAGCCCCGAACAGCGAGAAGGGCTCGATATACACTATGTTCCTCTGACGATTACGCTCGGAGGATGCATGTACCGAGGCGGTGTGGATATCAGCGTTGAAGAATTTTATGAACTTCTCGAACGCACCGGAGAAATGCCCAGCACATCGCAGCCGTCTCCCGGCGACTTCGCCGAGCTATATCGAAATCTGGCCCGCACGGATCCGGATATTCTGTCAGTCCATATATCGTCAGGGCTCAGTGGCACAGTCAACACTGCTCGCATGGGAGCGAGCATGGTTCCTGAAGCGAATGTTACCATATACGATACCAAGACCCTATCCGGGGCGCAGGGATGGCATGTAGAGGCCGCCGCGCGCGCCGCTAAGGCTGGGTGGAGTATCGACCGAATCGTTACAATGTTGGAACAAATAACCGCAGCTACCGACACGCTCTTCACGCTTTCAACCCTGAGGTATCTCATACACGGCGGACGCATCAGCCACCTGAAGGGGCTAGTCGCGTCGATACTGAACATCAAGCCCATAATCGGAGTGGAAAAGGTCGGAGGCACTTATGTGACTCGCGGCCAAACCCGCACGGTGGACCGAGCCATTGACGCCATTGTGAGCATGGTGGCATCTGTCTACCCGGCCAACACCGCAATGAGAATGCAGGTGCTACATGGGCTATGTCCTGAGGGCGCGGCGCGCATGCGCGCAGGCCTCGACCGGATATTCCAATGCCGCTGGCTGCCTATAGGTCCAATCGCTCCAGTGCTGGGAGCGCACACCGGCCCGGGCCTTGTCGGCGTGGTATTCGCACCCGAAGCGCAGTTTCCCCAAGTTTAGCTGTCTAGCGATGTATGGTATGCCGAGCACTGGCCTGACCATGTTGGCGGCCAGTGCCCGCGCCTGCTCTTCTTCATGAGCTGACTGGCCGGCTTGGGACATGATATAATATGGCAAACTGCTGAGAGGTGGACGCCATGAACCCGACTCTGTTCAGAGCTGTGGCAGTGTCAAGGGAGCTGAACCTCACCACAATCGCATCACAGTTCGGCATCGAGCGTCCGTTTTCCTGGGAGGACACACTGGTGCTCTCCGAGAGGCATCTGGAGGGTATCTTGCCCCAGCCTGCAGGTAAGGGAGTGTACCTGTTCTCCTTCGGGACGCTGGTCTTCGTCAACTGCGCCGACAGCGATATCATGGATGTCATAGCCTACCTAAAGAAGCTCGACCGCAATTTGGCAGAGTTCGCCCGGGTGGAGTATGTAGACGACTACAAGCTGACTGTGTCCGGCGACGAGCTCTCGGTCACCTACGACGAGCTTATGGCGCCTGAAATGAAAGACTACTACCGCGAGTTAGTGGCGGTCATCCTCGCCAAATCCACTGCAATGGAGCGCATAGAAGACGAGATCGGCAAGCTTTTCGATGACGTGGAGCAGTTCATCACTCAGCTGAAGAAGGGCACCCTGTCAATCAGCGACGAACGCCTAGCCAGGCTCTCGGGGCGGATTCTGAGCTATCGCTACAGCAGCATTTCGTACATCATGATCCTGGAGAAGCCGGACGTAGTCTGGCGCAGCCAGGAAGCACAGGAGCTATATTCGGACCTGGAGCGCCTGTTCGAGCTGCCGGACCGTTACGAGAAGATCTCTCACAAGACGCAGACGCTCCTCGACATGACGCAGGTATTTGCAGACCTGTATCATGCCAAGCGAGGCACTCGCCTCGAAGTGGCTGTAATACTACTGATAGCCTTCGAGATCATCCTCAGTCTAGTGGAGCGGTTTTGGCCGTTCTGATGTACGCCAGGACCAACCTGACTACCTCGGCCACCCTGCCCGGGTCAACCCCATCGGCAGTGTCTCCCGGGCCGTGGTAACCTCCGGCGAAATCCGGCTGAATCAGGTTGGCCGCAGCCACCCCCGCGTTGGCAAACGACGAATGGTCGGTCCCACTGCTTGCCGACTTGCGAAACCCGATCCCGAGCTGGGCAGCAGCGCTACACAAGTCTCGAACCAGCTCAGTATCGTGCCCGCTCGCGTTCTCGATCTGCAAGAGGACCCCTCGCGGCGATCCCACTGTGTCGATATTGACCATGGCCGCGTGGCCTAGGGGCAGGCACGGTTCCGACACGTAGTGCCGCGAACCGTACATGGACTGCTCCTCGCCGTTGAAAGCCACGAAGACCACGGTCAGCTGCGGACGAACCGGGTTGGCCGAGAGCACCCTCGCTATCTCGATCATCGCAGCCACCCCTGACGCGTTGTCCATGGCGCCGGGATTATAGGTACCGTCCATGTTACTGCCCACGTGATCAAGGTGCGCCCCAATTATGAGGTGGCGCTCGCCCCCTTCAATCATCCCCACCACGTTGGCCGTACGCACTGGCTCGACTGAGTAGTCCGCTGACATGCGTATCGCCCCGGAGGGCGAGTGGGCGGCTGAGGCCGCAGTTGCGGTTGCGGTTGCGTTTGTGGTTGTGGTCGCAGCCGGGGTTGCGGCAGAGCGAGCGGCAAGCTCCGCAAAAGTCGGCCTGTCGCATGTGAAGATCATGGGCTCGTTTTCGGTCAGTTCAGCCGCCGACTGTCGGCCCACATCGCCTTGATCCGCCAAAGCCGAGCCCGGAGCCACAAGCGGCGCGATCGGAAAGTAGCCCCTGCCTGCCGTGTCGATCTCAAGGATGACCCCGAGAAGCTGGGCTTGACCTGCGCCGAACGAACCCGCGACGCGTTTCATGATCGCCTCGATCGCGGTGGGATTGCCCGCAAGATGCATCGGGACCAGCAGCACCGCCTCGCCGCGCACCTTGTCGATGTCGTCGACATGCTCCAAAGTCACCCCAAGGGCCGTAACCTCGCCGCTGATCCTGCATCCGGGCGCCGTAGATGGGGAGAACTGCGTAATGAACTTGAACTGCCGCGTGACGCTCCCCGATGCGTCTAGGATCTCAAGCCTGGGAGGGCTATGCATAAGCCTTGTAGGCTGGACGTATGGCTGCAAGTACCCATCAAGCCTGTCGGGGCTTGCGAGGCCCAGACGTTCGAAGCGATCGGCCACATACTCAACTGCCGCCCAGTTGCCGTCGGTTCCGGTCAGGCGACCCGCGTAAGCGGGCAAGCTAAGCTCGTGAATGATTCGGGCGATGTTCCCAAGGTCGACCTCATCCGCTCGCTCTGCCCTGACCGCCCCACAGAGCACCGCAACTGCAAGCAACGCACAGACTGCGCCGACCAGCGCAGGCCGGCATCTCGTCCACCCTCGCCTGCGCGCCACGAATGTCTCCATCTGAGCCACCTCCAGTGCTCAACGATACAACCGCAACGTTGGTATACTGGTCTTTCAGCATCCCCGTTCGGGATCCACTTTCCGGATTCATGTTTCGACATCCGCGCCGTTCTGCCTGCAGATGATCAGGCTCAATGACGGCTGCCGATCCTATCCCAGAGGGTCCTTGCCTCAGCCAGTTCGGCCATAGTCCCGGCGCGGTCGTGAGCCCTTACGAACCCTTCGGCCCGGGCTATTGCCGCCCTGAGGTCGAGTATGTCATGGAATTGGGCTGAGAACTGAACCCGCACAGTCACCCTATTGAACGCATCCGCCAGCTTCCCCGCGCCGTCGAGCGCCTCCTGCCACTGCTCGTCCATGACATGCGCCTCGACGCGCGAAAGCCACCCCGGCACGTCGTCGTCGCCACCAAGCGGATGCTTGAGTACCGCAGCCGACAACATCACGGCAATGAACAGAGCGATCAAGCCAACCGGCAGTGCAATGAGAAGAACGCGCTTCAGCATGGCGCAGACCTCCACTCTCAGTAAGGTCCCAAGAAGTCGCCTGTATCCACTGGGCTTTCCACATGTTCGCGGTATGTGTCTACATAAAGGTTGCCGGAGGTGTCCAGGACGGCCAGGAAGACGTCTCGGGAATCCAGTATCCCTTTCTTCCTGAGCTGGGCATCAAGCCATGAGCGATCCAAGTGCACCTGCTCTAGGTTCTGATCGAATATGACGCCGCTGTATATCAGCTCAGTGCCGATGCCCTGATATTCGGTGGAGATGCTCATATCGCTCCGCGTGATAGGCTGGAACTGGGTCTTCTTCAGCACCGACAGTGTCCCGTTGGTCTCGAGTATCGCGAACTCCACTTCCCCGATGTCGAACACATCCTTCACGCGCAACTGCTCCATGAGGTCAGACGCACGGTACCGCAGCTTCCTCATGGCGCCTTCCATTATCTTTCCGTTCATTATCACGACCGTGGGTTCACCATCTATATACTTGGACGCGAATCGCCATTTCAGTGTAACCCACTGCATCGTAAGCCCCGCCGCCGTCCACGCGGTCAGCCCGACCCAGTGAGGCCACGCTGTCGATGAAAGGTCGGTGGTGAGCGCCGCAGCTATGGACCCGATAGTGATGCCGAGGATATAGTCGAAATACGTCAGCTGGCTGAGCTGTTGCTTGCCGAGTATCCGAGTGTAGATCAGCAGTGTGAAGAACCCGATTACAGCCCGGACCATGACCACCAGAGTCTCGCTCAAAGTCCTGCCCCCGATCAGCATGATCTGCATTGCCTGCACAGCTCCTGTGGTTATGTTCTCCCCTACTCCCAGAGGGGATGCGGCAAGGTGCCGGAGCGTTCGCGCGAAGCGGTGCCAAGCTGGCCTAATGAGGATGACGGGGCGCCAAAACGGCTGGAGCTGGGATGTACTCGATTTTTGACGTTAGTTTTGGAGATAGACGCAGAAATTGAGTACATCGATTTGGAGCAGCCGCCGGACCACATCGGGATCGCGAGAACCGGGGGGTATCCGGCACGCGCGGGCATCGAAACCGATGGGACGAGTGGCATTACGCTCCACAATCCGGGGATACCTGGCGCCGGTGGGGAAGTTGTGGCAGTGGTCGCCAGCATTTTACCACCTCATGGTGTGCCGCGGGCCCTCAGATGAGCCATGGGCAGCCGCAGTCGTTCAGCAGCCAACTGGATGTACTCAAAATCTGCGTCTATCTCCCGAACTATCGTCAGAATCTGATGGTATCGCTTGACGAATACCCCCGGGGGTATACCGACGCAGCCGCGGCCCCGATCCCGATCCGCACCCCCGACCCGGGTGCCCCTTGCTACCACGTCGAATCCTGTGCTAAGCTTCACTTATGGACGGTGAAACAGATTGATCCTTCACGCAGCCTGGCTTCCTTTCGCTGACGCAGCCGTGGGGGCAGTGCCCGCGGCGAGTGCACTAGCAGAGTATCAAGCCGCGCTGGCGCCCGGAGGGCGCCTTTTCATATGGGGAGAATCGCCCGAGCGTCTGGGCCTGAAGTTGCGCGGTCGCAAGGGCCCCTTCCCCGGGCATCCATTTCAGGCCTCTGCAACAGAGCTGATGCAGGCGTTCGCTCTTCTTGTGGACGCTGCCGGCTGTCGTCTGAACCGCAATCGAGGCACGGTAGGGTCGGCCGCCGGGCCCGACGCGGTGCGCGCCAGCGCAAGGCTGGTACAGAAGCCGAAGAAGAGCCATGCCCTCATGCTGCTCCCTACAGAAGACGGGTATCCCACCCCATCGCCCGCTCTGCTCCGGCAGGCGCGCCGTGTTCTGCCGGTTGCGCGCCTCGAGCAATGGACCGCCAACGGCGGTTCGACCAGCCCCAGCCCGCATAGCGCAGACTTCTTCCAGGCCACCGGAGTGAGCATCAGTGCGCTCGATGTCATTCGTCTGCTCACGGTACTGCCACAGTCCTGCCGGGACGATGGAGGCGACTGTCCTGAGCCCGACGGCACACTCGCCAAATTCGGGCCCGCAGCCACTCCGGGCAACGATTTCGCTTTTTGGGCACAGGCGTCCAAATTGGCGCTTGAGCTGATGGCCAGGCAGAAGTTCATGCCCGACATCTGCCCCTTTGTGGACGACTCGCGAGCGAGAGCTGTGTGGCGCCCGCTATGGGAGTATGCGCAGGACGTGTCGCGCTTTCGCGCGCTGGCCGACGCCATGCCCTTGCTGTGCAGGGCTGTGTGGTCGCTTGAGGAGTCCGAATCGGCCCGCATCGTGCCTTCGGACGTGATCTTGGGCAGTTTCATCGATACTTCAACGGATGAGACTGTCAGGGGCATGCTGGCTATGGAGCGCAATATTCGATGGGCCGATTCCATTGCCAGGCAGGAGTTTGACGACGCCGAGCGCCGATTGCTGGAGATGGCCATGCTCAGCAACAGGCGACCGGCCTGCGCCTGGATATGCAGCCTCAACAAGGAGAAGCCCGAGATCCGGCTGGAAGTGGCCCACCTCGACTCAGTCCGCCGGGGCATCAGCGACTGGATAGCCGCCGCGAGCCTGCGTCAGGCGCCTGCCTCCAGCGTTCCCTCGGCTTCCGCCGCGAACGGTTTCCGCACCTGTTTTCGCCTGGAGCCGCCGGATACCGGAGCCGACGTCTGGACGCTTCATTATTACCTCCAGGCCGCCGATGACCCCAGCGTTCTGGTGCCCGCAGCCCGCGTATGGGAAGAAAGCGGCGGCATGCTGCGCTTCCTGGGCAGACGGTTCGAAAACCCCCACGAACGTCTGCTGGCGGACCTCGGCCAGGCCGCACGTTATTTCCCCGCAATAGAGACAAGTCTCGACACAGCTACGCCTGAATCTTGCGGACTCACTACCGCCGAAGCCTACTCGTTCCTGCGCGAGGTCTCCCCGCAGCTTGAACAGCTGGGCCTCGGAGTGCTCACCCCGCCCTGGTGGGAACGGGTGTCGAGCGGCCCCGCCAAGCTGGGAATACGCCTTAAGGTGAAATCCGACCTTTCGCACGACGCCGGCGCCGGTGAGGCCAACGTTGCGCCCCGCTTCTCTCTTGATAGTCTGGTTGATTACGACTGGCAGGTAGCCCTGGGCGACGAGGCCATGAGCAAGGACGAATTCCGCCGGCTCGCGGACCTCAAAATCCCGCTGGTGAGAGTGAGAGGCGAGTGGGTAGAGATCAACCCCGGGCAGGTTGAATCGGCCATCGCCTTCTGGGAACAGCGCGCCCGCCGCCACGGCCTCACTGTGCGGGATGTGCTGACGATGTCGCTAGCCGGGGCTGTCGCCGCCGAGACCGATGCCGCCGGAGCCGACGCCGCCGGCCCGGAGGTTGACTCGCGCGCGGAAGAGGCCGGTCTTCCGGCTGTGGGCATCGATATGGATGAGGCTTTGGCCGATCTGACCGCACGTCTCACCGCTGGAGAGCGGATCCGGGAGCTGCCCGAGCCCCGCACGCTCAACGGCACTCTCAGGCCGTATCAGATCCGCGGCCTGTCGTGGCTGGCTTTTCTCGAGCGCTATGGGCTGGGTGCCTGCCTGGCCGATGACATGGGGCTCGGCAAGACAGTCCAGGTAATCGCGCTTTTGCTCCGAGCGAAGGAAGAGGGGACGCTTGATGCGCCCACCCTGCTCGTCTGCCCAACCTCAGTCGTCGGCAACTGGCAGCGCGAGTTGGCACGGTTCAGCCCATCACTAGGTGTCATGATCCACCACGGCCCAGGCAGACTGATAGCCGATGACTTCGCGCAGGCCGCCGCCGCTTGCGACGTGGTTCTGACTACCTATGCCCTCCTGCCGCGCGATGAGACAACTCTCAGCCAGGTCAAATGGAACGCGGTCGTGCTCGACGAGGCGCAGAACATTAAGAACCCCGAGGCAAAACAGAGCAGAAGCGCCCACCGCTTAGGCGCCGGGTTCCGTGTGGCCCTCACCGGCACGCCCGTGGAGAACCGCCTGTCGGAACTGTGGTCGATCATGGACTTCCTGAACCCCGGCTACCTGGGATCGTTCGCAGATTTCCGGCAGCACTACGCGATCCCGATAGAGCGCTATCGAGACGCAAAGGCGTCCAGTCGTCTGCGCAGCCTGACGCGTCCTTTCATCCTGCGCCGTGTGAAGACAGACCCGCGGATCATCCAGGACCTGCCCGAAAAGCAGGAGGCCAAGGTATACCCCAGTCTCACCAGGGAGCAGGTTACTCTGTATGAGGCCGTCGTCCGCGACATGCTCGATAAAATCGAAAGCGCAACGGGCATGGAACGCAGAGGGATCATCCTGTCTACACTGCTCAAACTCAAGCAGGTGTGCAACCACCCGGCGCAATTCCTGCACGACAAGAGCAGCCTTGAAAACCGCTCCGGGAAACTGACCCGACTCGCGGAGATGCTGGAAGAGGCCGTAGGCGAGGGCGACCGGGCGTTGGTGTTCACTCAATTCGCCGAGATGGGGTCGATGCTCCAGACGTATCTGTCGCGGGCTCTCGACTGTGAGGTCTTGTTCCTCCATGGCGGAGTGCCGCAGAAGGTCAGGGACAAGATGATCCAGCGGTTCCAGAACGATCCTTCCGGCCCGCCCGTCTTCATACTATCGCTCAAGGCCGGCGGCACGGGGCTCAACCTCACGCGCGCAAGTTACGTGTTCCACTTCGACCGCTGGTGGAATCCTGCCGTCGAGAACCAGGCCACCGACCGGGCGTTCCGTATAGGCCAAACCAAGAACGTGCATGTCTACAAGTTCGTGACGGCCGGGACTGTGGAGGAACGCATCGACCAGCTGATTGAGGAGAAGAGATCCCTGGCTGAAGGTATAATCGGCACAGGCGAGGATTGGATAACCGAGATGTCCACCGACCAGCTTCGCGACCTGTTCGTGTTGAGACGCGAGGGCCTCGCAGAAGAAGAGGAGGCGCAATAAGATGGCCAGAAAGGACGAATTCGGCGGCACATGGTGGGCCAAGAGATGGACATCCGCCCTCGAGCGGCTGGGCTGGTCAAGCCGCCTGCAGCGAGGAAGGACGTATGCTCGGCAGGGTAACGTTCTCGAGGTCAAGGTCAGCCCGGGGAGAATCGATGCCCGGGTTCAGGGGTCGCGCAGAAGACCCTACAGGGTCACTATCAACATCGAACCCCTGAGCGATGCCGACTGGAACGAAGCAGCGTCGGCCATGGCGGAGCACGCCTCGTTCGCCGCCCGGTTGCTGGCGGGCGAGATGCCGGAGAATATCGAGGATGCATTCGATCAGTGCGACACTTCGCTCTTCCCCGGGTCCGAACAGGATATCGACATGTCATGCACATGCCCTGACTGGGCCAACCCGTGTAAGCACACCGCGGCCGTATTCTACGTGCTTGGCACGGAGTTCGACCGAGATCCGTTTCTCCTCTTTCTGCTTCGAGGGATGTCCAAGGAGCGCTTGCTGGCTGCTCTGCGTGAAAAGCGCGCCCAGGCCGCAGCCTCCACTGAGGCGAGCGCCGCAGGCGCACGCGCCGACGGGAATCGAGCCGAGGGCGGCGGCAGCAAGCCCGATGGCGCAACCGAGAGCAGTGGCAATACATCCGAGATCGGACCTGACGTGGTAGAGCAGTTCCTTCCCCTGATCCAGGAGGGGCTCGATTCCTTCTGGGCCGGAGATGCGGCAGCTGCTGAATCGCTGCGCATCGACGTAACCGCCCCGGAAACGCCCCTCGGCATCATAAAGCGTCTCGGCGTACCCGAGTTCTGGGCACGTGACAGGGTTCTCTACAATTCTGACTTCATAGCCATCATGAAAGACTACTACCAGACCGTAACCCGTCGCGCGCTCGCCCTGGCCTACCGCGATACGGCCTCCGCCGAGCAGGCTGACAAGACCGCGCCGTGACCCGTACCGCGACCTATTCGCTTGCGAATCCCGTCCGGCGCAAGAACCCAGTCCGACCGATGATCCTCGCAAGTTCCTGACGTTCGGCTTCACCCAGCGGCAGCATTGGCCGGCGCGGAAGTCCCCCGTACAGCCCGATAATATCCATGGCGGCCTTGAGCCCCGGCACACCCCATCTGCTGGTAACAGCCCGGTTAATCTCCATCAGCTTGAGCTGCAACTCGCGAGCTCCCCGGACATCGCCCTGATCGAACAGTCTGATAACGGCCGCGCACTCATCGGGGAACACATTCGACACGGCCGCCGTCGCCCCCACCCCGCCAACAGCCAGCGTAGGCAGGAGGTAGCTGCCGGATCCGGCGAACACCGCGAAGCCTTCCCTGGCCATCGCTACTATCTCGGCGATCTGCACGATATTGCCCGAGCTGTCCTTTAGCCCTGCAATGTTGGGATGGTTGGAAAGCTCGGCCACGAGTTCCGAGCCCAAGTTGAGACCTGTGTTGCCCGGCATGTTGTAGATAATCACCGGAATGGGAGACTCATCGGCGACCGCTCTGTAGTGGGCGGCCAAAACGGCATTTGTCATTGCATTCTTGTAGAAGTGCGGCGGCAATACCAGCGCTGCCTGCGCTCCGAGCTCTGCTGCCTTCTGCGTCAGCCGAATGGTGTCACGTGTGGTCTCCTGCCCCGTGCCCGCGATGACCAGCCTGCGGCCTGCATTCGCCTGGATCACGGCCTCTATCAGGCGCACCTTCTCGTCCCACGACAGATAAGGCGCCTCCCCATTCGACCCGAACACCACAACCCCGGCAAGCCCCGAACTAGCCCACCGCTCCATGTTGCCTCGAACCGCGCTCAGCGAGACCTCCCCGTCCTCGCCCAGCGATGTCGGAATCGGAGCGAACACACCCTTAAGGTCCTTCCTGTCGATACCAGACATGAGCATGCCTCGCTTTCTCAATCGATGCAGCCCAATTGTATCGTACCTTTACAGAGTTCGCGAAGGTCCGCAGCCTGGCGCCCAGTGGCCCCGCGGCCTACGCCCCACCGCTCGGCGCCGGTTGCACAAGTCGCGTAGATCACTCGCTGGCGCGCCAGGCGAGCTTGCGGGACGCGGCCCAGAGTGAGAGGAGCGTCCATGCAGCTAAGAACCTGATTTCACGCCAGGTTCGGCTCGTGACGCGGCCGGCCACTGATGCGAGCAGGGCATTAGCAACGTATGTAGTCGGGAGGAGCTTCGCCGAAGGTGGAAAGCAGGAAGACCATCTGCCGCTCTCCGCCGCTCGCGGCATCCACATCTAGCCGGTTACCCCAGCAGCGGAAGATACGCACTCGCCTTCACCTCATGCGCCAGCCGCGCAGCTCTTGCAGCCCTCTCGACCAGCTGCCCCTCGTAGGCTCGCCCGATCTTGTCGCAGTTCACCGCTGGTCGGCGGCGGGGAGCCCGGCTTACCTCTACCTTCACGTTCGCTATAGTGATGATCATGATCAGCACCTCCGTTTGGGTCCAAACTCAACATTATTGATATCATCATCAATATTTTAAACTTTGTGATGTAGGATGTCAATACCGCATGTTCAATTGTTCAATCCAACGTCAAATCGCACGTGCCGCCGACTGCGTTAAGCCGGCAGGCGCCGGCCGCGGGCACGAATGGCCTTTCATGAGCAACCGATGTGGAAGCAAACACGTCGCGCCGGGCAGTAAGCAATGAATATGCCCTCTGCGCTGCACGTTCGTCAAGAACTCATCCGCTAGCTGGCCTTTTGAGATGTGTTCAGATTATGAACGGGTTTTTCCGGATGTGTCGCGAATCCGGACTATGGTTAATGCATATTGCGACGCATATCTGCATAAGGGCGTACTATGAGATGATTTGGTGGCCGAAACGGCACTTGGTGGGATGCCCTGGCTAACACATGGGTCATTATGTTAGCATATGCCATCTGTGGTCAGCTTCAATGGGGTTAGATGTAAGGCCCGCCTCGCCTGGGACGTCCTATACGTACATGCGTTCGATTATGCACCACCCATTGTCCATTCTGTCGACACATCGCCGAAAACGCGTTCGTAAAATCGACACCTATATTTTCCCATCAAACCTGCCATCTGCCGCTACTCCTTTCTTGCTGCCAGGCCTTGCTTCGTCTATGATCGAAACCACACCCATGATGATGAGTTCGCCTCACTTGGGGTTTGGTTGGCTATAGCGGGCAAGTCATGGCTTTTCGGCCTCCGATGCGAGAAACCGGGCCAACTCCCCGCCTCGCTGTGCCAGCGCCTCAGGTGCGCCATCCTTCTGGACCACGCCTTCTCCGCCAGCGACAACGGAGTCGGCATGGCAGCAACAGCGGCAGCAGTTGCAGACGGTAAGCAGAGACAATGAAGGCTCAGAACAGCTCGTCCAGGAGTATGTAGTAGTCGACCTTCCGCCAGTCCACCTCGCCTAGCCCGTATGCATGAAAGAAGAGATTGACCAACCTCTCGTCGCCCATGTTGTGCCTGATGCTTCTGGCCGCTAGAGCCAGATCAGTGTACCTGTCAGCGATGCCGGCGCGTCCAAGATCGAGAAATCCGCTCACTGCGCCGTCTTTCAGCATGATGTTGGGCAGACAGTAGTCGCCGTGGGTGAAAACCAATTCTTCATAGTCGGGCCTGGTCGCGATAAGCTCGTGGTAGATGTCCATCGCGCTTCTGCCCATGTTCACGCCTTCGAAATCCCCCTCGTCCACTAGCCCCGAGTCTATCCTGGCTCTTGCTTCGGCAAGCTTCACATCGAGCCGCATGTCGAATGGGCACGCCGAAATGTCAACATCATGAACCGCACGCAGTGCCTCTGCCAGCTGGCTGATCACCTGCGCTGCCTCGGTTGCCTGCAGCTCGTCTGCGGCACTAGAGCCCGGCGCCTCGGTCATGAGCAAGTGCTGAGTCTGACTTTCCTGTGAGAAGTGCAGCACTCGGGGCACAGGAAGTCGCGAAGCCAGCCACTCGAGCACGTCGCGTTCGCGGCGCAGGTCATCGTCTTCCACCGCAGCGAGGATCTTCAGATAGGCGTTCGCGCCTCCCGCCAGGCCCTGAACACGGAAAACCGGCGAGGCTGAACACCCGACAGTATCGCGCGACAGTATACCATTTCCGACGATCTCCGCGACATCTGCGGGCAGCGATAGCCCAGTCAAGATGGATCACCACCTCGGTTTCTGCTCCAGCGCAGGATGATGATCAAGCCATAAGTACCACAAGCAGCGCAATGATGCGCCTACGAGCACAGCTAAATTCGCGATGGGCCGTGTGATCTCCCCCCTTGGCGAGTAGGTAAGTGTTTGACATGACCCCGAGTTCCCAGGCCCAGCCGATGTTGCAAAACGCTCAGCGGAGAAGTAGTATCAAGCGGGTTGCCGCATCGGCTTGCATTGCGGCCTGCCCCGAGATTCTACGAGCAAGGGAAGGTCTAGCCCCATGAACGACCATGTACGCACTCCCGCGGTAGAACTAGTATATGTCAGCAAGACCAAACCTGTGTTGCTGGGTGATTCGGTGACTCGGCTTCAGGTGATCCAGGACGTTTCCTTCAGTATGCCGAAGGGTGAGATCCTGGCCCTTATGGGACCCTCCGGGTCGGGCAAATCCACTCTCCTGCGTATGATAAACAGGCTTGAAGACCCCACCGCCGGGCAGATTAACCTGTTCGGGACGGACATTTCATCCTTGGATGTGCGGGAGCTCAGACGCCGTGTGGGGATGGTCTTCCAGACCCCGGCCTTGATCGCCGGCACGGTCGCGGACAACGTGTCGTACGGCCCACGCCTACGCCAAGAAGACTGCGACCCGGGTGAGTATCTCGACCTAGTGCAGCTCGAACGCGACCTGCTCAATCGGCCCGCGACGGCGCTCTCTGTTGGGCAGCAACAGCGGATGTGCATAGCCCGAGCTCTGGCCAACCACCCCGAGGTGCTGTTGCTGGACGAGCCTACATCTGCCCTGGACCAGACGGCGGCTAACACAGTGCTGGACCTGGTATGCCGTCTCAACCGCGAGCTGGGGCTGACTGTGATCATGGTGACGCACCTCATGGAGCATGCCCGCGCCGTGGGAACGCAGGCTGTGCTACTCGTGCGCGGCGCCAAAATCGAGGAAGGCCCGGCGGATGCCTTTTTCGCAAGTCCCGCCACGGAAATCGGGCGGAGATTCCTACAGGGGGAGCTGTCGAATGAACGCTAGCGCCTACATCCACATCTCATTGATCGATCTTCTCATAGCCTTGCTCTTCGTGGGAGTCACCGCAATGGTTTCATACTGGCAAGGCCTCGGGCTCGAGCGCGACATCGCCATCGGAACCGTCCGCACGTTCGTCCAGCTGCTGACGGTGGGATTCGTCCTGCAGCGCCTATTCGATGCGTCCCGTTGGTACTGGGTTGTGGCGGCCCTGGCGGTAATGACCACGGTGGCCGGGTACAACGCTATGAAAAGGCAGTCCGGGGCCAAGCAAGGGCTGTTCGCAGTCATGACTGCCGCCATCGCCACCGGAGGCGCCATCACGTTGATACTCGTAATCGGAGTTGTGCTGCGCGTGCGACCGTGGTACCAGCCTCAGTATGTGATACCCATCGCCGGCATGATAGTCGGGAACTCCATGACAGGGGCGGCGCTCGTGGTCAACAGATTCAGCTCAGAGTTGACGCTGCGCCGCAGCGAAGTCGAAGCCTCGCTGGCGCTCGGGGCGACCTCGCGCGAGGCGGCCGCAGGCGCGCTCAGGGAATCCCTGCGCGCTGCCATGATGCCCACGATAAACTCCATGATGACAGTGGGCCTGGTGCAGTTGCCCGGCATGATGACCGGGCAGATCATCTCAGGCGTGAGCCCTCTGGACGCAGTGCGATACCAGGTTGTGGTGATGCTGATGGTCGCGGCCGCCACAGCCGTAACCGCGATGACAGCTGCCTTCGGGGCGCTGGGCGTGTTCTTCACACCTGCTCAGCAGCTGTCGCCGCGGCTCGAGTTGGGCAGGCATTGGGATGCCTACAGAGCCAGAACCGAGCATTGAGCCCGGTCTTGCACACGGGCGTCCCGGCGGATCGCTCTTGCGCACCTCAGACGATGCCGTCGCGATGCTGCCGGCAGGTTGGGGCTATAGGGGAAGGCCGGGCAGTATCGCCCGGCTTATTCCCTGCGCATATCCTCAGCGTGCCCTGAAAGGCCATTGCGGGGCCTATGCGGCCATCATCCTAACGGATCGGCCATGTGCTGCTCGTTATACAGGTTGGAGTAGCTCATCCAGGTGAACTCGTCTATGCCAAGGACGCTTTTGAACCTGTCGCGGCGAGACTATTCTTCGTCTGTGACGCCGGGAGCGCCGGCGTCCAGGACCCCCCTGAGGGCATCGACATCGTCGTCTTTGAGCCCGAATTCTCGGAACATCTTGGCCTCATCTTCACTCATGCTCACTGTCCATTCGGATGGTTCGGGCGTCTGTGCACCTCGAAGGCCTTCGCTGCTCGTTCCTCGCCTCCGGCAAACAGACGGTATCCCCAGCCATACTCATCGGCGTCGAAGAAGAACAGAAGGGGAGCTGCCTTCGACAGGCTCTTCACAAGCTCCACGGTCTCCGGTTGCTCAAGCCACTCGTCCTGCAGGAATAAGCCTGCCCAAGCTGGGTTCACTTCATGGATGAACCAGTCGGCGCCTTGGTCCGCATTGGTCGGCATCTGCAGAACCGCCTCCGCGTTGTTGCGTCTCATGAGGACTCCGCACTTCGAGCGGCCCAGGCTTCCTTCTGCTTCCGCGGTTGCTTCCTGGCATTCGAGCCTGTCCTCCCATCGACCGGATTCACAGGTTTCTAGCGATTGCACGTCACAGGGGGGCCAACCCAAGGTGCTTTTCCAGTGCTCTGCTAAGTGCTTTCCTAAACGCATCTATCTCCAGCAACTTCTGCACACTGTTGGGAGCAGGGACGCCTGTCTTTCCAGAGAACTCCCCCATACCGACAGTGTCGGCGCCACGCAAAATGAGAATGCAGGCACGCGGGGGGCTGTTTTCAGGGTGGGCGCCTGGTAATAGGCCATGATGGCCTGTCCCAGAGTCGACACAGTGACGAAGTCCTCGCCGTAGTCGACATCATCAAGGCTGCGGACTGTCGCTTCATACCGCAAGACCGAGCCGCCTCCTGCTTCATTTCCCGAAAGCAGTCCGATTTGCCGTACATCGCCGCCGTCTGCAGCTTGCCGTTCAACGAGATCACAATCACGTTGTTAAGCCAGTACGAGGTCTTTCCGTTCTCCCGCATCCGCACCCGTCCGCCGGACTCGTGGATGCTATTCGCCATCCTGACAGCTGCATGAGTGAAATCCGAGAATCCGTCCCTGGCGGCGCCCATTGACTGGACAGCCATTCCAAATGCGGCATTCGCGGCTTCGGAACACCAGTCGCTGCGGCCAACGCCCTGTTGCCTCCGCTACTCGTACTGCATTCGCGGAGGGTCGACCTTCTCCCCGGCCAGGAATGACTTGAACCACGGCACCCTTACCCTTTCCCACCTTCTCCCGGCTCGACCCAAGCTAGGCAGGAAATCGTTGGGGGCAACGAGGCCGGCGAAGGCAATGTCCAGGTCGACGCCGTCGTAGCCCAGGGCCATCAGCAAAGACTTGTACATTTCGCTATTGAGTTCTCGAATCCTGATCTCCTGATTCATATCGTGTTGGCCGTCAAACCAGGCAAGGCCCGTTTCCAATAGATGGGGCAGCAAGAACCGGAGCCACTCCTCGAGCTCGTCGCTAGTATCGTAATGCCAGGACACGCCCACGCATATCATTGGGCTGACAATCAACGGAAGATCCGTACCGTCCATCTCTATGCCGTTACGCATATCCCGGAGCCGTATCATGAACCCTCGGCACTCGCTGAAGTGATTGCGCCTCTGGAAGACTATCCAGTGCTCGTGCTCTCCCGCTAAGCGATGGAACCATACGTCGCCGTCCTTTGAGTATGAGATATCCCATCCCCGCTCGCGCAGCGGTTCCGCGACGACTCGGTTCACGGCTCTCTTCAGGCTTACCCTCATGTGCATGCCTCCAATCCGTCATGGGTTCCCAAAACCCATGGCCGCATCGTCTCTCAGACGCTGCAATCCGAGCGCGATGTACTCCGACTATGGAACTGGAACTGGTATCGAGAGTCCGCTCAGCGCACTAAACGCGTCCAGGATCATCTTCAGAGCGGCCATCACGGTCACGGAGATCGCCGCAGGCGCTGGGTTCTGAGCCGGAACGGGTTCTCGGGCTAGGGAGATGCCATCATCCGCGTAGTAGTAGATCATCCCGGGTGTCGTACAGTAGTACCTGACATATGCGCCCGGCCCAAGCGCGGTTTCCTGGGCAATCAGGTTGATCGCATGTATCTGCCGGATTCTGTTCCTCACATCGAGGGTGTACGTGGCGGATACCCCGTTGACGCAAGCAACAGATGTTGGGGCGTCGTTGCCGCTGTAGGCTATGGAGTCGACACACCCGTCTGCCCCTTCGAGGCGGCCAGCCCAGTCGTATCTGAACGGCACAACTGTCCCGCCGGGGTAGGTCGTGCCGGTGACACTGCCTGAGTTGTCGTGCTCGTACCCCAGCCCATAGAACGACGTGCCTACATGCCGCGTTTCGCTCTCCAGTTAGCCCCCCAGGTTATACGAGGCCTTCACGCTGTTGGATAGGGCCGCGTTGATTCGTACCCCGCCTTTGGTCAGGCGCCCGTCCTTGCCATCTTCTTGCGCTGCCGCGCCCGGAGTAGAGCGTTCCTATCATCCGGCCCAGCTCGTCATACTGGATCGAATGCACCCCAGAGTTGTCTCCCACAATCTTCTCCTCTGTGATCAAGCCGCGGCTGTACCGGGCATACGTGTAGTCAGGAGCGTTGCCCGGGAGGTCCATTGATGTCGGCTGATCCAGGTGCGAGTCCTGTCCATCTATGGCATAACCATAGCCGGTGATCTGCCGCCCAGCCCGTGTTCCGGGGCGTAGACCGCCACGGGAACGCCGCCGATACGAGGCTCAGCGCCAGGGTCGGCGCCGAAGAGACGAGTATCATGAATCAGACTCGTCACCGCTCCGTTTCCATGATCAGGCGCCATATCCACCGCGGGCAGCTCTTCACGGATAACGCTGCCGGCAGGTTGGGGCTATAGGGGAAGGCCGGGCAGTATCGCCCGGCTTATTCCCTGCGCATATCCTCAGCGTGCCCTGAAAGGCCATTGCGGGGCCTATGCGGCCATCATCCTAACGGATCGG
>Ga0255340_1002207_pt1 | contig 23341 bp, 26 predicted proteins | sample wastewater_treat_7_FD_192417 | JGI IMG/M metagenome (GOLD analysis project Ga0255340, IMG submission 192417) | Wastewater microbial communities from Lulu Island WWTP, Vancouver, Canada - plant10 | ecosystem: Engineered > WWTP > Wastewater > Unclassified | place: Canada: Vancouver, British... | reverse complement strand
GCTTCAGCAAGTCAATCTCACAAGGCCGGTTCAGGGGATCAATCACTCTCAGCGCCCGCTCCGTACAGCAGTAGCACGGATCCACGGCGGCTAAAGTAATTAATGCATCGGCAACCGGAATCCCCTTACACGAAGCCGTATAAGTCGGAATATTCACATAACTGGGGGCACGCACTTTGTGTCTAACCGGTCGGTTACTGCCATCCGATCGAATATAATGAAAAACTTCGCCGCGCGGTGCTTCATAGCGACCAATTCCTTCACCTGGCGTTATTTCCTTGACATTATTCAGAATCGGTCCTGTGACTACTTTTAATTTTTCCAGACATTGACGAACAATTTTACTAGATTCCAGAATTTCCAGAATCCGTAGCACCAGTTTATCGTAAACATCACCATTCGACCTTACAATTTCGTCAAATTCAACCAGATCATACGCATCACTCGGCTCGTCTTTACGAACATCAATCGCCACCCCGGATGCGCGCGCTACCGGCCCAACGGCACAGTAGGCAATGGCATCGGCTTTGGTAAGCACACCGACGCCTTTCAAGCGCGACTTCAATACCGGATCGTCATGCGCGGCTTTGGCGAGCATATCCATCTTGCGGTCAACATTGTCCAGAATTTTCAGTAATTTCGGTATAATAGCGGAATCAACATCGCGGGCAACGCCACCGACGCGCATCATACCGTAATGATTGCGGTTTCCGGTAATAGCCTCGAACATTTCCAGAATTGGCTCGCGATATTTCCAAGCCCACATCCAAAGCGTATCAAATCCGATAAAATGCCCCGCCAGCCCCAACCACAATAAATGACTATGAATCCGTTCCAGTTCGCCAATTAAGGTGCGGATATAGCGCGCTCGCAGTGGAATTTCGATATTATCAATGTCCTCGATAGCATGTACGCAGGCAAGCGGATGCGAAGTCGAGCAGATGCCACAAATTCTTTCAACTAGATAAATAGATTGGGTAAAAGTCTTGGATTCGCTGATGAACTCATGTCCGCGGTGCATCCAGCCGATTTCCATATCAATATCAACCACCGTCTCACCGTCCACTTTCAGTTCGAAGTACTCGGCTTCTTCCAATAGTGGATGAAATGGACCAAGCGGAATCTTGTTTTCGGTCATAACGACCTCCCGAAGCGTAACGGTCTGTCAGGATTTTCCGGACTATTCAACGTCAGGAGTTGTTCCATACGCGGATGCCCGCTAAACTCGATACCCCATAAATCGAATATCTCGCGTTCGATCCACAGTGCACCGGTCACGATATCGGTGATGGTATTAACCTTTGGATTCTTCTTGTCAGTTAAAACCACCCGTGGGCAATAATAGCAACCGCTGGCGTCGTGCGAAAAATGATACAGGATTTCGAGACCGTGATAGGTTTCTTGAGCAGTAGCGGTCGAGAGCCGACAGCCAAGCGTAACGAACAAATACCGGGCAATTTCCTGTATATTTTCATTGGATACCACAAAATAGAGCCGGCGCGGTTTTTCGATTACCTGCGTAACCTTGTCGCCCATTAATTCCATAAATTGCGTGTATTCATCCATTAATATCTCCATTTTCATTTCATCAGTAACACTTTTTGCGTTGCGGTATATTTGTTGGAATTCAGCCGGACGAGATATATCCCGGTTCCGACCGGTTGCCCGGAATGATTGACGCCATTCCAGATAACCGAATAGGTTCCGGCATAATAATTAGTCTTCGCCGATTTCCAGACCTCGCGCCCCATCAGGTCGTAAACAATAATCTCAACTACAGTTTGCTCGGGAAGATCGAATGAAATAGTCGTTTTAGGATTAAAGGGATTAGGATAGATCCGATGATCGGCTAATAATACCTCCGCTTTTTCTGGTAAAGGTACATCAATAATAAAATCATTAACAAACTCCTCTTTAGCCAATGAAGCTGCTATAGAATTTGGATATTTTGAAAATAGTAATGCCAGACATTCTACTGAGTTAAATTGGGCCGTCGTTTCTCCTTTTTTCCCTATAGACAAATTATTTTTTAGGTACTGTTGTAAGTAAGTTTTATTCAAAAGTGTATATGCGGCATGTTCATCCATTTCGTATTTTTCATAATCAATCAACAATTCATCAAGTAAATTTGACGCCTCAATAAATCGTTCGTTTTTAATATATTCCATTGAGATAAAATCTTTTATAAATATTTCAACCAAGTTACCTTTATTAGTAAGAAGCAATGATTCCAACTCAGATAGAATTTTTTCGGGATGTTGCAGACAATAATAACTATAAACGATGCCATTTAAAGCAAATGCTGACTCTAAGCAATGTGGGTAATCCGAAATTATCGTTCTATAGACGGCTATTGCTTCGTTAAATAGACTATCTGAAATCAATTGGCTCGCTTGAGACATAGTTTCCTGAAATATGATCTGATCTTGTCCGTTTTCTATAGAATATTGAGATACCGTTTTAAGTAAGCCGCCATCATCTGCCGTAGGTGCAATTAGAAAATTACCATATCGATTAGCGTTGGACGCCCACCAATTCATCCTGGCATCAATAGATGATGCATACAGACTATAGACATCATAAGCTCCGGTACCTCGTGAAAATAAATTGAATCCGCCATGAGTGTAACCTTTCGAATCAACATAGTATTCACCCAGTGTGGGATAGGCGCTACTACCGATATATATACCGTACTGGCTGTTATTCTGGATTGTATTATTGATATAACTTTGGTTTTTAGTCGAGGTGGAAAAATCTAAACTACCAGAATATATTGCGATGCCTTGTGAATTATTGGAAAATACATTGCTTAATATATTTCCTGTACTACTATAAGTTTTCAGGCCATAAGTGTTATTGCTAAAAGCACTGTTGGCAACGAGAACATTGGCGCTACTAGAATAAGCCGCAGTATTGTTATTGGTAAAAGTACATTGATATATATTAAAGGAACTGTTAGGGTATAAAATCCGCAGACCATAATTATTATTGTAGAAAGTGCAATTGTACACATAGCCCCTACCATAATAAATGTACAATCCATAATTAGCACCCTCGACGCGGACGTTATTCAAGACGGTTTTGCCGGTACTGTATGTGTAGATGCCTTTCCAGTAGTTCTTGATCGTGTAATTGGGATCGACGGGTTTAAAAAAAATTCCACTTCCACTGGCCGTGAAGTCACCGTATACTCTAATTATCTTATTCTGCGCTATTTTAAAAACAGTTGATGGTTGCACGACTACATTACCGGCTTCTGTGATATTTACATCACCGACTACATTAATATTACCATTTAAGGTCAGGTCAATCGGAATACTGCCTTGAAAGGCGGAGCGCCGATACTGATAGAAATTAGCCGTAACGACTACCCCGGAAGTCTTGAATACTACATCAGTTTCGGGTGAATCCACATCTAACTCGACGCCATCAGAAGGATTTACCGACCAATGACTGAAAACTGAAATCAGATCAACATCATCAAAGTAAGATGGAACCTTAATAGAATAAACATAAGCATTTGGATTCTCTGGCGTTTTTTTCTGGTTTGGGAAAACTCCATATCCATTTCCCGGGTAGAACGGCGAACCATAAGTACGATAAGTGTTGGGTCGGGTGTAGTTTGATTCGACCAGCCAGGGATCTCTAAATTCGATAGGGATCGTGCAAATGCCACCGGTTAAAGAATTGGTCTTGAGTATGCAGGGAATAAGATCAATAAAATTTGATTCTTCATACATAGTCCAATTGTTTATAGAAATATTTCTCTTAAAAGATATATTAGTCTCATCTTCGTTCCAATGATGTTGTTGAGTAGAATCATTATCAACGATATACTTATCTTGTTCTGATCTAACAATATGACTCGTATTAATTGGTAAATTCACAAATTCGCCAGAATTAATATACTTAGTTTCATCTATCACCAAACGTCCAAAATTAATATTTGATGCATATTGATTTTTCAGATATACTTTTGGATTAAAACAGTCCGTACATGGTCCCGGTGGATCGCCCCCAACTTGATTTAACCAAATTCCAACTGTTGAACCATTGGATATAGGTATAGGTACTATTTCCCCACTTGCCTTGTAAAACTTGTCGTCGTCAAAATCATAGTTAAAGTACATATCCAAAGGATAAGAGGTGAATGGTGTCGGAGGATCAATTCCACATTCTGAATAGTAACAATCCCGAAGATCAAAATAGAAATAAGCACTTTTACCTGCGTATTGAACACTAATTTTATACAATCCATAAGCTAACTTGGGATGGCCATCATCATCGTTAAACCAATCAAAGCACCCATATATATGATCCTGATTATAGGTTAATGGTGTAGATACTATAGCACCATTGTATAGATTGGTAGGTTCGTGGTTACAATCGAAGACAGTTGAAACTTTCTCAGCTTTAAAGCTGATGACGTCATACCATCCATCCGGAAGGTTAATAGCTCTAAATGTATATTCTCCAGTTACACAAAACAAGCGAGAAGCACATGAAATCACTATGAAAAAAATAATACTCTTAATCTTCATAATATCCTCCTACTTTTTTTCTCTTCGACCATGATAAATAATTCCTTGTTGGTTTCCAAGTCCCACAGCCACGATACAATCATTTTTTACTGAAATTGCATAAAGAGTATTTGCCTCAAAAAGGTCCTCGTAATATCTCCACGTATTCCCATTGTAATGAATAACCGTACCCAGGTGTCCGGCCAGAAAGAGGTCATTAGGACCATTACCACGAATAGACTGTAGAAGATTTCGCGGAACCTCGCCCGGTAACGGCCAATCGTTAATCTTCCTGTCATCATAATAGAGCATGCCTTCGCCGACCAGATAAACGTCATTACAGGCTGTCGCATAAACCGCCTGCATACAGGTATCCGGAAAATCTATATTCCTGATCTGACCGTCTTCATAAATGATAAAATTACTAGACCAGTTATCCTGATTACTGCCAACCATGTATATCAAATTTCCTGAAAGTCCAAAAATATCATTAATAGTTAGAGCAGTATTAATGTTGATTCTTGACCATATAGTATCTCTATATAATACCAAGTTGCCATTTCTGCCTACATAATAAAAATAATCAGAGTCAACACCCCAAAGACGTGTTACTGATCCAGTAAAGATTCCAATCGGAGTATTTAAAGAAAAAAAAGAATTTCCATCCCATATAAATGTTCCCCCTGCAACAACGATCACTTCTGTATTATTAAAACCGAATACTGCCTGACCTGCTAAAACATAGTCTGAATAGTATATTCTTTTCAACTCCCACTCTTCTCCATTCCAGTGCACAGCGTTGTAAGGATCGAGTGTGTCATTATGAATAGTCTCTTCGGTCTCGATGAATCCCACCGCCCAGATATCATCTTCCGATACGATAAACACATCCCGCAAGTAACTGCCAATATATCCAAACCGGAATATTGTCCATTCCAATTCGTGGCTGGTCGTATCAAGGGTCGTCAGATTGATCACCTCCGAAGAATCTATCTCCTTCCCATCATAATAGATAACGCCTTTGTATTGATAGGCGGTTGCCGGATTAGCCGTAACATCAGTTACCAGTGTGTCCTTTCCTGAAAGTTGATATTTGCTAACGACTTCTCCGTTCCGCTTGATTCCAAACTCGCGGACGTCACCGGAATCGGATACGCTGACTAAAAGACGGACTCTGGATGCTCCTACAAAATCAGCGGAGATTTCAATCCGGAATTCAGGAAACTCCGGCTCAGTCGGACACTTATCGCAGGACATGGCGCAGAGCAGCGCGGCGATCAGCAAGATAGTGGTAATTACACTTATGGCTATATGTTTATTGTCAGTGGACATCGCCTTTCCTTAATATTTAATAATAGAAAGTACGATCCAGATTTATCTTATTCAACTCATCCATTCAGCACTCCTATCAGTTTCGCTACCGCGGCGATCATGGCTTCCGGCTTGGGCGGACAGCCCGGAATGTAAAGGTCAATCGGTATGACCGCTTCTCGTGACGGCACAATATTGTAGCTATCCTTGAAACAACAACCGCCGGAAACGCAAGTACCTACCGCCACTACGAAAATCGGTTTGGGTGCTTGTTCATAGAGCTTTTTAATCTTGGGCGCTACTTTTTTATTGAACACACCCGTCACCAGAAGCACATCGGCGTGCCGCACTGAACCGACCAATTTAATGCCGAAACGTTCGACGTCATAGCGCGGAGTCAGCAAATCGAGAATCTCGATATCGCAATTATTGCAGGGCGAGCCGCTGACGTGAAAAACCCACAGTGATTTCGAAAGACGACGTTTATACCATCCCATTTCACACTCCTAAAACCGCTAAAATGACCGCCAGCAAAGCCACTGGCGTCAGATATTTCCAGAAAAATTTTAATGCTGTATCAATCCGAACGCGCGGATTGGTATTTTTAATCAAAACCATCACTACGACGATTCCGAGATATTTCAATACCGACCATAAAGCGCCCCAGCCGATTTCGCTAAATCCACCGAGAAATAACAAAATTAATAAAAATGGAAATGCCACCCACTGCATAGCTTGATTCAATTTCCAGAAACCGAGCAATGGCCCGGAATATTCCATCAGAGGCCCTTCGACAATTTCAGTTTCGGCTTCCGGAATATGAAACGGCGGAAGAGTCATTTTAGCTTGAATACATAAAAGCCCGACAATGAATGCCAGAGCTCCGGAAAACGAGCCGATGAACATTCCCTCCGCCACCTGAGCGCTGAGTATTTCCTCAAGTTTTATGTGGTAGCCCGATTTAATTATCGGCACCAGACAAACTAAAATGAAAGCCAATTCGTCGGCAAGAAGCAGTTTGATCTCGCGCCCCGCTCCAAGACTGGAGTAAACATTGCCGGTAGCCGATCCGCCCAGAATAACCATAACCGAATAAATCATCAATAAGTACATTATCACCAGCAAGTCACCGCCAAAGCCAATTCCATAAAAAAGGGCGACGCCCAGCATTGTCGTGATTAACGTCGTTACGCCAAATGCTACCAGCGGCGACATTACAAAAAGCGAATGCAGGCTTTCCTTTACGATTATAGTTTCTTTGCCGAGTAATTTGAAAAAATCGTTGAAATTCTGGAAAAGCGGCGGACCAACGCGAAATTGCACCCGCGCGCTGACTTTCCGATCAACCCACCCGACTAATAATCCCAGAACCGCACTAAACAATAATCCTGGAAAGACCAATAGATAAAAAAATACCCATCCCGTCATACTTTCTCCTCCTTATGTCGCCAGCTCGGGCTCTTAATAGCCAAATGTTCACCATATAGAAAAATCTGGGCAGATGGATCCTCCTGAATAATTTCTTCCATCCGAATACTATTTAGCGGCGCGGTTTTGGCGCAAAGTGGAACATAGTCCGGATTATCCTGCAGTTGATTCAGGCAAAAATCGCACTTGCCGGTCACATAATTGATAACTTCTGGAAAAATCGTCCCGAAGGGGCAAGCCAGCGTGCAGGATTTACAACCGACGCAACGCATATTCCAGCGTTTGATCAAGCCGGATTCGGTGCGTTCGAGAGCTTCTTTGGGACAGACGGTTACGCAAAAGGCGTCCTGGCATTGACGACAATAGACCGCAAATTCGGCGATTTCCAGCAGACTAAACTGCCCATCGTTATGGCGATGATAAAGGTACTCGCACTCAATTTTTTGCACTGCGTCACCCGCCTCATATAACATTGGAATATCAATAAATAAACGTTTCATTCCCAGATATTCTCCTCGTCTTTAATCTGTTCATAAGTAAAAACCGGGCCATCTTTACAGGCAAAATACGGACCCATTACACAATGACGACATTGACCGATACCGCAGTACATTTTCTTTTCCATAGATAAATAAATATTTTGCGGTGGATAGCCATATTTCAGCAAATCGAACGTGCCAAATTTCATCATCACCGGCGGACCACAGACAACCACCGGATTATTATGCGGATCAATAGAAATTTTACTCAGCAATTTTGTTACTAAACAGACCTCTTCGTCCCAGCTTTGACCTTCCGGAACTTTATCAACTGAACGCAGGATAGTGACTTTTGGAATTTTGCGCCATTCGGCAATTTGATCTTTATAAATCATATCAGCCGGAGTGCGAGCACCAGCCAAAAATGTAACACTGTTATAATCATCAATGTCATGTAATAACGTCAGGAAGAGCGAACGCGTCGGCGCCATCCCGACTCCCCCGCCCATGATCAAAACGTCCTTATCTTTGAATTCCGCTAAGGGATAACCTTTGCCATAAGGCCCACGCAAACCCAGACGATCGCCGACTTTGGTTCGATGAATATATTCCGTTACGAATCCGGCTTTCATAATCGTAAAATCCAGGGTATCAGCAATATAATGCGAAGATGAAGGCGTAAAAGGTCCCTCGCCAATACCCGGTACAGTTACCTCCATAAATTGACCGGTGCGAAAAGGCATCGGTTTTTCCGGGCGCAACCGTAGAGTACGAATAGTCGGAGACTCTTCGATAATTTCATAAATAACTGCCGCAGTCGTTTCATAGGGATTCTTAGACATTAGCCGCCTCCGTGACATCTCCGAGTGACATGATTCGTTGTAATACCTCACGAAATTCGATTTTTCCGGCGCAAACTTCAATGCAACGTCCACAACCAGTGCAACCAATCAACCCAAAGTTACTTTGCATATAACTAAATTTGCATAAATAACGATTGCGGAAACGCTCGAACATCTTCGGTCGAGGCGTCGCGCCACCTGCCACCCGCGCATAACCGTGTAACTGACAGGTATCGGTACTGCGATCTTTGGTAAAGACCTCACCGCTGGTTTCGTCGTTTAGAATCAGGCAGTAACAGGTTGGACAAATATTGGTACAGCCACCACAACCACAACAGGTAAAAGCTTCGTCAACCCATTTAGTTAAATCGGTGGCTTTAAGCTTTTCATACTGCTGACTACGTTCATACTGCTTATTTTGTAATATCAAACGTTTTTCGTTGGCTTTACGGTTCTCGTTGCGCGTATTTAAATCATCTTCTAAATTCCGGCTAATTTTCGCGTTTTTCTGCATTAAATCGAGTAATTCCTGGCCCTTTTCTGAACCGACTTCCAGATGATAATACTTCGTATCGAGTCTGGTGAGATTCAGGTCAAAATTTTTAGTAGCATAAGGTCGGCCATTGACTAAATTGCAGTGGCAGGTCGGCGCGATTTCATTACAATCGGCACTGATGATTGTCACATTTTTACGCCGGTCCTCATATAACGGATCGACAAAATCGGTATTTATTAAAGCTTTATCCAATACTTCCAGAGCTTGCAGGTCACAGGCTTTGGCACCGACAATCAACCATTTCTCATCACTCGTCACAGCTGGTAAAATTCGCTCCCGCGCCATATAGAAAAGCATTCGCAAGGGATCAATCGTTCGATAACTGTCAATCACAAATTCTGCCCCTTCCCGCCAATTATCAAAAAATAGAACATCGTCGGATTTATCGGAACGACGCGGTGCAATCACTTGCTTGAAATCACCCAGATTTTCTTTCTGACAACGCGTTAAAAAGTCGAATAAAGCGGCTTTTTCAATTATCATCAATAGACCTCCATCTGAAAAACTCAATCCATAAAGTATTTTAAAGTATCTTTTAATAACTGATTCAGGCTTCACTCCCTGCCATTTTTCGGATCAATTCGATTAATTTTTCCGATTCACTGGATTTATCAAAAAAATAATCAGTCCCTTCCTCGAGACACTTTTTGCGATACTGGGGATAGGGATAATCGGTAAAGATAATGATAGGTAAATCAGGACGATTTTGGCGCACCGTTTTAAGCACATAAATGCCACCAGCGCCCGGCATACGAATATCGAGGATAACTACATCCGGCTTTTGGGCATCAATTCCGCTAATAGCAGATTCGGTATCCTCACCATAGCCGACAATTTCAACCCCCGGTATTTCAGTTAGCAGATTTGTTAAATGCTTACGAAGGATTTCGGAATCATCGGCAAGAAATACTTTCATGCTTAAAATATTTTATCTGCAGGTGTGGGGTTCATGTAATTCATGATCAAATATAGGTTAATCACTCCGATATGTAAATCAGACAAAAACTGATTTTCTTGTCGGTATTTATCCTACAAGATCTGATTTAAATTGATAAACAAAATCTGGCAAGTCTATAAAAAAGAAAAGCCCGGCTAAGAGCCGGACTTCTCTCGATTGAGGGTGATTGGGAGGAAATTATTTGACCTTAACTTCAATCTGCTTGGCGAGTGATTCTTTCTTTTTAGGAATGACGATGTTCAATACACCATCTTTAAATTCGGCTTCAATCTTGTCTGCCTCGACCGAATCATCGAGTCGGAAATTCCGTTGGAATGAACCATAGATGCGTTCAGTGCGTTGATAATTCTTATCCTCGACTTTAGATTCGCGTTTTTTCTCGCCGCTAATAGTCAGGTAATTATCTTTCACTGCGATTTTGATATCATCTTTGTTCATACCAGGCAGTTCAACTTGGATGTTATAAGCCTTATCCTCTTCGATGATATCAACGGCAGGGCTGAATGCTAATAAACTGGTTTCCTCTTCATACTGCGGATTGAAAATTGATTCAAACAGACGGTCAAACTCATTCCTCACATCCAACCACGAGCTTCTTGGAGTCCATCTAGTAATTGCCATAGCACACCTCCTTTCTTTTTAGATTAGTTTGCTTGTTTATTTAATTTCAATCGATTTCGGCTTACTTTCCGGTGATTTCGGAACAACGATGGTCAAAATACCATCCTTGAATTCAGCTTCGATTTTCTCCTGATCAACTAACTCCGGCAAGCGGAAGGAACGTTCAAACGAACCGAATACACGTTCACATTGATAGAAATTCTTTTTGTTGATTTTTTTAACCCGTTTCTTCTCGCCGGAAATTGTCAGAACATTATCTTTCAGGCTAATTTTGACATCATCTTTTTTGACACCGGGCAGTTCAACGGTAACAACGTATTCCGTATCTTTTTCTTCAATATCAACTTCTGGAGCAAAAGTCACTAAAGATGTTTCTGTATCCCAATCGAAGAAAGGATCGAAAAACCGATCAATGGTATAAGGACTTTTCCTCGTTACGCTTTTTGGAGTTGTTTTAGTAATTGCCATTTCTACCTCCTTTTTTTATTATTTTTAATTTCTCATTTCAATTTTTCAAAAACCGCTTAATAATTACTCAAGTAGTATGCCGACCCCAAAAAGCACCGGATATTGTCAGACTATTTGCAAAAAACGACAAAGCACTTTGCCGATGTGGCGATGTTTGGTAGAATTGGCATTCTTTCTTGACAGATTCACGCCAGAAGGGCAAACCATCCAGGGGCAAATTGGCTTATCATATATTTCCTCAATCAAAGGATTTAATCATAAATATGACTTACTTTCTTGTCCTTTTGACACTCATTCTCTAAATTCCATTAGTCTAAAGAATTGAAAAATTATGGGTATTGTCAGATTAAACAACATGGTCTTTTATGGTTACCACGGAGTTGCCGAACCAGAAAAAATACTCGGCGGCAAAATCGAGGTTGATGTCGAGCTGGAATTTGATATGACTAAGGTCATTACCACAGATCATCTAGCAGACACGATTGACTACGAAAAGGTTTATCAATTAGTTCAGGGAGTCGTAACCCAGTCCAAATTTTTCCTGATTGAAGCATTAGCCGGTAAAATTTTAAGCGAAATCTTTAATCATCATCTGGTAGAATCGGTCCGCGTTCGCATTCGCAAACCCAATGCGCCCATCAAGGGCGTGCTGGATACGGTCGAAGTTGAAATATTTCGACGACGCGACCAAATGGGAGAAAAATCGTGAAAAGTTCTAGCGTCTTTGTGGCTCTGGGAAGTAATTTGAACTTGCGCGAAAAAAATTTATCAGCTGCTCTGGAATTACTGTCGCATAATCCTGCAATTTCCATCTGTCGTATGTCAGCGGTCTATGAAACTGCCCCAAAATACAATCCCGGCCAACCGAAGTTCCTGAATATGGTAGTAGAAATTGCCACCACCTTGACTCCGTTACAGTTACTCGAATTTTGTAAAGACATTGAAGTTCGATTAGGAAGGCATTTCCCCCACTATAAGAATTCGCCTCGTGAAATTGACCTCGATATAATCTTTTTTAATCGGCTTATAGTTAAAAGCCCCACTCTGACAATTCCCCATCCGGGTCTCTACGAACGAAAATTCGTGCTTGTGCCACTGGCAGAAATCGCCCCAGAATTCATTTGCCCCAAAACCGCTAAATCGGTCGCAGAGTTGCTAAGGATTTGTCCGGATATCGAGCAAGTTGTTAGAATCGGCCAACTGGATGAATTACTGACTATTCCCGTTACTACTGGAGTTCTATGAAGAACCTTTACTTTTTAGCTATTGAAGGCGTTATCGGTGCCGGTAAAACTAGCTTGGCGCGTCTAATGGCTGAAAAATTAAATGCCCGTCTGGTTCTCGAAAAATTCGAGGAAAATCCATTTCTGGAAGATTTTTACCGCGATCCGGAAAGATATGCCTTTCAAGCTCAACTCTATTTTCTCTTGAGCCGCTACCGCCAGCAAATCGAATTGAAACAAATTGATCTATTCACTAATCTTTTAATCAGCGATTATATGTTCGCCAAAGATAAACTATTCGCAATCCTCAATCTCGATGAAAAAGAATTGTCCCTTTACAACCTAGTTGCTCAACAATTGGAAAAAGACTTGCCCAAACCAGACCTGGTAATTTACTTACAAGCCAGCACCGACCGCCTGATGGCAAATATCAAAAAACGCGGTCGTTCTTATGAAAAATCTATCAATCGCGACTACATTGATTCCCTAAACCAGATTTACAATGAATTCTTCTTCCGTTACAAAGATAGTCCACTAATTATTGTCAACACCAATGAAATTGACTTCGTCAATAATGAAAATGATTTGAATGAACTGATCCGGGAAATCAAGCAACCAATTAGCGGGACGATTTATTATAATCCAGCGAAGAAGATTTTATAATGCTCCGACTATTACTACTTTTTCTGATCTTTTACCTGCTTTGGAAAATGGTCAAGCCACACAATCTACGACGACCTAAACCGAATAATCTCAAACCTAAAAAACCCCGCACAAACCTTAACATTGATAAAAGCCAAATCGAAGATGCCAAGTTTAAAGAAATCAAAGAAGAGCCAGAAAAAAAATCTAAAGATTGATAAACTGGCAAATTTGACTATTTCCGTTTTTTTCTTAAACATCCTGATTATTTCGTCTGTATTGATATTAGTCTTTTTCATTTTCGGCCAAACTCCAGATGACAAACCTTCCGGTTGGCGCACTTTGATCGCAGAACATTTGAATCGCTATCCGGCAATGCAACCGGACGATGTATATAAATTAGTTTACCAAGGGACTTTCGGACCGGCACACTTAGGTAACGATTCAATCCAAATATCAACCGGTCTGGAAAACGAGCTGGCGATTATTACACCGGATTCGAGCGCCCCGTTATCGGAAAGCATCACACCTTCCGGTAAATATGTGCGCCTAAATTTAAAACGCTGTAAAGCCGAGCAAATCCAAACTGCCAAAATCGTCACAGCCATCTTGAACTCAATCCCCAAATCTTCAGCCGATTCCTCCAGATTCATTCGCCGCTGGGAAATTATCGAAAATTTAGTTGTGGAAGGCTCATTGCCTATTCCGCGGTCAGATTTTTTCACTTTTTCCGATAGTATCAAAAAGACCGGCTACCCGGTGATTCATCATTCAAGTCAATATATAAAAAATTACCAACCAGCATATCGGGTAATCGACCGTCGCTATCTTAATCTAATAACTGACTCGTTATCACAATGAAAATGGATTTCCTTTTACCTTCTTTTGAACTAATTGACGCCGATTATCTGATTGGCAGTTTGTTTCTCGAAATCGCGCAAAAGATATGAAGAAATTAGTCATCACTGGCGCCAGTGGTTTCCTGGGTGGACATATTGCAAATTTAGCGGTTTCTCGTTTCCAAACACTCGGACTTTATTCGACTTATCCTTTCAATTTAAAAGGAATCACAACCCAGCGAATCGAACTTTCCTCGCCGAGTTCAATCATCGTTGTCCTCAAACGATTTAAACCTGCCGTTGTAATTCATAACGCCGCTTTGGCAAACCCCGATCAATGTGAAAATCAACCGGACTTTGCCAGACAAAATAATGTTATCGCTACCGAACACATCGCCAGTTGGTGTCATAAAAATAATGCCCGTTTGATTTATGTTTCAACCGATATGGTTTTCGATGGTCAGAAAGGTAATTATTCGGAAACCGACCGACCTAATCCGTTAAGTGTTTATGGCAAATCAAAATACGAAGCCGAAAAACTCGCGATGGCAAATAATCCCGATACGGTCGTAGCTCGTCTGGCTTTGATGTACGGTCGCGGAATTTTTCCGCGTGCTTACAATTCAGAATGGCTACTACGAGAGCTACTACAGCGCAAAAAGGAACCGAAATTACCACCGTTGAAACTTTATAACGATCAATACCGCAGTATGTTGATGGTCACGAATGCCGCTCAAGCATTAATCGAGCTGGCTTTATCACATTTTTGTGGAATAATACATATCGGCGGTCCGGAACGCATCAGCCGGTTCGCTTTCGGCGAAAAACTCTGCCGCAAGCTAAACTTACCCCTGACTTTTATCCAAGCCGTTCCATACGACGAACATCAATTAACAGCGCCGCGACCACGCGATTTAAGTTTAGATATTTCGCTAGCCCATTCATTTTTGAAAACAAATTTTTTAGCGGTTGACGACGGTTTGGATGAGATGTTAAAGAGCCAAAAAGATTAAGCGGGAAATTATGAATTCATCTAAAAACGTCACCGCTTTGATGATTGGCAAGGTTTGCATCAAGCCACCGCTGATTTTAGCGCCGATGGCTGGCTATACCGACCAAGCTTTTCGCCAGATTTGTAAAGTGAATGGAGCCGGTCTGGTCTGTACCGAATTCGTCAGTAGTGACGGTCTGGTACGCAGTTCAGAAAAAACTTATGACTATCTTCGTTTTTCCGACTTCGAGCGACCGATTAGTATGCAAATATTCGGAAATAATCCCGTGGTTATGGCGGAAGCCGCCAATTTGATAGAGAATGAATTTCATCCCGACCTTATTGACATCAATGCCGGATGCTCGGTCCGCAAGGTTATTAAGAAAAACGCCGGTTCCGCCTTGCTGAAAAATCCTCCTTTACTGGAAAAAATTGTCCGTGCCGTTGTCGAAGCAGTATCAGTTCCGGTTACGATAAAAATGCGGAGCGGATGGGATCGTCAGTCCATTATCGCTGTTGAAATTGCCCAGCGATTGGAACAGACCGGGATTAAAGCTATAACAATTCATCCACGCACTGCTGTTGATGGTTTTCGCCATCCAGCCGATTGGTCACTCATCAAAGAAATAAAGAAAAAAATCAGTTTACCGGTTATTGGTAACGGTGATGTTTTTACGCCCACCGCCGCTTTACGAATGTTCACTGAAACCAATTGTGACGCTATTATGATCGGGCGTGGGGCGCTCGAAAATCCCTGGATTTTCCGCCAAATCTCAGATTTACTGGAAGATAAGCCGCTAATTTCCTATGATTCGCCCGCTGAACGAGTCAAACTCTGTCGCCGACATTTAGAGATGGAGATCCAATATCGCGGAGAAGTCGTAGCTCATAAAGAAATGAAAAAATTCTACCGCTGGTATTTACGCGGCTTCGAACACGTCTCCGAAATCCGGGAAAAATTGGTACGAAGCAAATCCGTACAGGAAGCATTTAATATTCTCGATGAATTGACTCACATTATAAAATAAGAAAGGTTAATGAAACCATTAACCTTTCCTGAATCTAAATTTTTAGCGACTGCCCAGTTATTTAAAATAGAAAGCAAGCACGATGCTCGCCGTCGAACTGCCGAGAATTCCCAGATGGACGTCGGTACCCTTGTCATCATTTATTTTATTATTAAATAAGTCAATTTCCAGGCCTACCCAATTACTGGCTGATAAGCTGACCTGATCGAAAATCCACCATTCGACACCCACTGAGCCACCTAACCATATATCAGTCGAATTAACATGAAATTCGCTAATATCTTTATCTTTATAGGTGGTAAAATTAAATCCGACACCCGGAGCAAGATACAACGCCACGGGACCTTTCTGGAATGGGTAATGGATTAAGTATAGATCCATACCCAGCGCTGTAGTTTTTTCTTTCTCTTCTATTCCATCATCTTCACTATCATGGGAAAAATTCAAGGCTATCCCGGCACCAGTCTTGTCCTTAAATAAGTAATTTAGCCCGATCGCGGAATTCTGGTAACTCATAGTGGTCAATCCGTTAAAATTAAACCACATAGCCGCCGAACCTTTCTCGATCGCCGGCGTGCCGGCAGTCGCCAGACTCGCTAAAATCACCACCACACAAAAAACAACAAGCGTCTTATTCATTTTTAACCTCCATTGTTTGTCAAAGACTTCATTATCATTTATAAAAATAACAATTTTTCTTGTTCATCACCAGCGACGACCACTTCCCGGTTTTTGGTAATAAAAACATTAATCTCTGACCGCACCGCCATTTCACCTGGCAGGTAAATTCCCGGTTCAATCGAGAAGCAGATACCGGGCACCAGTTCGCGCTCGTCCTTTGTTTCTAAATTGTCAATATTGACGCCATTGCCATGCACATAATGTCCGATCGAATGTCCGGTGCGATGAACAAAATAATCGCCATATCCGGCTTCCTTGACTACATTCCGACAGGCGTCGTCAACTTGATAACCGTAACAAGGCTGGTTGTCAGCCATTTTGCGACGGATAAAATCGCGAGCCGCATTGCGAGCGCGCACCACGATATTAAAAATTTCGACGTATTTAGCAGGCGGATTTTGGCCGACAAACCCACACCAGGTAATATCATAATAAATTGCCCGTTCAGATTGTTCGCGCGCCCAGAGGTCTATCAATACCTTATCGCCCGTTTTTATGGTATAAGCATTCTCAGCCGTCGGCTCAAAATGCGGGTCGGCAGGATGTTCATTGACTCCCACAATCGGATGCTCGTTGTCGTCCGTCAAACCTTCTTCGCCGAAACGTTTAACGATAAATTGCTGAACCTCAAATTCGGTGACAGATTTTTGCTCTTTTATTCGTGAACTGATTAAGGCAAAGGCTTCATTTTTTATCTGCTGAACTTTCTGACCAGCTCGCAGGTGCGACCGATAGCCTTCTTCATCAATAACAGCCTCAAAAATTTGTACGAGATTAGCTGAAGAAACAATTTCCACCCCAAAAGAGCGAATTAATTCAATCGTTCCACCGTCAACAACCGAAATGTAGGGGATGTTATTATTCGGCGAATATTGCATCGCGATTCGCCGACTGTTTTTGAGCATAGTGCGAAGACTACTATGTTGCTGTTCCCAACTGCGATAGATAATTTTTTCACCGGGGAGATTATCTATTTTAGTCGCTTCGACGGCCGAAACAAGTTTTATGGGGGCGCCTATGGCCGGAATGAAATAATACCAGCGCCGGGTGACGAACATATTCGGATTTAAGCCAAGAATATGGTAAGCCATTTTGTCACGGTTATGAAAATCATAAAAAAGCCACCCGTCAACTTTCTGCTTACGGATTTCGGTTTGAATCTGTTCAGTGTTCAATTGGGAATAACCTTTATTTAATTATTTTGGCAATTGTCTTAAAGGCGTCATTCGATGCATCTTTCAGCATTTCAAAGAGCGCCATTTCGACGCTCGTGGGGTGAACCCCGTAAGCCAGCAATTTGCTTACCGTCAGTTGCGTATTTTCCAGCTTGCGGCTCGCGATGCAATCGGTTACCAAATGCACTTCATACTTTTTATCAATCAAATCCCGGCAGGTCTGGTAAACGCAAATATGGGATTCAATTCCGCAAACGATGATTTGATCGCGGTTAATTTTGTGGATTTCATTCATAAAATTTTCTTCACTGCAACAACTGAATGCCATTTTTATAATCGGTGGAGTATTTGATAATAACGAGGCAATTTCAGGATGAGTTGCACCCAATCCAGTCGGATATTGTTCCGTGTAAATAATCGGCACATCCAGAATTTGTGAACCGCGGATTAGTTTTTTAAGGTTTTCAAGTAAGAGTGGATAATTGTACATAACCGATAAAAGCTTCGTTTGAACATCAATAATCACTAAAACGGATCGTTCATTTTTGAGCTTCATTGCTTAACCCTTTTTACTGGAACATTGTTTTTAGATTTAGTAATTTTAGCCCTAAGGTTGCGAAAATGTAAATAAAAAAGAATTCCAATTAGAAGGAAGATCAGAATTAAGTTTGTTATTGATTTCCGTCTCTGACTCATCGTTACCATATTTCTTTAATCAAATATGGAGTATTTAGAAAAAATAAACAACAAAAATATCGTCGTTTTTGCCGAATCACTATGAATATTTTTGGCTGATTTAGTCACTCCATTCAACGATTCGGAGTCATTTGAACTTTCTATTGAGGGGATCGCGCTGGCGCTATCTGGAGCTTGTTTTTTTAATTGGTTAAAATAGAAAACACCCAAAAACCACAACTACAATCTGATTATTGCAACTATTTTAATAATAAACAATTGACTTTCTGATAAAACACTATTAATATTAGCAAGGTATTTTACAATATTAAATACGGAGGATTTTATGAAGAATTTAGTATTGATTTCAGGCGTTCTAGGAGTATTGACTTTCCTTATGGGAGTTATCACCCAATTAGTTGGCCACTCTATCCTGTTCTGTGCCGCGAGTTGGAACAGCCTGACTCAAACGATGTTACTATTCGCCATTGCCTTTGCTGTTTGGGAACATGAAAAATGTAAATGTAAAAAAGAAGAGAAAGAGAACGAATAGCAATTAGACATCATTTCTTAAAGTCCCGGTAAATCCGGGACTTTTTTTTCGCGGAATTATTTATTTTACTACTGGTTAAAAACGCTTATTTTATTTGCACCCAGACTCGTCGGTTACGCGGTCCGTCGTATTCACAGAAAAAAATTCCCTGCCAAACGCCTAACAACAAATTTCCATTATTCACGATCAGCTGGACACTATTGCCGGTTAAAGTTGACTTGATATGAGCGTCGGAATTGCCTTCGATATGGGCGTAATTTTCATTATGGGGCACCAGTTTGCTTAGACAGTTAACGATATCGCTGGCAACATTTGGATCGGCATGTTCATTGATAGTTAAACCGGCAGTTGTGTGTGGACAATAGACGACACATATTCCTTCCCGGATTCCACTGGAGCGGACAGCTTCAGCCACTTGAGCTGTAATGTCAATTAGCTCGATACGACGACTGGTTTTTAAAATAATTTCTTTCAATTTTTATTCCTCTCTTAAGTTTTACGTTCCTTCTTACGGGCTGATGGAAAAAGTACATTATTCAATATCAGCCGATAACCTGGTGAATTTTTATGTAATTCCAACCGGGTAGGCGGATCACCAACAAAATGTTGATAATCTTCTGGATCGTGTCCGGCAAGAAAGGTAAAAGTTCCCTTGCCATGATTGCCATGGATATAGCGCACTTGCTCACCGTTAACAACTTCACCCATAACGACAACCGATTTTTTAATCCGATCGCGGCGAAATCCGGTTGTCTGTCCCATGAATCCTTTTATTACTCCGACATGATTTTGAGTCAACATTGTTGGCACCGGATCCCATTTCGCTGAAAATTCAAATAAGGTAAAATAATCGGCTTCGGCACCCGGCGCTACGGCTTGAAAGCTTGGAGGATAATCAATATCGGAATATTCGTAGAGCATCGGATCCAGATACAATTTAAAATTCTCAAATGCCAGGCACTTGGAATAATCCAGTTTTTCATTGGCGCGCGGATCAGCCGGATCACCGTCGTAAATTTCGGCGACAATATCCACATTCTCAGCTGCCAATGCGATATCCAGGGCATCGGTAGCCGAACACATCGCGAACAAAAAACCGCCTTCATTGACATATTTCTTTATAGTACGCGCCACGGCTTTCTTTTCCTCTGAAACTTTACGGAAACCCAATTTAGCGGCGATAGCTTCATTCTCAGCGACTTCGTTTTGATACCAAGCTTGATTATGATAACTCGCATAAAACTTTCCATATTGCCCGGTGAAATCTTCGTGATGCAGATGAAGCCAGTCATATTCCGGCAATTTCCCAGTTAGCACTTCTTCATCCCAGAGAACATCGTAATCAATTTCGGCATACGTCAGAACCAGAGTTACGGCATCATCCCAAGGCTGTTTGTTGGGTGGCGAATAAACCGCAATCTTAGCGGCTTTTTCTAATAGCACAATGTCCATATTATTTTCTTCGATCGTCGCATAAATTTGCAGGTTTTGAGCGGCGCTAACTTCTTCATAGGCAACTCCTCGTAAGCGTAGTTCTTTAACAATGCCTGGATAATTATCCAGAAGAAAAGAGCCGCCCCGATAATTCAACAACCACTCGACATTTACTCCTTGCTTCAAACTCCAGTAAACAATGCCGTAAGCTTTCAGGTGATCACTCTGAGTTTGATCCATCGGAATCAGAATTTTTTGGGCAAAACTCAGATTCGCCAGAATTAAAATCTGTCCAATAAATACAATTAAATGTCGGCTGCGTTTCATTCGGTTCAAATTTCTTTTTTTACGCTCGACAAGCGTTGCAGTTCGCGTAGACGCTTGCGAACATTATCAATTAAAAATGAATTAGGATATTTTTCAAGAATTAATTCATAATAGTAAGCCGCCGCTTGATAGTTTGCCTCACGATAGTCGGCAACTTCAGCCAGCATAAAAGCGATTTGATCGGCATTTTCATTTTCAGAAGCAAAAAAGGATTCGGCGGTCGCCTCGGCTTCGGCATAACGATTAAACTGTAAAAGAATCTGGGTTAAACGAAACCGAGCGGCTGAAATGATCGGGGTTTGAGGATAGTTTTGTAAAATAAAGGCATAAATCTTTTCGGCTTCACTCAATTTATTTTGGCGTAAAAGAAGTTCAGCCGTAGCGAATTCACTAAAAGCTTTTTTCCCAGCGGCGTCGGTCTCGCTATAATTTGCCCGGAAAAAACCATCAAAGCCGACTACGTCATTAAAAAGCGCATGCTTTGGCCCCAGCAATGGAATTAAATTTTTCAGTTCGATGTCCAATGAATCAAATTCCTGCGCCAAAAATTGAGCCAGTGCCAGATGAACTCGTAAATCTTTTTCACCTGGTGTTCCCTCCCATCGTGCAATTTCTGCTTGATAATATTTAAGAGCCGCGTCGGGATCGCCGCGCGCAATCTGCACCTCGCCTATTCGTAAAGCACAGTTTAAAATTAATTGTCGGTCGCGGGTGATATTCTGAGCCTGACGCAGTAAATTCAGCGCTCCATCAAAATCACGCACTGCCCGAAAACGCAAATCTGCCAGCCGATACAAAGCCTGAGCTGAATAGATGCTATTGGGTTGATTGGCAACTAAAGAATCATAAATCGCAAAGGCTTTCTGCAAACTCGATTGTTCCTGATTAATTTGCTGGACAAAGTCGGTATTGAAAAAGAAGTTACCAGGATAAAAATAATGCAACGGCTCAGCCGTTGTTTGTTCCAGCACGACTTTCTCGAAAGACTCAGCTAATCCGAGTAAAGCTTGCGGAGCGATACCCTGCAATTCGTTCTTTGCCAAAATTTTCGTATAAAAATCCTGGGCGAGTTCGTAACGCCGAATCTGGACTAAATTTTTAGCCATTGCCAGCGCTTGATCTCCATGATTACCAGTCAGTGCTTCAACCTGGAAAATTTCCTCCAGCGCCTCATTATAATGCCCGTTTTTAAAAAGAAAATCAGCCCGCAGGCGATGCAGAGCGACTTGATCGGGCAAAAGCGACAACTCCGCCTTTAGCAAGGAATCTATCTGAATAAACAAGCTCGAGTCAGTCGGGAAACGCAAGATTTGTCCGGCAATCATATTGTAATAACGCGGATTGGCGCGAGCATAAAGTACAAGTTCTCTTGCCGCCGAGCTATATTTTCCCCGTGCAATTTGCAAATTGGCTAATTCCATCGTCAATAAATCGGGTTGTCTATAATGAGTGCGGGCGGCGGCAATCAAGCGCTCGGCTTCATCATATAATCTCAAGCCGACCATTTCATTGAACAGAGCACGATAAAACGAAACGCTATGGTTAAATTTCACGACGGCTTTCTGCCATTCCCGAAACGCCTCAGCGCTGTCACCGCGCACATAGAAAAGTTTACCGAGATCAATAGCAGCATTTTCATGAAGCGGATTCAATTGCATAAAACGGGTAATGACACGTTCGAGCTCCGGTAAATTTTTCTGCCGGAAAAGCAAGTTGACATAATTGCTATAATACAGATAATTAGCCGGTTGGGCATCAACCAACGCCCGGTAAATTTCAGCGGCTTGCGTCAGTTGACCTTCCTGCTCGAGGCGCTGAGCCTGATTAAAGCGTAAATTCATCAGTTTTTCTTCGGGTGAAACGACTTTTACCGGTTGAGCAGCAACGAAAGCTGTAAGCCAAAATATTAATAAGATTAATAATCCCAAACGCCATTCGAGCTTCATTCTACCGATTCCTTACTCAATTCTTCAAAATACCGGCGAATCAGATTTTCGTATTCTTTGGAATACCCGTCGCGCAGCGCTTTTTCTAGATTTTCCTGTAAAAGAGTGCGCCGCTCGCCAAGGTTAGACGGCAGACCATCAGGAGATTCGCGAACGATTTCCTGCCCGGTTTTACTCTGGCGTTCCTCTTTAAAATCCTGAGTGCGCAGGGATTTCTGGGCATCCAGTAGCCGGGAGAGAATTCTCTGTTGGCGTTCCAGCGTGCGGCGTAAAACCTGGTTATTCTCGAGGTCTTTGATGACTTCGTCCATATCTTTAGCAATTCCGCCGAGATCGCCGGACTGCTTGGTGCTACCTTGTCCTTGCATTTCATCGCGTAATTTTTCCAGTGATTGGCGAATTTGTTGCTGGCGAGCGGCTAATTGCTGGAGAGTTCCCTGATCACCGGGAGAACCCAATCCCAGCATCTGGGTTTCTTCATTCAAACCCTGTTGCATACCAGCCAATTCCTGCAATTGTTGAAGGTAATTTTCGAAACCGGAAGCCGAACCGCTCTTCTGTAATTCTTGCATAGCCGCCATCAGTTCCAGAGCCGTCATATTGAGCGAAGCGGTGGCATTTTCAGCGGAAAGTGCCGCCAGTCC
>Ga0255340_1002197_pt1 | contig 23400 bp, 15 predicted proteins | sample wastewater_treat_7_FD_192417 | JGI IMG/M metagenome (GOLD analysis project Ga0255340, IMG submission 192417) | Wastewater microbial communities from Lulu Island WWTP, Vancouver, Canada - plant10 | ecosystem: Engineered > WWTP > Wastewater > Unclassified | place: Canada: Vancouver, British... | reverse complement strand
TGGAGAAAGCAAGAAATGAATTACCTAACGATATCGATCGACTAAGGGATATTCTGTTCAAGATAGATTAGAGGAAATCCAATGATTAATGTTACCAAATCTTTTCTGCCTTCAATAGAAGACTACGAAGCGAAACTTCAACAGATCTGGAAGAGTGGTTGGTTGACCAATGAAGGTCAATGTGAATATGAATTGACCATTAAATTATGTGAGTGGCTTGCTATTCCATATATTCAACTTGTTACTAATGGTACTCTGGCGCTTCAGCTTGCCATCAAAGCCCTAAATTTAAAGGGTGAGATTATAACCACTCCATTCTCTTATGTCGCTACACCGAATGCGATCGTTTGGGAGGGTTGCACCCCTATTTTTGTAGATATTGGCGAAAAGACGCTTTGCATCAATCCAGACTTAATTGAAGATGCCATCACAGAGAAAACTAGCGCCATCCTGGCAACTCACGTCTATGGATATCCTTGTGATGTCGACAGAATCGCTGAAATTGCCAGAAGACATAACCTCAAAGTGATTTATGATGCTGCGCATTGTTTTGGAGTTAAGCTGCATGGAGAATCGATTCTGAAACACGGCGATATCTCAACGCTTAGTTTTCATGCCACCAAATTATTTCATACCGCCGAGGGGGGGGCAGTGGTTTGCCGGGACGAGACTGTATCTGAACATGTTTATCGGTTAAAGAAATTTGGTCACTTAGGTGAGGACGAGTATCAGGAAGTAGGCATTAATGCAAAGATTTCAGAGCTCCATGCAGCCATGGGTTTATGCATACTACCATTAATTGATGGAATTATCGAAAGAAGGCGTGAAATCTCTGAATGGTATGATGAAATAATTAGCGATAGCCAAGTACTTCGTCCCCAGCCGCCGCATGGTTTAGATTACAACTATAGTTATTATCCGGTCCTCTTTTCCTCTCACGAAAGCATGAAGCAAGTCCGGCAAAATCTGATCGACCAAGATATCCATCCTAGACGCTATTTCTATCCCTCACTCAATACTCTGCCATACCTCCAGCAGGCAGGGTACAAATCCTGCCCTGTTTCCGAAAGCGTGGCACAGCGGGTTTTGTGTTTGCCTCTGTATTTTGAATTACAAAAAGAAGAGACAATTAAAGTCACTAATATATTGACGAGTATAATCAAGTAAAATAGGGACCATGCATCCTCATTTCTTCCCTTGTTTTAGGATTATTAGCGAAAGGGGGAGAGCTTAGATAGTTGGGTTGGTAAATAATGAAGGCAGTATTTGCGCCTTTTTTGTTAATTGATTTTTGGCTCCTAAAGCTGTCGTGGTTTATTGTATTGGATAGGAAGTATTGGAAGAGATTATGAATATTTTATTGACTTCAGCTGGAAGACGAAGTTATCTGGTTGAATACTTTAGAAGGGCTTTGATTGGCAAAGGATTAGTTCATGCCGGAAATTCAACAATGTCGACTGCGTTATTGGCAGCTGATATGAGGATAATAACACCATTAATATATGATAAGGACTATATTAGATTTTTAATTGATTACTGTAAGAAATACAACATTTCTGCAATTATCCCGCTTTTCGATGTAGATCTACCGATATTAGCAAAAGCAAAGCAGATGTTTAGAAAACAAGAAATCGAAGTTGTAATTTCAAGATATGAAGTAGTAAAAATCTGCAATGATAAGTGGAGAACATATAATTTTCTTAGGAAAAATCAGATACCAACACCAAAAACTTACATAAATTTTGATTATGTTCAAAAAAAAATCGATAAAAAAATAATTAATTTTCCATTGATTATCAAGCCCAGATGGGGTATGGGGTCGATAGGAATCTACAAGGTCGAAAATACAAATGAACTAGAGGTTTTATACAATAAGTCGGTTAATGATATTAAAAAATCTTATCTTAAATTCGAATCTAAAGAAAATATGGAGAAATGCATAATAATCCAAGAATATTTGGAAGGTATCGAATATGGCCTGGATGTAGTAAATGATTTGGAAGAGAAATACACCACAACATTTGTTAAACGTAAATTGGCAATGCGATCTGGCGAAACAGATGCTGCTATTACAGAATACAACCCGACGCTAGAAAAAATAGGGTTTACCTTGTCTAGTAATTTGTGTCATATTGGGGTACTGGATGTAGATTGTGTTTTGTGCGGACAAAAACCTTATGTCCTTGAAATGAACGCACGTTTCGGAGGGCATTATCCCTTTTCACATTTAGCCGGGGCTAATATTCCGGAAGCAATTATTAAGTGGTTAAATCATGAGGTTCCTAATCAAAATGTTTTTAAAATTGATGATGGAGTAATTGGTATCAAAAATATCGTACCAATAAGGTATGACCAACCATGAGATATATTATTGATATCACTTGAGGTCACTGATAATATGTTGGAATACGGGTCTGATTACGAGCAAAAAAGGGGGAAAAAAAGAGAATTATCAAGTTCTTAGAAGCAAGCTGAGCTGATATGCATTAATTACAGAATTGCCGGATAGCGTTATACAGCTTGGTATTCCAGTGAAACTCGGAAACCGTGACAAAGTGTAACAGAATCTCTTCATGAATAACATTTTTCTACCAATGAGGGTGTTTACGAACCCTGAATATATGCCCGTTTATTTTCGAAATAATTATTTATGAAGCGATGACAGCTATAAGGCGCGAAAATGTGCATGAAAGCAGTGAAAAGCCAGATAAGGTAAGATAAGTTTCGCACAATTAAAAAGGACATAGTCCTGAACACTTGATAAGATAAAGGTGATAAATAAAACCAACCAAGGAGAATAAGAGGTGATTGGTACGGCGGAAGGGATGAAAGAAGACGCGGAAAGCTGGCTATCCATCCAGCGCCACCTAAAGGAAAGAGGCTTGAGTGGGACGCAGCTGTTTATCGGAGACAAGTGCCTTGACCTGATTAAAGCCTTGATTGAAACCTGCCCACAGGCAAGATGAGTGCAATTTTACCGTAATGTTTATTTGGTTGTACCCAGAGGCAAGATCAAACTTGTGGCAGCAATGCTCAAAGCGATCCATGCTCAGGAAGACAAAGAGGCGGCCCTGTACAAGCTGGAAGATGTAATTGATAAGCTGAAGGAAATGAAACTCTTTGAGGCTGCCAGGAAGTTTGAGCAGACAGGCTTTGAAACCCTGGTCTATATGGACTTTCCCAGGGAACATTGGCGAAGGATACGTTTGAATAATGCCATGGAACGCTTGAACAGATAAATCAGGCGCGAAACCAGGACGATAGGTGCATTCTCGGGCGGTCAGTCTGGCTTGATGTAAGTGTGTGCCAGATTGAGGTATATGCAAGACTCACTCTGGAGACAAAATTTAAACTTGAACATGCAACTTTTGGAGGATAATTTTCCAAGTGATTCCTAAATGTGCGAATAATTCTTGCCACTACCATCGAATATTTTAATAAAGGTTTATTATGAAAAAGAAATTACTAATCTTGGGATCAACAGCAGGCAGTAAAGAGATCATTGAATATGCACGAAGTCGGGGAGTTATAACGATTGTTGCTGATTATTATCCGCCTGAGCTTTCTTCAGCGAAGCAGGTTGCTGATATTTCATGGTTGGTGAGCACTGCTGATGTTGATCAGCTTGAAATAAAATGTCGTGAAGAGAATGTAACAGCTGTTCTTGCTGGTGCCAATGACTTCAATGTGAGCCGGGCAATTGACCTATGTGGAAGACTCAACCTGCCAATTTACCTATCAAAAGAGAGTTGGAAGTATAGCTGTGATAAACGAGCTTTTAAAAAATTCTGTAGAGATTGTGATATTCCAGTTGCTAAAGATTTCCAGGTTTCAGACCAAATCACCGAGGAAGAGATCAATGCTGTTAAATTCCCCGTAGTAGTTAAACCCACTGACAGCGGTGGCAATTTCGGACTCAGCATCTGCTATACAAAAAAGGATTTGAAGGAAGCTTACATACTCGCCAAGAAGATTTCCCCCACAGGCCAAGTTTTAGTTGAGGCATTATTGGACGATAAAGAATTCGATGCACACTATGCAATGATTGAAGGTGATGTAAAGTTAATATTTTTTAAAGCAACCTATAATTGTGACAGTCTTCCCCAATTTTGTTATACTTTAATGACGAACTTAACTGATTATACAGCCAAATACATGAGCGAGGCTAACACCAAGGTTGTAGCGATGCTCAAGAAGATGGGCTGTAAAAATGGATATTGCTTTATTCAGTGCAACTTGGATAACGATGAATTCAAATTCGTCGAAATGGGTTACCGCTTAGATGGAGAGACAACTTTCCGGCTTTGCAAAGACATGCTGGGTATTGATGTCATTAAGATTATTACCGACTATGCCCTTTATGGAAAAACTGATGAAAAGATAAGCGATGTTTTTACTAATAATGAAAAGTTAGGTTGTGTTTACTATCTCTGGTCAAGAATCGCAGGAAAAGTGGCCATCATTAAAGCAGATCTACCGGCACGGGAGGATATGAAAACAAGGGTGATCCCATATCCCGGAAAAGAGATAGGCAAATTTCGGCCGCAGTTCGCTATCACCTTCGTTTCCTCCTCCAGAGAAGAAATATGCACGACTATTTCTGATTTGAATGATCGGTTTGCGATCTACAATGAGGTAGGAGAAAATATGATTGAATATTTTAGCTGTTTTGATAAACTCCCTGTAAGTCAACACTAATCTATTTCGCATTTATTTCGAGATGTGAACGCATAACTTAGTCACCAAGGAATGAAATAAAATGCCCAAAGTTACAGTTATTCTTACATCATACAATCATGAGAAATTTATAGCTGAGGCGATTGAGAGTGTTCTTAACCAAACTTACACTGATTTTGAACTGATTATTCTCGATGATGCCTCAACCGATAATTCATGGAACATCATCAAGAGTTATAATGATCCACGCATTCGTGCATTCAAAAACACTGTAAATAAACTTGGGGATTTCTCAGAAGTATTTCCTGATACGGTTTCGGGGGAATATTTTGCCAAACATCATTCTGACGATGCCTGGGAACCGATAAAGTTGGAAAAACAAGTCGCTTTTTTAGACAGCCATCCCGAGATCAGCGCTGTATTTACCTATGTTCAAATTGTTGATGAAGCAGGAGAAGTTTTAAAAAAGACCGATCATCCATATTATAAAGTGTTTGAACAACCGAATCGAAGTCGTTATGAGTGGCTGAACTATTTTTTTTATGTCGGCAATTGTTTATGCCATCCAAGTATTTTGATTAAAAGGGATTGTTATGAAAATTTTGATAGTCGATGGGGTTTTCACCAGCTCCCCGATTTCGATAAGTGGGTTCGATTATGCCAAAAAGAAGAGATTTACATTTTGCAGGAGAAATTGGTCCGCTTCCGGGTCAGGGATGATGAACTTAATACGAGTGGAAATCGCCCAGATTCAAGGGTCCGTTCACAATATGAATTGTTACAGGTACTTAACCAATATAGATCGATTTCTACTGTTGAAGAACTTCTGAAGATTTTCCCGAGTGCAAACATATACATCAACAGTAATCACAATGACATTTTATATATGTTGGGTAGAGTAGCTACTGAAGATTCCAACTCGAATATTCACAAATTATTTGGTTTAAATTTATTATTTGAGGCTTTAAATAATCCAGAAAGAGCAAAAATAATACAAGAAGCTGATGGATTTGATGAAAAACAGTTCGTTGAGTTAACTGGACATAATGATATTTTTTCAATTGAAACGTGTAGTAACCTGAATACTCTTTTATTAAAGAGTCAGGAAGATATATTAATGCTTGGAGATAACCTTAAGAAAGCAGTGCACCAGCTGGCTGACACTAAAGCCCAGTTGGCTGAAATTCATTTGAGCAGAGCCTGGAAATTATCTCTTGTTTTTCATAAAACAAGTATGGAATTATTTCCACCCAGAAGTTTGCAGAGGCAAATGGCCAAGAAGCTAATTTTTTACACAAAGAAAATTGCTTCCAGGTTAAGAAAGGGAAATGACCTCAGGCTAATACAAACCAGTGCGTTATTTGATAAAATATGGTATTTAGAGAAATATCCAGATGTAGCAAAGGCAAATATTGATCCCGCCTTTCATTACTTACATTATGGAGCATTTGAAAAACGCGACCCCAGTCCAAGATTTTCGAGTGAGTGGTATCTTGAGACTTACCCAGATGTAGCCCGGGAACACATTAATCCTCTCATTCATTACATTAGATATGGTAAAAAAGAAGGCCGATTACCTATAACGAAGAAACATTATCGATCAACCAATCTTAGTTTTTTTTCTGCTCTATTTATTTTCACAAAAAAGCATGGTGGAATAAAGAGTGTGTTGTTGGAAGCTTATAGATCATGGCGCAACCATGGATTGAAATACTTCATTTTTAGCTTGCTTGAAGAATGGAGTTTGTTGAAATCTTCTTACCATAATACTATAACCTCACCTATCATCCCAGAAAACGACCCTCTTTTACTACTAAATATCGTTCCTTATTATCTTAATCCTTACTATATTGTTCCTTCAAAAAGGAGCACCCAAATTCCTAATGTCGGGATTCACCTTCATCTGGATTCTATAAAGGTTGTAAACACCTGCGTTTCCTACCTTGAAAAAGTAGATTTCCCTTTTTCTCTATTTATTTCTTTCACATGCATCGAAAGCCCTTTGGAAATCGAAAAGGTATTTAAAGAAAAGTTACCACTTGTCGAGAAAATCATTACACGCAAGACACCCGATAGAGGAGGCCATCTTGCGCCATTAATCATTGAATTTGGACAAGAATTGCTTAAATATGATCTAATTGCTCATCTTCACACATTATCCCCCACTCACTTGTTAGAAACAATAGAAGGAATTTTTTCTTCTGCGTCTGTGATACATCAAATCGTGGAACTTTTACAAAAAGATGGAAAGGTTGTTTATCATGCATCTAATAGGAAGAACTTGCTGGACTCAAGTGGCTGGGCAGGTCACTTCACCTTCGCGAAATTCTTTGCTAAGCGATATTTAAGAGAAAACTTGGATGAATATACTCAAATTACCTTTCCACAGGAAGGGATATTCTGGGCAACCGCTTCTGCTATTAAAGAGTTTTTAAATCTCGATATTAAGTACGACGATTTTATCAATGAACAAATCACGAGAACCAGTGCACTCCACGAAACGCTGTTACGCCTAATACTAATAATGGCAAACAAAGTTTCTGGAATGAATTATTGTTTATATGCGCCAGATAACACAATTCATGAACCGGGCTATGAAGAACAGCACGACTATTCAAATACTCTTCTGCACAATAAAGTTAAAGTTCTTTCTTACTACCTTCCGCAATTCTATCCCATCCCTGAAAATGATTCCTGGCACGGAAAAGGCTTTACAGAATGGTATAAAGTCCGCAGCGCAAATCCACTATTTTACAATCATTACCAACAACGGATACCGCATAATGACTTTGGCTATTACTCATTAACAAATCCAGAAATCCTCCGAAAGCAATTTGCGTTAATGAACCAGGCAGGCATCTATGGGCAGGTCTTCTACCATTATTGGTTCACCGGTAAATTGATACTTGAAAAACCAGCCCAAATGTTACTAGCAGACCCAAGTATTGATATGCCTTTTTGTTTTTGCTGGGCAAACGAAAATTGGACTAAAAAATGGGACGGAAATGAAAGCGAAATTATATTACAACAAAATTATTCAGAACAGGATGCGATAGATTTTATTAACTATCTAATTCAATTTTTTAAAGACAAGCGATACATCACTGTTCAGAACCGCCCTGTGCTTTTTGTGTATCGCCCTGCATCCATACCAGACTTTTCAATCTACAAACATGTCTGGAGGGATATATGCAAAAGTCATAATATTGCTCAACCATATATAATAGCAATCCTAACTCGTGGAGCGACAGATCCTCGGGATTTTGACATGGACGCCGGTTGTGAACGTGTACTGCATGACTGGACAAACGGTGCAGTACCCAATATGAAAGAAGCAATATACAAATATAAGCCTATCAATGCAAGTATATTGGACTATAACCAGGTTGCTGGTTACTACATGGATCAATCATCCAATTATGATTTTACTTATATTCGTTCTATTATCCCATCTTGGGACAACACACCTCGATATGGTTCCGATGCTTTGATCATTCATAATTCATCGCCAAAGAAATTTCAGCAATGGTTAAATTACCTTGTAAATGATGCCGAGCAGCGCCTTCCTGAGGATCGTCGATTTGTCTTAGTGAATGCCTGGAATGAATGGGCAGAAAGTGCATATCTAGATCCTGATAAACGCTTTGGTTATGCCTATCTAAATTCCATTGGGAGGACATTATCAAATATTCCCTACGACAATCGTGAGTATCTTCTGGATGAAATTTCTGGCGATTTGGTAATAACGATCACTTTTAGTGAATTTGTATTGGATGTTCTCAAAGATAACGAAGAACTAAAACGCAAAACACTTACATGTCTGATCAATTCCACAATTTTCTCCCGGTGCAAGATTGTATTTTCGCAACGGGAAGTTGAGGAATGGATAATGGCTGTATCAAGTAATAGTAACTATCAATTGTCATCTAATCAAGGCTCTGATTATTCGGTCGATATTAACAAAGTGTGCTATGTAACCCCTGACGCTTTGGAAAACATGCTAAAACTAGCCATCAGGTATAGGGCAGCGATGGTTATTCCAACGACGGTAAATGACAAAGAATTTACTCATGCTGGGCTTGGTAATCGATGGGAGTGCTCGGCTGATTTGGCCAAGACCTCACCATTGCATCTGTCAATAAATTCCTTAAATAACAGCTGTTCGATTAAATGTTGTGTAGACGCCAGGGTATTTATCTCCGATATCGAAAAGGATACGACCTCAAATTTTGTATCTACAATTATTCGATTTCATAATTCTGGTGAGTTTGAATTACTTGAAAATTCGCTGTATTCCTTACTTGCCCAAACGAGTTGTAACGTCCAACCAATTATTGCAGTTCAAGATCTATCTAGAAGTCAACTATCCAAACTAAACGAAATTCTACAGAAGATCCCATTTAGCCCATCTTATCCACCGCTAATAAAAAAGTATTTTTCAGACGGCTCTGTCTCGGATTTAAGATCTGCTATGCTCAATAATGAATTTATCCAGGCAACATCTGATTATGTTGCTTTTTTAGATTTTGACGATATTCTCTTTCCTAACGCTTATCGCTGGCTTTTATCCAGGCTTCTGAAAACTAATAAAAATGCAACCTTTGGTTTAATTTATACAAAAAATATTAAGTTCGCAGAAAAACAAATCAAAAATCGCGAAATATTTTATGATTACGGGAAAAATTATAATGATTTTTATAATAACAATCATACGCCCATACATGGATTTATGATCAATAAGGCAAGGATAAATACCGACAATATACAATTTGTCGAAAACATGAAATACATGGAAGACTATTATTTGACCCTTCAGATTTTCAATGAGAAAGATACTGACTGGAACTCACTCAACCTAGGCCAATTTATCGGTGACTATAACAAATTTGAGGACAAACCCCAGACATTAGGGAATATTACAGAAGAAAAACGAAAATCACTATGCGATGACATTGAATATGAAAAATGCTTGAACATGATTAATAAGCTGAGAGAAACAATAATCAGATAGTAAAAAACATACTCCTAGCCCACTATAGCTGCTAAAACTTAAAAATTAATTCTTCTCTCTTCAATCACTAGGGGTCTGTTCATGACCCTAGTGTTGATAGTGAGGATATATTCGCCTAAAATTCCAATAAAAAATAACTGGACAGAAGAAAAGAAGAAAAAACCTATCAATAATGGTGCGGTACCAGCTGGAAAACGGGTCCAGAAGAGGAGTTTTAACGTTAGGTAGACAACACCGAGCAGCATACTTAAAATGGCGACAAAAAAGCCAAGCAATGTTGCTAAACGTAAAACCACTTTGGAATATGAGGTAATTCCTATCATACCGTAATCGTATAAAGATAAAAAGTGATTTTTACTTTTACCCATTCGTCTTTTTGGTTGTTTATAAGGGATTGCCTTGTAATCGTAACCAATTTCTGCAACAATTCCTCGTAAATAAGGTAGAGGATCATCAAGGTTTCTGAGAATATCAACGAACTTGCGGTCATATAGGCCAAACCCGGTAAAATGCCTAATGTGGTTAATCTCTGAAAATTTTTCCATAAATCGATAATAACTTGTGCGATAAAAATATTGAATCCGATTTTCTTCACTCGAGTCTTTAACACCTATGACAATCTTCCAGCCGTTTTCCCATTCACGGATGAAATCAACAATCATTTCTGGTGGATCCTGAAAATCCGCGCTTAGTTTAATGACGCAATCTCCCGTCGCCTGTTTTATACAATAAACAGGTGACCTCAATTGGCCAAAGTTCCTTGTGTTGAAAATCGCCTTAATTCTTGGATTATGCTTGCACAATTCCTCAAGCTTTTCTCGTGTCTGGTCTTCAGAATGATTATCTATAAATATGATCTCGTAATCATATTCTGGTAATTTTGTTGTGATTATTGTGATAATTTCACCACATAATGGTTTAACGTTTTCCTGCTCGTTGTATGTCGGTATCACAATACTTATTGTTTTCATTGCTTTATCCTTGTTTTAACCATTCAATGGTTTCATGAATACCTTGAGAAAAGCTGAACCGAGGGATAAAGCCTGTATCAGTTGTTAGGGTTGTAATATTCGCACAAATACTAACCGGACCTTTAGCAGGAATTGGAATACCCCCAAAGTTGATTTCGAGTCCAGGGTCTATGATATCACGCATTGTGATAATGTAGTCTTTAATTTTATTTTTTTCTCCGCTTCCCACACAATAAATACTACCACCTTTTCCAAATTGACCAATTCTAAATAAAGCTTCTCCTGCATCCTCAGAAAAAAGGTAATCCCAATATTGTTCTCCGGTGGTAAACATCGTTAGTTCGTGATTCAGGAGTTTCCGTAAGCTTGAACTGATCATGGTTGTGGGTTTATCATAAACACCATACACGCTGAAAATCCTTGCCCATATACAATCTAGATTTATTTGTTCACTCTCATAGAATGCGCAACGTGAGGCAGTGTATTTTGCGATACCATAAGGGGTATCCGGATTGACTGGCATATCAGGTGAAACAACAACCGGGGAATTCCTACCATATTCCGCCTGAGATCCAGTTCCAATGAATAGGTGGCAACCCAACCTTTTTGCTGATCGCACGGCATCTATGGTGAATGAGACATTCATCAACTGAGCGGAAATGTCGCGATTTCGCTCCCTACCCGTTGATAGCCACGCAAGATGATAGAAGACATCACATTTTTCACTGATGATTTCAGGCAGATTGTTGTATGAATCTATTTCGCATTCTTTGATAATTATTTGATTGAACTTTTTAAGCCTTTCAAGTTTTGTTGATTCAGGTTTGACGACCGCATAGACTTTAATCTCATTCCTTATGCATTGATCGATTAATGCAACGCCTATCATGGAGGTCGCACCTGTGACTACAACTGTTTCAACTTTATTCATAAGTCTTCCTCGTCATTCCACGGGGGAACTAATAGGTTCCTTTCCAGTTCGTCAGGGGGAAGGAAGGGGTACATGTTTTCCAATGTGCTAGAGATCATCCTTCCGCCTTCTAATTTTCTGCTTGCAAGTTTAGGTGCTATCCCTTGCACGGTGTCGACAAAAATCTCGCAAATCATTGGTGAGTTAGAATCCAGTATTTTGGCGATCACTTTTTGAAGCTGTGAGTTATTAGCACATGAAAGGTAAGGAATCTCGTATGCAGCAGCGATCTTCTCGAGGTCCGGAAAACTAAGGTCGCCACTTTCCGCGCCGATACCGATCAGTTTTCCCTCGAAATAGGAATGCTGCGTCTGGCGGATTGAGTGGTAACCCCCATTGTTCACCACGAATATCCTCACCGGCAGTTTGTGATGGCGTATAGTTTGCAGTTCCTGGATGTTCATCTGCAGGCTGCCCTCACCGGTCACGCAGACCACCGGCTTTTTACCGCTGGCGATGCACATACCGATTGACGCCGGCAGGCAGTAGCCCATCGCGGCTGTCGTTGGGTTGGTGATGAAGCGGGTGCCCTCCTTAATCACAGCTGACTGGCTGCCCACGAAGCGAACACCTCCTACGCTGACCACCATCAGGCTTTTCTCTGGCAGCGATTTGGTTAATTCGTTAAAGAAAGCATAGATATTGGCCTTGTCCCCGTCTTGATAATGACTGGCGTTGACGACAGGGTAATTCTTCTTCCAGGTGGTGCATTGCTTCAGCCATTTATCGTTTGCTTTCAAGGGGTTTTTGTGACAAATATTTACTAAGGCTGAAATAAATTCCCTGGCATCAGCGCAGATCGGCATATCGATTGGGACCTGTGATTTATTGAGTTCCGCCCGGTCAATGTCCACCATGATTTTGTAAGCTGCCCTGGCCCAGGCTTTGAAGTTGAACCCGGTGACGGCAATACCGAGTCGGCTGCCAATAGAAAGCAGAAGGTCACTGTTCTGCATGGCGAAATTTCCACCCCTCGTACCTGTAGGGCCAACCCTGCCCGCAAACAGTGGATGATCTGATGGCAGAGCGTCAACACTACTCATGCAGGTGAGTACCGGGACACTCAGGCAGGAGACTAGGTCAAGAAATTCAGAATGACCACTTGACAGCCTGATACCGCTCCCAGCGATTATTATTGGACGCTCCGCTGTTTGAATTTTGGTGAGGATTTTCTGCAGTATCCCGTTGGTAATCACGTCGTGGTCAGGCGGGATTTCCTGCTGCGAAAAGCCGTTGAGCTCATCTGTATCAATGATCGCGCCCTGTACATCCAGCGGTATATCCAGCCAGACCGGGCCTGGGCGATCGCTTTTGGCAAGATAAAGAGCTTTTTCGAGGTGGTATCTGATCTTTTCGGGATCATTGATCGTGACCGCGTATTTTGTCATTGTTTTTACCGCAGAGATGATATTGGCCTCTTGGACACCAAAGAAACGCACTCCCGCGTTGGTGCTGGCCGCCGAACTGGTACGCGGCACCTGGCCGGAAAGCACAAGCATTGGGATGGAATCCGTGAAGGCACACAGGACACCGGTGATGGCGTTCGTTCCCCCGGGACCGCTGGTGACACAAGCACAGGCGAGTTGGTTGTTCACTCGGTAATACGCCTCGGCTGCCATGGCTGCCGCCTGCTCGTGGTGGGTATAGGTCACGTACAATCCCTGCTGGTGCCCGAGTGCGTCATTCAGGTGCATGGCACCGCCGCCTACGACGGAGAAAATGTTGCTGATGCCGTGCTGCAGGAGGTATTGGGAGATGTAATTGGCAAGTCTAATTTTCATGAATTAATTCCCGTGTATCACCTATAATTATACCGACAGCTACGATACTCAGCATCCTTAACATGTTGGCAATCACAGAGGATAAGGCGAATCCGTAGATTCCCTGGGCTTTAGTAAGAGGGATAGCAATAGCCACAAAAAACACAATGTGGGCTGCCTGCAATATCAACTGCCATTTCTCATGCGCATAAGTAAGAACTATCGTGAAGATGGCACTTGATCCAACAGAGATGATCTGTGCCAGGTTGGCGATGAGGATCAACCCTTTTACCGATGCGTACATATCCGGGTAAAGGAGCTTGATAAAAAAGGGGACCGTCAGTTGGCAGAAAGCGAAAAAGACTGTGCAGCCGAGAAGGATGAAGGCGAGGTAGGATAGGAAGTCCCTTCGTGTAATACCTGATTCCCGTCGGGTGAGATAAGAAAGGATTATGGAGTTAAGCGGTGCGATAACCATAACTAGCGATTTGCCGATCAAAGAGACCAGGTAATATTCAGTTACCGCGGTGTTGCTGATTAAGAATTTTAAGAGAATCCTATCCAGTTGAAGCGAACTGTTCGCAATCAGGTAGGATACCGCCAGGGTAGAGCTTGTTTTAAGAACCCGAGGGAAATGCTCTCCGAGTTGCCAAAGTGGATGGAATATGCTCCCTTTCACCCAGACGTAAGCCAGCGCGAACAGTTCACCCATTAAGAAAATGATATACCAGTTGTGTAGTAAGATGAACCCTGCATATCCTACCAAGTATCCAATGGTGAGGACGATATAAAAGATAAAGTAATTCTGGAATGTGAGATTTAACCTAAATTCGACTGCAGAGTAATAACGCCAAGTGGTCAGGAATATGAGCAGCGCCAAAAGGGCAAACGATAGCGGGCTCTCAAGCGAGTTGCGCGCAGCCAGGAAGGTAAGGAGGATGGCAACGGCGTTGAAGAGCAACAAAACCGCGTTGAAATCGCCGTTGACCAGGTTGTGCAGACGACGGGAAACCAGGCGGTTGTTATTCACTGCCACGCCGAATGATGGGGAGACTATATTGACAAAGGCGAGCAGGAAGAGTGCGATGCCAAGCTGCTCAGGGCCGAGTCTGCGATTGATGGAAGGATAAATAATTAACTGCAAAACGGCATTCATGATGAGAATGCCGCCAAAATTATATAGGAAACTATAGAATAAAGTGTACTACTAGGTTTCTCTCCTAACTTATAATAGAGACAGAAAAGGAGAGTACCCATGACAGCAGAAGAGAAAGTGGCAAGACACAAGCTGAGTGTATTGGAATTAGCCCTCACATTGGGGAATGTAAGCGAGGCTTGCAGGATTAAAGATGTGTCCAGGACCCAGTTTTACGAGTACAAGCGGCGATTTCAGACACATGGATTGGAGGGTTTAAAAGACTTGCCTCCGATCCATAAGAGTCATCCATTCACCACCCCACCAGAAGAAGTGGAACGATTGCTATCGGTCAGCCTGGAACACCCAACCTGGGGATGTGTGAAATTGAGCAGTATGCTCAAGCTTGAGGGAGTCACGATCAGTTCGCCCACAATCCAAAATATTTTGATCAAGAATGGCATGGCAAGCCGTTATGAAAGATTGTTGAAACTGGAAGAAAAGGCAGCTCAACATGCCATAGAATTGACACCAGAACAAGTAGCCCAAATCGAAAAAGCTAATCCCTGCTTCAAAGAAAGGCATGTGGAGAGTAGTAAACCGGGCGAATTGCTTTCACAGGACACTTTTTACGTTGGGGTCCTCAAAGGAGTTGGCAGGGTCTATCTACATGCCGTGGTAGATACTTATGGCAGTTATGCTTTTGGCTTCCTGCACACTTCAAAACAGCCAGAAGCTGCTGTGGCGGTCTTGCACAACAATGCCCTACCTTTTTATGAAGATCTTGGGTTTGAGGTTACTGCAGTGCTCACCGATAATGGCAGGGAGTTCTGTGGCAAAGAGACCCATCCTTACGAACTCTATTTATCCCTCAATGACATTGAACACCGAACAACTAAAGTACGCCATCCTCAGACCAATGGGTTTGTGGAGCGATTCAACAGGACAGTCCTGGATGAGTTTTTCAGGACAGCTTTCCGAACCAAGTTCTATGAATCGGTAGAAGCCCTACAGGCTGATTTGGACCAATGGTTGATCCATTACAACACAGAACGACCGCACCAAGGTTACAGGAACATGGGCCGTCGTCCTATTGATACGGTACAATTGTTTGTGAAGAAATCCGCAAAGAAAGAAGCCTAGTAATACAAATCAATATTTACCAACTCATAACACAAGATCAATTAAGTGTGGATTAGGAAAAAATATGGTGCTTTTCGGAAATAGATTATATAAAGCGATAGTCAGATTAAAAGAGAAAGTCAAGGTTTTAATTTCTGGGTCAAAATCGTTATTCTTATCGACCAAAAATTCACAATTTACAACTATCAATAATCCATATAAGGTTCTTTATGAAAGAAGTCTTATTTCAACAAAAACGAACAAAGGTACGGATTATGTTGAGATAACTGATAAAGAGGAGCCAGCTCCAATAGCCAATCTAAAACTTATAGCGTTTTATCTTCCTCAGTTCCATCCAATTCCAGAAAATGATCTTTGGTGGGGAAAAGGTTTTACTGAATGGACAAATGTAAGTAAAGCAATTCCCCAATTTCTTGGTCATCATCATCCGCGATTACCAGGAGAGTTAGGTTTCTATGACTTGCGAATACCTGAAGTACAGATTAGACAAGTAGAATTAGCGAAGAAATATGGACTATATGGTTTTTGTTTCCATTATTATTGGTTTAATGGGAAAAGATTATTAGAAAGTCCATTATTTAATTTTCTTAATAATCCAACAATAAATTTCCCTTTTTGCATATGTTGGGCAAATGAGAATTGGACTAGGAGATGGGATGGTCAGGATGATGACATTCTAATTGCGCAAGAACATAATTTCGAAAATGACAAAAGATTTATAGCTGATTTAGAACTCATATTACAAAATCCAAACTACATAAGAATTAATGGTCGACCATTAATAGTTATTTACAGAACAACCCTCCTTAAGGAGCCACACCGAACAGAAAAGTATTGGAGAGAATTTTGTATTGGGCATGGTCTAGGAAATCCAATGCTTGTTGCGGCGCAAACCTTTGGATTTACTGATCCAACAAAAATTGGTTTTGATGCTGGGGTAGAGTTTCCTCCACATAATATCAATTATTCAAATATCAAACCATCAGTGACAATGTTAAATCTTCAACATAGTGGAGCGATTTACGATTACAGAGAAATGATCAGCAAGAATTTATCACACAAAATTTCAGGATATAAATTATTCAAAACAGTAGCTCCTGGCTGGGATAATGAAGCTAGAAAGCCTGGTCAAGGATCAACATTCATTAATTCTTCTCCAAGAAGATATCGACATTGGCTTGAACAAGTATGTTTGAAAACAATGCATAATCATTCTATAGATGAGCGAATAGTTTTTATTAATGCTTGGAATGAGTGGGCAGAAGGAGCCTATCTTGAACCTGATCGACATAACGGGTATGCTTACTTACAAGCCACCTTAGACGCACTTAAATATTCAGGTTATGTATATTTTCAAACAAAAGAAGGAAGCAAAGTAGTCAGTCCAAAAAAAAGGTACAAGACAGCAGTTATAATGCACGTAGATAATCAAGAATTATTTGCTGAATTGGCAGACTCTCTTCGAAACTTAAATGACGAATTTGATCTATATGTCTCACTTCCCAGTTTTCTAACATCTTTTGAAGATATTATTTATCAATCTTTTCCAAAGGCTAACATCTTTCTTACAAATAATCAGGGGCGAGATATTGCCCCATTTATTGATATTTATCGAGCAATTAGCCATTTGAGATATGAAATAATACTCAAGCTTCATACAAAGAAGGCTGTTCACCGGCTGGACGTTGACTCATGGCGAACTGATATTATTGCAAATTTGATTGGTTCTTCTAAGACTGTAAATAATATCAAAGAGGTATTATTAAATAGTAAAGTAGGAATTATTGGAGCAAAAGGGCATGTCTTGGATCATCGAATTTTTGGGGGTTATTATAAGAACCTTATATTAAATCTTGCCAAAGAGGTGGGTATAGCCGTTGATTCAGAAATGGAGTTTTCTTTTGTTACTGGATCAATGTTTTGGGCAAAACCCGAAGCATTTCAATTCTTAGATTTATTACCAATCAATTCTTTGGATTTTGAACAAGAGCCAATTCCTCCTGCCGGAACATTAGCACTTGCGATAGAACGGTTTTTTGGCCTTGCTGTTAAAGCTGCTAATTTTTTAATTCAAGAAGTTGATTCTGATGGAAATATAACTGACCCAAACAGTGATAATTATGCCTTTACAAAGCCTCGTTCAAAATAATCTATGAATATGAATTTCAAAAAATATATACAAATCCAACTTGGTGATTAATAATTTAATTTGGCAAGAATATCTCACACAAATTCACATGATATTTCACTATTCATATTTATTTAAATCTTAAATTCGCAGGCAACAAACCAACGGGTTCGTAGAGCGTTTTAACCGGACAGTCCAGGATGAATTCTTCAGGATCGCTTTTCGCACGAAGTTATACGAGTCTGTGGAGGTCCTTCAGGTGGATTTAGATGCCTGGTTGGTCCAATACAATACAGAGCGACCACACCAGGGATATCGTAACCGATGTCGACGACCAATTGAGACGATAAAGTTGTTTTTATCACAGAGTGTTAGGAATAAACACTAAAAGTACACCCAATATTCACCACAACTTGTTGAGTTGATCTTTCCAATCGCTAATACAGATATTAAAGACGTTATGCACTAATTCCATGTTTAATCTATTATCTGCTGGTCTTTTAGCCAGTGTTGGGAATTCACTTGACTTGGCTGGTAATATCTGCTTTACGATCTGTTCGTGCTTGTTCGGATCAATTTCAACAATTGCCTTTGCCCAATCATAACGGCTCGCAGCCCCCCCTCCAGCAAGGTGATATAAACCAGCATTTTCTTTGACATATTCAATTGGCTCAAGCCGTCCCTGGGCAATTACCTGTGATGTAGCTTCCGCCAGCATGCGCGCCCAGGTTGGGTTAGCGATTTGGTCATCAACAATTCGCATGATCTCTTCTTGGCGAGCCCATTGAAGCACTTTTGAAACAAAACCTCCTTGACGAATACTATATACCCAACTTGTTCGAAAGATCAGATATGCACCACCGACGCCTTGCACTAATTGTTCGCCTTCCAATTTTGTTTTACCATACACATTCAAAGGGTTGGGCTTGTCTTTTTCGAAATAAGCAGCGCCTTTATTTCCATCGAATACATAATCGGTTGAGTAATGAATAAGCGCTGCGTTCATACGTTTCGCTTCTTGAGCTATCACGCCGGGTGCTATTGCATTGACCACCCTTGCAAGCTCAGGTTCGATTTCAGCGCGATCTACATTTGTATAGGCTGCAGCATTAATTATCATCTGTGGACCAGTACTGGATATCAGGTTGCGTAAACTAACAATTTCCCTTAGATCAATTTCTGGATAATCGAATGAAATCACTTCTCCCAGCGTGGCAAGGGTTCGTTGTAATTCCCAACCCAATTGTCCATTTTTCCCAATCAGTAATATTCTGAGCATTATTTACTTCCCACCAGCCGTATTAAATAGTCAGTGTAATTATTAGGACTCATTGACTTTACTAGATGGGCCAGCTGATGGTGTGTGATATATCCCATTCGATAAGCAATCTCTTCAACACATGAGATCATTAATCCCTGGCGATCCTGTACTGCTTGAATAAAATTGGCAGACTGAAGTAAAGAATCATGTGTCCCAGCATCCAGCCATGCAACGCCCCTGCCGAGTATGAAAACCTCTAATTGACTGCGTTCAAGATAGATGCGATTAAGGTCAGTAATTTCTATTTCTCCGCGTATAGAAGGCTTGAGGGACTCAGCGAAATTGACAACATTACGATCATAAAAATACAACCCTGGTACAGCATAGTTAGATTTAGGTTCTCTCGGTTTTTCTTCCAAACTAATTGCTTTGCCGTCAGCATCAAATTCAATCACACCATAGCGTTCAGGGTCTCTGACTTCATAAGCAAAAACAACAGCACCAGATTCAAGTTTAGCAGCCTTTTGTAATTGTGAAACCAAACCTTGACCATAAAAGATGTTATCTCCCAGAATGAGGCATGCACTTTGGTCTTCAATGAAATCTTTTCCAACTACAAAAGCATCTGCCAGGCCACGTGGTTCATCTTGCTGACAATAATGAAATTGTAAGCCCCATTGTGATCCATCTTTTAATAGCCTTTTGAATAATGGCAGGTCTTCAGGTGTGCTGATGATCAATATGTCCCTTATACCAGCTAATAACAACATTGATAGGGGATAATAGATCATCGGCTTATCATATACTGGTAGCAGTTGTTTGCTAATCGAAAGTGTAAGCGGATTTAACCGAGTCCCTCTTCCACCTGCTAGTATTATTCCTTTCATGTATGTACCCTCACTGGCGTTTTGAATAATTTTGATCAATCCAAGATCGATAATCGATCTGTTTCTGAATTGCAGTGACCCAATCACGATGTTCTAAATACCATTTTACAGTCTCGCGTAAACCATTTTTAAGATTATGCTTTGGTGACCAGCCCAATTCTCGTTGTAACTTGGTGCTGTCAATAGCATAACGGCGGTCATGTCCAGGACGATCTTTGACAAATTGGATTAAATCCCTTCTTGAACCGGTCCCTGGCCGCATTTCATCGACCAGATCACAGATCATTTCAACAATAGACAGATTTGTTGGTTGGTTGCCTCCTCCCACATTGTAGCTTTTACCAGGAGTTCCATTTTTAAGAATCCGGAAAATCGCTTCACAATGATCCTGAACGTGCAACCAATCGCGAATTTGTTGTCCATCACCATATAATGACAGCGGCTTATTTTCAAGCGCATTTAAGATGATTAATGGAATTAATTTCTCTGGAAATTGGTAAGGTCCGTAGTTATTCGAACAATTAGTGATTGTATAAGGTAGGTTATAAGTATGTCCATATGAACGGACAAGATGGTCGCTTGCTGCTTTAGATGCAGCATAAGGCGAACTTGGTGTGTATTGGATATCTTCTGTCCAGGCTGGTTCATTGGGTGTCAATGTTCCGTAAACCTCATCGGTAGATATATGGTGGAATCGTTTTAATTTGTTAGAGCCAGACCAATAATTTCGTGCCGTTTCTAAAAGGTTAAAAGTTCCAACAATATTAGTCTGAATAAATTGTGCTGGGCTAGTAATCGAACGATCGACATGTGTCTCAGCTGCAAAGTGTACAATCGTGTCAATTTTGTATTCATTCAAGATGTGACATGTTTGCTCATTGTCGCTAATATTGCCTTTGAAAAAATGATAGCGAGGATTGTTTTCAACACAGCATAAATTCTGAAGACTTCCCGAATAAGTAAGTGCGTCCAGGTTGAAGATCCGAATCTCAGGTTCCTGCTCTAGTATAAAATGAATAAAATTTGAACCAATAAAGCCTGCACCACCAGTGACAAGAATATTGTTCATTTAACTCCTTTTATATTATGTCTTCTGTTTAATTGAAAACTAATATTGTGTGTTATCTGGAATATCAGGTATTTAATCATTTGCTGGGATTTGACACTCGTAAATAACTTTAGTAATGGTCAACACTGATGAAGGTTTTTCCCACGGACTACGATACTTTTTCGCTTCATACATCAAAATCCCCCATTCAGGGTAGAAAACCCATGGGCGCTACCGAAGAGTAGTTATAGTTGAAGTTTATTAATGATGATTGTACAATCCATATCAATAATTCATATGAATTGTAGAATTTTCAACAATCGAGTAGAAAATCGAACATTTTATACGGAATATCACACACAACTTCTCCTTGAGTGTTATGATTATTTCTCTTGTCTCTTATATAACACATTTCTAAGAACCTGATAAATTATCCCAGCTAAATTATCGACCTAGACAACTGGGGTATATGATTGAAACGATACTTAAAAATGTACCTAATGGCTAAGTATTATTTTGTAGAATATATGTAATACATAAACGATTTATGTCTATAAAACCCATCCATGATTCCTTCTATATTCTTTTACTACCTCTTCAGGCTTGCCAATCAAGTTGATATTGCCTTGATCCAGCCAAGCAACTCGGTGACACATTTCCATTATTGTGGCCATATCATGCGACACATATAGTATCGATGCACCACTCTTCTCAAATTTGTCAATTCTATCATAACATTTTTTCTTGAACGATTCGTCGCCTACTGCAAGAGATTCATCTACGATAAGGATCTCTGGTTGATATGCTGTCGCCACTGAAAAACCCAACCTGGCATACATGCCTGAGGAATAAGAACGAATGGGCGCATCAATAAAATCGCCCAATTCAGAAAAAGCAACGATTTCTGGATATATCTCTTCCATTTGTTCTCGGCTGAATCCTAATAACGATCCGTTCAGAAAGATGTTTTCCCGACCGGTGAGCTCAGGGTGAAATCCGGCTCCCATTTCCAACAGGGGAGCTACTTTTCCGCGAATAATCACTATACCTTTCTGTGGTCGAAGTACACGCGCTACAACTTTTAATAATGTACTTTTTCCAGCGCCATTATCACCAATTAAACCAAAGACTTCACCCTTTTTAACACTCATGCTGACATCATTTAATGCATTAAATGTTCGAATGGAAATTTTCTTTTGAATAAGACGAATAACATATTCTCGAAATGTGCCTATTCGTTCTGTTGGAATACGATATTGAACGGAGACATGGTCTATCGTGACGACATCATCAATATATCTGGTGGATAAAGAATTTGTTAACTTAGACACGATATGCGAACTCGTCTATCTTTTTTGAGAAGAATAACCAGCCAATAACAAGCATAAACACACTTATTACCACTGCCGGAAAGAACTCCCACCAAGTTGGAAACCGCCCTTGGTACAGTGGAATGTGAAACAATTCAATAAAGTACCTCAATGGATTTATTGTTTGTAAAAAACGGTATTTCTCTGGGAACATGGATATTGGATATATTATCGGTGTCATGTACATCCAAGCTATTAGGATTATTTCATACATCTCTACAACATCAGGAAACACCACCGAAAAAGTAGATAGTAACAGGGCGATACCGAGAGCGAAAATCGATATGATTAGAATGGACAACGGTAAAAAAATCATTGAAAGATGAAATTCAAAACCTGTGACAAGCATCACAAATGCCATTGGCACCAATGACAGTATTAGGTTAACGATTTCTGTGCCTATAGCAGATAGGCAAAATGAAGACCGCGGTAAATAGATTCTTTTTAATAAATCCCCACCCCAGAGCATACTTTTCATTGCTGCTGAAGTACTTTTAGCAAAAAAATTCCACCCAAGTAGTCCGCTCAACACATACACTGGGTAATCTGCAGTAGTGCCAAACAAGTTGGAGAAAACAATAGTCAATACCAACATGGTGCCCAAGGGGTTTAACATCGTCCATGCTATTCCGAGGAAAGATCGTTTGTACCTTGTTAATATATCCCGTCGAATTAGTTGAGCGAGCAGATATTTGTAACGATAAAGTTCTCGGACTTCTTGAATAAGTAAAGGTGTTTTCAATGAAGAATTATATGCTTCTGACGAATTCATTATTACCTTGTTGATATTTGATCTTATCTGATACTTATTTTGATATCGACTGATGATGTAATAAAAGAGTTATCAACCACCTTTACTAATATACAATTATAATTATACTTCACTATTAACCAATATCAAAAACATACTTATGGGTTGTTTTTTGGGTAGTAATTATTTCAATTGGATTCAAGAGAGAAGCAGATACGAAAAATCAATGGATATCTTTAGTGAAATCAAGAGTTTTGTATGGTCGATTTTCCCCCCAGAAAGTAATGG
>Ga0255340_1002180_pt1 | contig 23531 bp, 23 predicted proteins | sample wastewater_treat_7_FD_192417 | JGI IMG/M metagenome (GOLD analysis project Ga0255340, IMG submission 192417) | Wastewater microbial communities from Lulu Island WWTP, Vancouver, Canada - plant10 | ecosystem: Engineered > WWTP > Wastewater > Unclassified | place: Canada: Vancouver, British... | reverse complement strand
GGGCGCCGCGGCCGAGGTTCTGCGGAAGATCGCATCGGGCGAGGCGGTGTATGACATCGTAGAAGTCATGTCCTGCCCGGGCGGATGCATAGGGGGCGCAGGCCAGCCCAGTCCGTCGCACCTCGAGGTCCGCAAGGAGAGGACCAAGGCCCTCTATGATGTGGACACAATGCAGATGCTGCGGAGGTCGCATGACAACCCCTACATCAAGGCACTATACGATCGGTACCTCGGCGATGTTGGCGGCGAGGCGGCTCATTCGGCCCTCCATACGTCCTACGGAACGCGAAGGCGCATTGCGGGCGAGGATATCAGGTTCTCCGCCGAAGAAATCGACGGACGGCTGGACGTTGGAGTCTGCGTCGGGACTTGCTGCTATCTGCATGGATCGTATGACTTGTTGCGCGGGCTGATGGATCGAGTCAGCCAGCATGGGCTCACGGGCAAGGTGGACCTGCATGCCACCTTCTGCTTCGAAAACTGCGGTCACAGCCCGAACATTGAGATAGCGGGCAACGTTCGGAGCAACGTGACTGTAGAGGAGATAGATAAGGTATTCCAGGAGGAAATCCTCGCACGTCTTGTAGAATAGGGGACGCGGGGGTGGTTGTATGCCGGAGCACGAGGTCCGGATGTCCAGGGCGATGCTTGCAAGGCTTCCGTTCTACTACCGGACGCTGGCTGCGCATGCCCGCGCTGGGAATGGCAAGATCTCTTCGTCACAGCTTGCAGCCAGTCTTGGCATGGATTCTGCTCGTGTGCGGCGCGACTTGTCGTCCATCGGCGAGTTTGGCCGCCCGGGGATAGGATACGACGTTCCTGAACTGCTCGAGGCCCTCGAGGAGATGCTGGGCCTCAGAAATCGCACTGAGGCGGTCCTAGTCGGAGTGGGCCGCCTCGGCGCGGCTCTTTTCGGTTACCCTGGCTTTGAAGGCTACGGCCTGCGTATCGTAAGTCTGTTCGACTCAGACCCTGAGAAGATCGGCACGAAGCTAAACGGCGCCCTCATTCGCAGCGTCTCAGAGATTCCTCATGTGGTACAGCGATTGTCTATTCAGATGGGGATAATTACGACCCCTCCGGCCAGCGCGCAGCAGATAGCCGACATGCTGGTGAATGCAGGGGTCATAGCCATCTGGAACTTCGCCCCTGTCAGCTTATCTGTCCCGCCCGAAGTGATGGTTCGCGACGAGGACTTGGCGGCGGGCCTTTCTTATCTTTCGCGCCATCTATCGGGCACGACGAATGCGGCACGGCCTGCGCAGGAATGATGCTACACGTGTTGAATTCAAACTAGTATTCGCAGCGGTTCACGTTGTAGCAATAGGGGGCAGGAAATTGCGTGTCGCGGTCACATTGAACCCCAATGCGAGGCACGGGCGGGCAGCAGAAGACGAGGCAGAGGCGGTGCGGACCCTCCGAGACTTGGGAGTGGACTTTGACTTGGTACGCACCTCTCGCCCGGGGGATGCCGTCTCCATGGCGCGGAGGACTGCCGAACAGGGATATGATGTTGTGTGCGCCATGGGCGGCGATGGCACAGTCAACGAAGTGATCAACGGGATAGCAGGCACGGGGGCGGCGCTCGCCGTGATACCTGTGGGCACCGGGAACGACTTTGCGAGTGCTTTGGGCGTTCCAAAGGGCGATGTGGCGGCCGCGTGCCGCATCTTGGCGCGTGGTCATAGGCGCCCCATGGACCTGTGCCGGGTGAACGACAGGTTCTTTGCGTCTAGTTTCGGGGCGGGTTTCGATGCCCGGGTGACTAAAGCCGCCAACGAGCGCTTCAAGCGCTTGGGCGGGATATGGACCTACATATTTGCAGTGATGAGCGTCATATGGTCTTTCCGGCCGGGGCCGATGCGCATCGTAGCCGACGGACGCAAGATCTCCAAGTCGCCACTGCTTGTCGCCGTCACCAACTGGAAGAGCTACGGGGGCGGAATGTACATATGCCCGGACGCCGAGATTGACGACGGGCTGTTTGAAGTGTGCATTGTCGACAATGTTCCCATACTCAGGTTTCTGTACAGCTTCCCCCGGGTGATCCGAGGCACTCACGTGACCATGCCGGAGGTGGAGATATTCCGGGCGCGGTCAGTGCACATCTCGTGTTCGCGGATGGAGACATATCATGTGGATGGCGAGGTGTTTGAAGCCGACGACATGCAACTGGTGCTGGTGCCGGCAGGGATCGACGTGGTCGTCGGGGAGGTGTAGCCTATGCGGCTCCTTCTGGCCGCTATCGTTGGCTACTGCGTAGGCTCGGTGTCTTCCGCCATTATCGTGGGCAGAGCGGTGGGGGGCATTGACGTGCGCAAGTACGGGTCCGGCACCGCCGGCGGCGCCAATGTCGGAAGGTTGCTGGGCGTGAGGTACGGCGCGCTGGTAGCCTGCTGCGACGTGGTCAAGGGAATGGCCGCCGCACTCATCGGGCGGGCAATAGGGGGAGCGCCCGGGCAGATGGCGTCCGGGGCGGCCGCTGTGATCGGGCACATCCTGCCGGTGTGGTTTGGATTTGCCGGCGGAAAAGCGATAGCTACGTTTTTCGGCTCGTGCGTGCTAACTGCGCCAGTGGCGGTGCTGCCTGCAGCGGCGCTCTGGCTTGCTGCGTATCTTGCTTTGCGCTCGGTAGCGCAGGCGTCTGCGATAGCTTCTGCATGCCTGCCCATCATAGGATGGGCGTGCCGCCTTCCATGGCAGCAGATACTGTACCTTGGTGTGATGGGGGCGGCTATCTGCCTGAGGCATGTGCGGCCGACGAAGCATGGAGCGCGCGGGCTGATGTTGATCGCCTTCGGCGTCGGGCTCTGCCTTCAGATGTTCCCTGCGGTAGCGAGTTCCGGCGAGTCCATCCGCGTCAGGGTCGGGCTCGTGGGCCTTCCAGCCCCTGTGGCGCTGGGCTCAAGTTCGAGTCAGGCTTCGCTGCGCATAGCGGGCAGCCTGAAGATGCCTGTAGCGCTGTTCCAGCTCGATGAGGCCGGGCAGATCGTATGCGTGGCTCCAGATGGAACACGAACCAGCCTTGAAAGCCCTGTGTCTGTAGAGATCGACGCTCTTGACCCAAGCTCGGCATCTGGCTCAGTCAGGCCGCTGATATGGGCAGGTCAGCCCGGAGACGTATACCGCGGGCAGTTTGAACTGGCACGCGGCAAATCCGGGAAGATCTACGTTGTTAACATCCTTGACCTGGAGGACTACGTGGCGGGCGTGGTGCCGTACGAGATCGGCGCAGGCGCGCCCCTAGAGGCCCTCAAGGCTCAGGCAGTCGTGGCGCGAACTGAAGCGGTGTCGGTTGCGGGGCGTCATGGCGAAGAGCCGTTCGACATGTGCTCCGCCACCCACTGTCAGGTGTATCGAGGAGCGTCCGCTGAACTTGGCCGGCCTGACGTGAGGCGAGCGGTGGAGGAGACGCGAGGCGAGGTTCTCTTCTATGATGGCAAACCTGCGCCCGGCGCCAAATACCACGCCTGCTGCGGGGGCGTTACCGAGAGCGCCGGCGCGCTGTGGCAATTCGATGTGCCGTATATGGTAGGGGTGGCTTGCAGCGTGCCGGAGGCGGGTGCGGCGCCAGATGGCCGGACGGCGATGCGTGATGAGGAAGCAGTTCGCGCGGCCATAGCCACCTCCGATCCCCGTGACTTCTGCTACGGATCCAATGGATACAGGTGGAAGGTGGAATATACCGCCGGCCAGCTGGCGACGGTACTTGCGCCTGTAATCGGCGGCCTTGATCCTTCGAGCTCGCAGATCATTCGAGTTGCAGTGGTTCGGAGGACTCCGCGCGGCTCTGCTGTTCGCCTCAGGGTGACGACCACCGAAGGCGAATACGATATCGAGGGCGAGTACGCGATCCGGTCGGCGCTCGGGGGCACGGTCACCATCAAGAGCGGCGTATTCGTCGTGGACACTCAAGGCGATCCACCTTCGGCTTTTGCGCTTTCCGGAGCTGGGTACGGCCATGGTGTTGGGATGTGCCAGTACGGCGCCAGAGGAATGTCTAGGGCGGGATACAGCTACCGAGCGATATTAGGGCATTACTACCCAGGGACGACAGTGGAGCCTATACTCCGCTCTGCCGGCAATTGATGGTTGGGAACAGGTGATGTCCATGGATGACGGAATCTACGAGCGTGTGCAATCAGGCGACAAGAGCGCGATCAATGAGCTGTTCGAGGCTTACGCTGACACCGCTGCCAAGATGGCGAGGCAGATGGCCGGCGCATGCCAAGACCTGGAGGACATCGTCCAGGAGGCTCTTCTTCGGGCGTTCCGCTCGATTGGGAGTTTCAGATGGGACAGCTCCTTTCAGACATGGCTCTACCGCATAACTGTCAACGTGTGCCGCGATTTCGCCCGCAAATCTGCCGCCTGCCGGTGTGTGTCGCTGGATGAGATGTGCGGCGAGGATGAGAGCGCGGTAGGCACAGCTACATCTTCTGATGCCACTCAGCCTGAGGAGGAGGCCATCCGTATAGAGCAGCGCGAGGCGATTGCGCGCGCTGTAGCTGCGCTCCCTCGTTTGGATCGAGCCGTGTTCGTAATGCGCGAGATCGGAAGCTTGTCGTACAAGGACATTGCCAGCTCCCTGGGATGCTCGATCGAGAGCGTGCGTTCACGTCTGGCCCGTGCCCGCAGGCAGGTGCGCGTGAACATTCGAACGTTCCTTCCCGACGCCGCCCAGCCGTGACACGTTTTCCTCCGCCTCTCGTCTAATGCAGAGAGGGGGGGAATACGTGTGTCATTGGTCAGGATAGTAACCGATAGCTCCAACGGCATCCCGCCGCATTTCATAAAGAAGTACGGAATCGAGGTAGTGCCCATCCAGGTGCAGTTCGGTGCCGACTCGTACAAGGAAGGTCGGGACCTATCTTTGGCGGAGTTCTACAGACGACTTGACGAGCCTGTCCTTCCCACCACTTCGCAGCCCTCGCCCGGCGATTTCGTAGAGGCGTACAAAGGACTTGTGGGCAAATGCGATGAGATCATCTCGATCCATCTCACATCCAAAGGCAGCGGCACTTGTCAGTCTGCCAGGCTGGCATCACAGATGATCGAGGGAGTTCGCATCACGATTGTCGACACCCTCACTGCCAGTATGGGTACTGGCCTCATTGTCATGGCAGCGGCTGAGGCAGCCTATCACGGATGCGGGCATGAAGAGGTCATGCGCGTCATACAGCGCGGCATGGACACGACCAGCGTGTTCGTGGCATTGCCTACGCTGAAGTACCTGCGGCGAAGCGGGCGCGTTCCGCAGGTACAGGCATGGGTAGCCGGGCTGCTTTCGATCCATCCCATCCTCGGCGTGCACGATGGCATGGTCGAGGCGGTTGAGCGAGTGCGGACTTTCCGCGGGTGCGTGCGCCGTGTGGTGGAAATGGCTTCGGAAAGCTGCCTGGGGAGGGCATCGCGCATGGTGGTCATGCATACCAATGCCCCAGATGAGGCGCGAGCTCTGCTTGAGCAAGCCGGGCAGGCCATCCAGTTCGATGAGTCGTACTTTTCCGAGATGGGAGGATCCATGGCCGTGCATGGCGGCCCCGGAATGCTGGGGATAGCAGTGACCCAGGCGTGAACATGAAGTCGCAGGGTAGCTTGCGTATCAGGGCAGTGAAGGGTATAATACGATTGTACAGTCGAATACGGGTGTGTGTGCGCCTATAGCTCAGTGGATAGAGCACCGGCCTCCGGAGCCGGGTGCGCAGGTTCAATTCCTGCTAGGCGCGCCATTGTTGTTGAAGCCCTCTCTGTGTCGAAGCGTTCGTGCGTCGACTGCGGGAGGGCTTCAAATATCGTAATGTTCGGGCCAATGCTGTAAGTATCCCCCCAATAGGGGCGCGCAATCGCGCCCACCCGACAACATTCGACCCAAAATCCTACTGATATGTCGAGAAACATGGCAAATTGATGTTGTAAATTGTAGCTTGTGGGGAGGAGTCTCATTCGAGCCGGAGAACTGTTCAGTTGCGATAATCGACGGCACTCCAGTAGGTACGCGAATTTGGGGGGAATTAGCTTGACGAGGGAGAAGACCAGGGTTCTGGTAATCGAGAACAATAAGGACCTCTGCGAGGTGATCGAGGCTCTCCTTCGGGACGAGGAGGACATGGAGCTCGTGGGTGTGGCGCACGACGGGGTGCTGGGTCTAGATATGATCGCCCAGACTAGGCCGGATGTTGTTCTTCTGGACATTATCATGCCTTATCTTGACGGAATGGGCGTACTGAGCCAGCTGGATGATCTTGGACTTGAGCGGCGCCCCAGGATCGTGGTGTTGTCGGCCTTCGAAGAGGAAGACATGGTGCGCAGGTGCGCGCGGCTGGGCGCCGATTACTATCTGCTCAAACCGTTCGATCGTGACAATCTTATAAGCCGCATACGACAGGTCGGCCAGGTGGAGCCGGTCCAGGCGAAGCCCAAAACTGATAGGGCCTATGCTGCACGTGAGCGCCCTCGAGAGCGGGAAGCCGACCGCAGGCCGAGGGGCGCGCAGTTCGACCTGGAGACTGAGGCGACCCGAATTCTGTACAACCTCGGAGTGCCGACTTACTTCAAAGGGTATTGCTACATAAAGGAAGCCATTGTCCTTGTCACCAAAGACATTGGCCTTCTGGGCGCAGTGACGAAGTCCCTCTATCCGAAAGTGGCTGAAAAATACCAGACTACCCCGCTCATAGTCGAAGCTGCCATTCGATATACAATCCAGAAGACATGGAAGCAGGGCAATCCCGACTGCATCAACAAGGTATTCGGATATGCCGTCAATCTGCGCAATGGCAAGCCGCCCACCAATTCGTTCTTCATTGCCAAGATCGCTGAAGAACTTCGGCTGGAAATGCTGGAGCATGCGCAGTAGAAACCAGCCAATACGTATGCGCAAGCGCGAGCGGCGGACCCGATCATGGGATCCGCCGCTTTACGTGGCGTTTGCCCTTTCACGTGATTGCGGACCAGTACATAGTGTAGTATAATCCCACTTGGACTAAGAGGCATGATCAGTCTTTCTTGCCCAATCTGGGGGTGTGGCCGCATGAGCATTGAGGCGCTAGACCGTATCCGAGCTGTCGAGCAGGAAGCTGATGAGATCGTCCGGAAAGCCCACGACGAGGCAAAGGCGCGCATCGCCCGAGCCGAACTCGATGGAAGGCGCGTTGTGCAGCAGGCGGAGGAGAAGGCCCGTATAGAGGCGGAGGAGATCTCCTCGGCCGCCAGGGATCGTATCGAGGCCGCGGCCTGCGAAGCGAGGAACGTAATTGCCCAGCGCGTGGACGGAGTGAACAGCACCGCGAAGGCCAACTGGGAGAAAGCTATGGAGATCGCGGTCCGGAAGGTGTTGAACTCGTTTGGCGATCTCTGAGATGAGGAGAGTCGTCGTTTTGGGCCATGAGTCCCGAATCGGCGATGTAGTAACCACTCTTCAGCGTCTGGGCACCGTCGAAGTGAGCGCCGACACCGCTGACCTTTCGTGTCCTTTCAATCCCGCCGCAGGCCTTGCGCATGTGGATTCGGTGATGTCCGAGCTAAAGTATTCCATCGATATCATGGGGCGTCATCGCCGCATATCCAAGACGGCCATTGAGAGCTTCACTGGCTACCGTCTTCGTCTCACCGACGATGAATGGACCACGTATGTCGAGGACGGGGCGGAGAACGCCCATCGTATCTACGCCATGGCGAGGGCGGTCGAGCAGTCGCTGGCCGACTTGGCTGCCGCCGAAACGCGTATCCTCACATCCTGCGAGCAGCTAGAGCCGTGGAAGGAGTTGCGCGTCCCCGTTGAGCAGGTAACGGCGGGCCGATACGTCGGCCTGGCCTTGGGCACAGCTGAGCCGCGTTCATACGAGGCTGCGCTGGGCGATGCGGCCGCAGCAGTAGACGGCTTATCCTGGGAAGTTGTCGCCGCCGAAAAGGACAAGGTCCGCCTCATGGTTGCGTACCCGATGTCGGCTGCTGATGATGCAATTCGTGCTCTGGCACAGGCCGGGTTCGCCAAGGTGAGCTTCGAGCAGTACAGCGGTATTCCTTCCGATATTATCGCCCAGCTGGAGGATGATCTCCGATCGATCGAGGCGCAGAGAGCCCAGATCGGACGGGACATCGACGCTTTGGTGGAGGAGAGGCCGCGCGCATTCGCGTTATACGACTTCTTCGCGCTGGAGCGCGCTAGGTTGGATGTGACCCACAAGTTCGGCGGCACAGAGCGCACATTCGTTGTCGAAGGATGGGTGCAGCTTGCGAACTTGCAGGAGTTTCGCACGGCCATAGAGCAGATTGCCGACGATATCGTGGTACTTGACCGGCCTCCTGGCGAAGACGAGGAACCGCCGGTGGAGCTGGAAAACAACAGATTCGCCTCGGCCTTCGAGCCCGTCACCAAGATGATGGGCTATCCGAAGCAGGGTTCGCTGGACCCCAGCCCGTTTCTAGGGCCATTCTTCTTGGTGTTCTTCGGGTTGTGTATGACCGACGCCGCGTACGGCATCGTCATCGCCGCCCTGGCATACTGGCTGATAGGGCAGACCCGCGCCCGCGGCATGGGGCGGCAATTCCTGAACCTGCTCATCATGAGCGGGCTGGCTACGGTGTTCGTCGGCGCAATGCTGGGAGGCTGGGCGGGCGATCTCCTACAGCGCCTTTTCGGATGGCGCACAGCGATCCTGTTCGACCCCATGGAGGAACCTACTAAGTTCCTCATTCTCTCGTTCGCGCTCGGCGTGATCCAGATCTACACAGGCATTATCCTCAAGGCGTACGATAACATCCGGCGAGGTGACTGGCTTTCGGCCATATTCGACCAGGTATTCTGGCTTGTGTTTCTCACAAGTATCGGCTTGGCGCTGGGCGGAGGGTACCTAGGTCCAAGTGGGCCCGCCATTGCGTCAGCGGGGCAGAAGCTTCTGCTGGCGTCGGCCATAGGCCTTGTGTTGACGCAGGGCAGGCATCACAAGAATCCTCTGATGCGCATCGGCTCCGGCCTGCTGTCGCTGTATAACACGACCGGATACATGAGCGACATAGTGTCGTATGCCAGGCTGTTTGGCCTTGGGTTCACCAGCACGGTGTTGGCGTCGGTCATGAACGACCTCATGCTGAGGCCTGCCGGGATACCCGTTATAGGGCCGATCATCGCCCTGATTGGCTTGGTCTTCGGCCACTTGTTCAATATACTTATCAACATTATAGGCGCTTACGTTCACTCCAGTCGTCTGCAGTACGTGGAGTTCTTTGGCAAGTTCTTCGAGGCTGGAGGGCGCAGATTCATGCCGTTCGGCATGTCTACAAAGTACGTTGATGTGGAAAACGCGAAGGGGGCATAGCACATGGAGGGCTTTCTCGGCACAATTCTGGGCTTTTTGGGAGTGGCTCTGGCGATCATCACGCCTGGAATCGGTTCGTCGGTAGGCGTAGGCCTAGTGGGCCGGTCGGGGGCGGGAGTCATCACTGAAGATCCCGACAAATTCGGTTCAATCCTTCTGCTCGAGGCTATCCCGGGCACGCAGGGCGTTTACGGCTTCCTTACAGGGCTGATGATCATGATCAGAATCGGCGCTCTCGGCGGCGGGCTGCGCACCCTCACAGTGGGGCAAGGCATTCTGTTCATCATGGCTGCCATGCCCATCGCCGTGGTAGGTTGGGTATCCGCCATATTCCAGGGTAGGGTAGCCGCAGCCGGCGTGGGCATCGTTGCCAAGCGTCCGGAGGAGATGGGTAAGGCCGTCATCCTTGCGGCCATGGTCGAGACCTATGCAGTGCTGTCGCTCCTTGCGAGCCTGCTCTTGGTCTTCTCAGTGAACGTCTGATTGCCCGGGAGTTGATGACATGCATAACCTGGATAGGCTGGTAGCCCGCATCATCAGCGAGGCGCGGAGCAAGGCCGACGACATCCTGAGGGATGCTGATGCGCGCTGCGCCGCTCTGGCCGGTGAGAGTGGGAACAAGGCTGATGAGATATACACGGCGGCCATCGACCGGGCCACTCAAGCGGCGGCTGAGGAGGAGAGGCGGGCGCAGATCTCGCGCTCTCTCGATGTGCGCAACGCCGTCCTTCGTGCCAAAGGAGACATGGTCGACGCGCTCATATTTGAGATACCCGCCAGGATACAGGCCCTTTCAGATAAGGAGTATCTGGCGCTCATGAAAAAGATGATGATAGACTCGGCGCCAGAGGGCCACGTGGAGGTGGTCGTGGCAGAGCCTGACCGGGGCCGCATAGACGCTGCTCTTGTGGCGGCGGTCCAGTCGGAGCTGGCAGCGAGAGGACGCAATTCGCAGCTCCGGCTCGCCGGTGACGCACTCAAGCTGACTGGCGGCTTCATTCTGAGGGCGAGCGCCGTGGAAATCGACTGCTCGCTCGACGCTATACTCGCCGCCGACGGCGATGAGCTGGCTCCGCTGGTCGCGGAAGCACTGCTTGGGAGGTAAGCGCCGTGGGCTTCGATGGAAGGTTCGCGTACGTCGTCGGTCGAGTCCGGGCGCTCGAGAACCGCATGATAGACCAAGCCCGATTCAGCAGGATGATCGATGCCGAGGGTCCAGAGGAACTGGCGCGGATTCTGAGCGAGACCGAGTATTCTCTGGCGCGCGACCTAGGGCCGATGGAATACGAGGAGATAATCGACGGCGAGCTGAGGCGCGTACATGCGCTGATCGAGGATATCTCGCCCGATCCCATACTCACCGGCGTGTTTCGCGCGCGGCATGACTTCCACAACATGAAAGCTCACCTCAAGGCCAGGCTGGCCCGACGCGACCGAGGGGTTGTCGTAGCAGAGGGCAGTGGAATCACGCGCCTTGGCAGGCTGGATCCTGCCCAGCTGGCCGCGATCGCCGATGTACTGGTTTTCGGCAGCGATGAGGGTGAAGCGGGGCCGGAGTCAGACCCCGAGCGCTCGTCGACGCGGCGGAGCGCCGACAACCTTGAAGGCGCTGTGGCCGAGGCCGCTCGGCAGGCTGTAGTGGCATATGAGGCGAACGGGCGCGACCCGCAGTACATTGACCTAGTGCTTGACAGGGAATCATTCGAATACTTCTATCGCGTCGCCCAGTCGCGGCGGGCCGACTTCCTCATGGGTCTGGTTCAGGCCATGGCCGACCTGACCAACATTCTCATATGCATGAGATTGCGCCTGATAGGCAAACCTGCCGATTTCGCGCGGGATGCGCTGCTTCCCCGAGGCAGTATGGATATAGAGGAACTGCTGGCCGTGTATGGCGAGCCGGACGACGCGTTTTGGTCGTTTTTCCGGCGGACCCGTTATGACAGGCTCGTGGAAGAGGCTTTGGCTGCTTGGCGCGACCGTGGGTCGCTCTCTGCATTCGAGCGTCTGATCCGAGCAGGGCTAGCCCGCGAGGCGGCAGCCGGCGGCATGGTGGACATGGGCTACGAGCCCGTGCTGGCATACCTGATGGCGCGCGAGGGCGAGGCCGACATATTGCGGCGTATTTTCGTGGGCAAGATGAACAGGCTGCCTGCGGAGGTCATCCGCGAGAGGCTGTGTGGTGTGTATGCATAAGATTGCTGTTATCGGCGACGAAGACTCGATCCTGGGCTTTCGGGCTCTGGGCGTGTCGGTCTTCCCCGTCAGGAGCGGCGAAGAGGCCGATGCGGCGCTGCGCGCGGCTGCCCGACAAGACTATGCCGTGATATACATCACCGAAGGCTATGCAGGCGAGATCATTGATACGATGACTGAATACAGCCGAAAGCCGCTGCCGGTGGTACTGACCATTCCCGACATATCGGGCCACCGGGGGGCGGCGATGGAGAAGATAAGGCGGACCGTGGAGAAAGCGCTCGGCGCCGACATCTTGTTCGGGAAAGAGGGGAATGCCTGATATGAACTCCGGGACGAAGACAGGAACGATAATCAAGGTTTCAGGGCCTCTGGTCGTCGCCGAGGGGATGACTGGGGCTAAGATGTACGATGTCGTGCGCGTCTCCGAAAAGCGCCTGATAGGCGAGATCATCGAGATGAGATCGGACCGCGCTTCGATTCAGGTCTACGAGGAGACTGCCGGGCTCGGGCCCGGCGAACCGGTGTACACGACCGGAGAACCCCTCTCGGTCGAACTAGGCCCCGGCCTGATAGGCTCCATATACGACGGAATACAGCGACCACTCGACCGCATCCGCGAGGCATCGGGCGATCGAATCGCGCGCGGTGTCGAAGCCCCCGGGCTCGACCGAGAGCGCGTATGGGAGTTCGTCCCCCGGGCGACGGTGGGGCAGCAGGTGAGTATAGGCGACATCCTGGGCACGGTTCAGGAAACCCCGGTTGTGGAGCATCGTGTGATGGTGCCTCCAGGGGTCGCCGGGAAGCTTGAGTGGATACACAAAGGCGCCGCTAAGGTTACGGATGTGATAGCGCGAATCGCCACCGACGAGGGTATCCGCGAGATACCGATGATGCAGAAATGGCCGGTCAGGCGGGGTCGGCCCATGGGGCAGAAACTCACGCCCGTGCAACCCATGGTGACCGGGCAGCGAGTGCTCGACACGTTCTTTCCAGTGGCCAAGGGCGGCACGGCCTGTATCCCGGGGCCTTTCGGTTCGGGCAAGACCGTTGTCCAGCACCAGCTGGCCAAATGGGCCGATGCCGACATCGTTGTCTACGTGGGCTGCGGAGAGCGTGGCAACGAGATGACCGACGTCCTAATGGAATTCCCTGAGCTGCTCGACCCGAAGAGCGGCGAGCCGCTCATGAAGAGGACGGTACTGATTGCAAATACGTCCGACATGCCGGTTGCGGCGCGTGAGTCGTCGGTTTACACCGGAATCACGATCGCCGAGTACTTCCGCGACATGGGCTACAGCGTCGCGATGATGGCCGACTCCACCTCGCGTTGGGCGGAGGCACTGCGTGAGATGTCAGGGCGCCTGGAGGAGATGCCGGGTGAGGAAGGATACCCTGCCTACCTGGGATCGCGCTTGGCGGAGTTCTACGAGCGCGCCGGGCGCACAACATGCCTGGGCGCCGACGGGCGCGAAGGTGCTCTCACTGTTGTCGGCGCGGTGTCGCCTCCTGGAGGCGACCTGTCGGAGCCGGTCACTCAGAATACCTTGCGAGTGGTCAAGGTCTTCTGGGCTCTGGACGCTAACTTGGCGTACAGCCGACACTTCCCCGCCATCAACTGGCTTACCAGCTATTCGCTGTACCTCGACAGGATCGATTCCGACCTGCGCGAGATGGTGGGCGACGAGTTCATCGAGATGCGCGGTGAGGCCATGGGCATATTGCAGGACGAGGCCGGGCTTTCGGAGATTGTGCGGCTCGTGGGGATGGACGCTCTGTCGACTCGCGACAGGATCACGATGGAGACGGCGCGGAGCATCCGCGAGGACTTCCTGCACCAGAACGCGTTCCATGAGGTGGATACCTATACGTCCCTTGCGAAGCAGGCTGAGATGCTCCGGGTCATACTGGAGATGGACCGCGCTGCGCGCGAGGCCGTTGAGCGCGGAGCGTCGCTCGACGACGTGCTCGCTTTGCCCGTCCGCGCCAAGATCGGGCGGATGAAGTATGTTGAAGAGGCCAGGCTCTCCGAAATCGGGGCACTGGCAGACGAGGTCAGGCGCAGCGTGGGCGCGATCGCTGCCGGCGGAGGTGAGGACGTTGCTTAAGGAATACCTTACTGTAAGAGAGGTCGCGGGTCCGCTGATGCTCGTCGAGCAAGTACAGGATGTCAAGTACGGCGAGCTTGTGGAGATCGCAGTGAGGGGCGAGATCAGGCGCGGCCGAGTGCTTGAAGCATCAGGTACGAATGCATTGGTCCAGCTGTTCGAGGGGTCCGCCGGCCTTGATATCAAGTCCGCGAGGGTGCGGTTCCTGGGCCACGGAATCGAATTGGGCGTGTCGCCTGAGATCCTGGGAAGGGTCTTTGACGGGCTGGGCCGCCCGCGCGATTTTGGACCCAAGATCATACCCGACGCTCGGCTCGATACCAACGGCGCGCCCATAAACCCATTTGCGCGCGACTACCCGTCTGAGTTTATCCAAACAGGCATATCCGCCATCGACGGCCTGAACACGCTGGTGCGCGGGCAGAAACTGCCCATCTTCTCCGGCGCAGGCCTGCCGCATGCGCGCATCGCGGCGCAGATCGCGCGGCAAGCCAAGGTGCTGGGCACTGAGGAGCAGTTCGCTGTGGTCTTCGGCGCAATGGGCATCACATTCGAGGAGTCGGACTACTTCATCTCCGACTTCAAGCGCACAGGCGCCATAGAGCGCGCGGTGCTCTTCATCAACCTCGCTAACGACCCGGCCATCGAGCGGATCGCAACACCCAGAATGGCCCTGACTGCCGCCGAGTATCTCGCGTACGATCTGGGCATGCACGTCCTGGTCATCCTGACCGACATGACCAACTACTGCGAGGCCCTGCGCGAGGTCTCAGCCGCGCGTAAGGAGGTCCCCGGGCGGCGCGGCTATCCGGGCTACCTCTACACTGACCTTGCGACCATATACGAGCGGGCCGGAAGGATCAAGGGCAACAAGGGTTCGATCACCCAGATCCCGATCCTTTCGATGCCGGAAGACGACAAGACTCACCCAATCCCCGACCTGACAGGGTACATCACCGAGGGCCAGATCATGCTCAGCCGGGAGCTACACCGAAAGGGCATATACCCGCCCATCGACGTTTTGCCTTCACTGTCGCGACTGAAAGACAAGGGCATCGGCAGCGGGAAGACGCGTGAGGACCATGCCGATACCATGAACCAGCTATACGCGGCCTATGCGCGAGGCAAAGAGGCCAAGGAACTGGCGGTGATCCTGGGCGAGGCGGCCCTGTCGCCTGTTGACAAGATCTTCTCCAAGTTCGCAGACGAGTTCGAGCGGCGTTACATCACACAGGGCGAGGAAGAGGACCGGCCCATTGAGCAGACTCTCAACATCGGTTGGGACCTCCTGGCGTTGCTCCCTGTGGATGAGTTGACCCGTGTGAGAGAGGAATTCATCGAAAAGTACCTGCCCAAGGCGGGCGAGGACGAGGCTGAGTAAGATGGAGATCAGAGTAAGCCCCACCCGGATGCAACTCCAGCAGCTGAAGAAGAGGCATGCCATGGCCGTTCGCGGGCACAAGCTCCTCAAGGACAAGCTGGACGAGCTGATGAAGCACTTTCTTGAGCTGGTACGGCGGGATAGGGATCTGCGTGAGCAGATAGATGACAGGCTCGGCGAGGCCTTCCGAGGATTCCTGATCGCGCGGGGAGCGATGTCGGCCGCTGCTGTGGACGCGGCGCTCATGTACCCCAAGGAGACGATTTCGCTTAGGGCCGGGCAGCGCCATATCATGAACGTGGCCGTTCCCAGCCTTGAATGGACCTTTGAGCACGAGGGCGACGCCACTAACATATACCCGTACGGTTTTGCCTACACCTCCACTGAGCTTGATACCGCCATCAGGCTGCTGTCGGAGGCAATGCCCGGTTTGGTGGAGTTGGCCGAAGTGGAGAAGGCCGTGGAGCTCTTGGCGGATGAGATCGAGAAGACCCGGAGGCGGGTGAATGCGCTGGAGTATGTCCTCATACCCAGCCTTGAACAGTCCATCAAGTACATCACCATGAAACTGGATGAGGCCGAACGAGGCAACCTGACCAGGCTCATGAAGGTCAAAGAGATCGTGGGCGAGCGCGGAGCGTAGCAACCGCGCTCGTCACTTTACTAGTCCGCCTCGACCCTGATGACGCTGGCGATCGAATGCACGACGTCCAGCCTCTCAATTTGCTTCAGAGCGTCCTGCATGTCTCGTTCGCGCGCCCTGTGGGTAACGAATACCACACTGACGGGGTCCTGACCCCGTCCTTTCTGTATGAGCGATTCGATGCTCACCTGAGCGCGGCCGAACTCTGAGGCTATAGCCGCCATTACGCCTGGGCGGTCCACTACAAGCACCCTTACGTAGTAGCGGGACTGGGTTTCGCCCATCGGCTTAACGCGCACATGATTTCGCCGGACCTCCCGCGGCGGGCTCACCCTGCGGATTAGGTTGTGGGCCGCATCAATGCAGTCAGCCACCACTGCGCTGCCTGTGGGCATCATCCCTGCGCCCATCCCATAGAGCATGAGATCGCCTACGGCGTCGCCTCGTATGAACACAGCATTGAACGCCCCGCCTACGCTGGCCAGAGGATGGCCATGCGGAATCATTGTAGGGTGCACGGCGAGTTCCACCGAGTCGCCGTCGCGCCTGGCGATTGCCAGTAGCTTGACCGCGTAGCCCAGCTCAGCAGCGTAGCACAGGTCTTCCAGCTTTATGCGGGAGATACCTTCGCAGAACACGTCCTCGACCTGCACATCGTGGCCAAAGGCGATTGAGGCGAGCAGCGCCAGTTTGTAAGCGGCATCGTAGCCGTCCACATCGGATGCGGGATCCTGCTCAGCGTAACCCAGCGACTGCGCCAGGCGCAGCACTTCGGCGAAGTCCGCCCCTTTCTGGCTCATTCGCGTCAGGATGTAGTTTGTGGTTCCGTTGATTATGCCCATGAGCGAGAGCACTTTGTTGCCGGCTAGGGCCTCTTTGAACACCTTGACGACGGGGATTCCGCCTGCCACCGCGCCTTCATAGTACAGCCCGCCGCCGTCGGCCACTGCCTCCCGCAGCTCGCGCCCATGCCTGGCCAGCACTTCCTTGTTGGCCGTTATCACGTGTTTGCCTGCTCTGAGCGCACTCAGCATGTAGTCGCGCGCGAGTTCAGTGTCCTGGCCCGGGCAGCCTATGGCCTCGACGATGATGGGGATGTCAGGATCGCGCACTACGCTATCGGCATCAGTAGTCAGAAGGCCCCTGCGAACGCTCACCCTCCGCCCCTTGTCGGGGTCATGCACTAGCACCCTGGCTATCTCAAGCCGCGCTCCGACCTTCTCCGCAATCTCATCCGCGTTGTCACTCAGAATCTGCCATACTCCGCTGCCGACATTCCCGAGTCCAAGTAGTCCGACCTTTACAACGTCCACGGCGCCTCCTCCTAGATAGCGTGCATTTCTTCCGATTATAGCGCGCGGCTGCGGAAAAAGATACACGGTCATGCCCGCGGACGGGCGGCGGCAGCCGCGCTCAGCGGATTCTACTTGGCTTGATACTTGGACGGGCACTTCACCAGGATCTTTCGGGCCTCAAACACCCCATCGTGCAGGTTTCCGACTACGACCACGCTTTCGGCATCGTCGAAGTTGCCCGGAGGGGCTCCGGCAAACTGCACGGGCATGGTCTGGCCCGAGCGGTCGGTGAGGTCGAACAGGAACATCCCGGTCTCTGCGTCCATACGGGCCGCGTCTTTGTCGGCCACCCCGGATATCTGCACACTCCCCCCGCGCTGCGCAGCTTCGGCAAAAGTCACATACGGGGTGAGCGCGCTTCGGAACGCTCCAGCCGCGAACACGGCGAAAGCCGCGATTATGAGGATGATGAGGACTAACCTCTTCTTCACCGCTTGCGTCCCTCCAGCTTTTTCAGGGCAGTGTCGATCTTCATCAAGTACCCAAAGAGCGCTATCCATGTCACCACGGCCACCGATGCAGCGGTGAATAGTGCAGACGTCTCAGTCATGTGAGCCATGCCGGTCAATCCTCCTGACGATTGGCAAGTGCCGTGATAAAGCGCCACGCCCGCAGGCGCAGGCTGAAAACCCACGCGTAAAGCCCAGTAAACCCCATAAGTGATGATATGAATACCGTCATCATTCGCCCATCCATGTCAAGCCCGCCGCCTGTGGCCAGGATCGGCCCGTCCGGATGGAGCGACTGCACAGCCGGTATCCTAGGCGCCACAAACACAAGGAGCGGTACTGTGATGAAAGCCAGAACGCCATAGACTGCCGCGAGCGAACCGCGCCGCGAAGGGTCATCCACCGACGAGCGGAGAGCGAAATACGCGCCGTAGATCAAGAGCAGAACAAAGATGGATGTCTCGCGCGGGTCCCAGTTCCAGTATGATCCCCACGTCGCCTTGGCGAATATCGAACCGCTTACAGTGGCGATCACGCAGAAGAGCAGGCCCAGCTCGGCGCTGAATGAAGCGGCGGCGTCATCCTGCGTTCTGCGATTCCTGAGGTATCTGACGCTGTAGGCTGTGCATACTGCGAACGCCACCACACTCACCCATGCCGCCGGGATGTGAAAGTATATTATCCTCGACATCTGTCCGAGGTTCTGTGCGGCAGGGGCATAGAAGAAAGCTGCGATGATGACGACCGTCATCCACACGCCCAGAAGCAACTTGAGCGCTGCGAACAGCCGCGAATTCCACACACACATCTGATCACCCCCCCCTGGTCTAATCATCCCAAACGAAATCGAAGAGCAGCAGTGAAGATGCTATCATCAAGACGCTGTAAGCTGCAAGAGCGCGCAGATCGCCTGCAGCGCCTGCTACCAGGGCGGAGCCGGATCCAACTGCGCCCCGAAGCGCCGCCGTAGTGGCCCGAATGGCAGAGGAGAGCCCCGGCAGAGTCACCGGGAATGCCAGAACCGCGAATATCGCGCCTTTTGCGTTGGCCCGCGAAACGATGGCCGCGATTATCGTGGATGAGGAGGCCAGCGCCATAGTCCCCAGAATCGTGGCCAAGGCCAGCAAGCCCGGATGCGCGGGCGCGACGTCCATGAGCACTAGGAATAGCGGAACGACCACAGCCGCGACTGCGCCCTGCAGCGCGATGTTGAACAGGAGCTTGCCCATGTAGACAGCTTCGGGCGCGATTGACAGCCGCAGGGTCATCGCTGTGCGGGCTTCCTCCTCTCGCACAAACGACCTTGACAGCCCCGTCATGGCGGAGAAGAACAGGACGATCCAGAGAAAGGCAGCCTGCACGTCAGCGCCGAGTGAATACGGGCTGACAGAAAAACTCACAACGGCCAGGGCTGTCACTGCGAAGAGCAGGACCGCGGAAAATGCATACCTAGTGCGATACTCAGATCGGATGTCCTTGGCCAGCACAGCCAGGGCTTCACGCGCCCAGTTGGATGACCACATCGCCAAGGCGCACCTCCTCCGGCTCGTTCGTGGCCATTACCACGCACTTACGCAGCCTGGCCTGCGCTATTGTATCGTGCACGAGGGCTACTCCCCGTTCGTCTAGATTTGCGGTCGGTTCGTCCAGGATCAGCAGCGGCGGGTCATGCATGAGGGCGAACGCGTACTTCAGGCGTTGCTTCATGCCTGACGAGTAGGCGCGTACCAGATCGCCGCCCCTTCCGCCCAGCCCGAATCGGTCGAGTAGTGACCTGACGAACTCAGGCGTCGCGCTGAGGCCGCGCACCTGGGCAAAGAAGCGCAGATTCTCAGCCGCCGACAACTCGTCATAGAGAGTCAGGTCAGGCGAAACCATGCCGATCGCCCTTCTGATATCGGTCGCCGGCAGCGCACGTCCATCAAGCTTCCACAATACTCTGCCATCCGTGGGCCTTGCGAGCCTGGCGACCATTCTGACCAGCGTCGACTTGCCTGACCCGTTGGGACCGGCTATAACCAGGACCTGGCCGGTGCCTGCACGGGCAGTGACGTCGTGCAGCACTCGCCGCGCCCCGTACGACTTGGACACCGAGTCGATGATCAGTTCCAATCTGACGTGCCCCTCCGCCGGATCCAACACCCGCTCCAAACCCCCATTTCGCAGCGTTTTGGCGATCGCCGATGAGCTAATTATAACTGTAGACCGATCGTGTGTAAACCTGAGCAGGGAGCGTGGCGAAGGAGGATTCCTCGTGCATTCCGAGGAATAATGCAGGTCGAAGGTGAAATGGGGGTCGGACGATGCACAACCTTATGGAGCACATACGTGGAGACATATCTCGTTCCATTGAGCATGCGATAAAGACGCTCGTGGCTGCGGGCGAATTGCCCGGCAACGTAGCAAGTGTACTCGGCGACACACCCGTGCCGCTCGAGGTGCCCAAGGACCCAAAACATGGGGAGTTTGCTTCCCCGATCGCGCTGGCTATCGCAAAGCGCGCAGGCAAACCGCCGCGTGAGGTGGCTTCCCTGATAGTGCGCGAGCTGATGGCTTCGGGCGAGCACAGATACGTCGAGGCCGCTGAGATCGCGGGGCCGGGGTTCATGAATTTCCGCCTATCACGGCAATGGGTGGCCGATAGTGTGGCGCTTGTTCGATCCAAGGGCCCAGAGTACGGGCATTGCGATTTCGGCCGTGGAGAACGTGTCATGGTGGAGTTTGTGAGCGCCAATCCTGTGGGGCCGCTGAATGTAGTGAACGCGCGTGCCGCTGCGGTTGGCGATACATTGACGAGGCTGCTCAGGGCGGTCGGTTACGACGCGGCAAGCGAGTTTTATGTGAATGACGCCGGTCGCCAAGTCGAGGTGCTGGCAGAATCGGTGTACGCCCGCTACATGGAGCTTCGGGGTGAGGAATACCCGTTCCCGGAGGATGGCTATCGCGGTGAATACGTGCGAGACATTGCAGCAGGGGCCATGAAAGACCCCAGCGCGTCGCGCCAGTTATCCGCGATGGATGCCGATGAGGCCAGAAACTTCTTCCGCGAGTACTCGCTCCGGCACATACTGGACTGGCAGAAGCGTTCGCTTGCCCAGTACGAGGTGCATTTCGACAAGTGGTTCTCCGAGCGCGAACTGCGCGCGACCGGCGCTGTGGAGAAGATGATCGGCGAGATGGAGGAGGCCGGCCACACATACAAAGAAGAAGGCGCACTGTGGTTCCGGTCGTCCGAATTCGGAGACGACAAAGATAGGGTCTTGGTCAAAAGCGACGGGCTCTACACTTATGTCGCGCCCGACCTCGCCTACCACAGAAACAAGTTGTCGCGCGGGTTCACGAAGCTGATCGACATCTTGGGGCCGGACCACCATGGCTACGAGGGCCGGATGCAGGCCGGCCTGAAGGCTTTCGGATATCCCGACGGTACCCTTGAAGTCCTCCTGTTGCAGCTGGTCACGCTGATGCGCGACGGCCAGCCAGTCAAGATGTCCAAACGGGCCGGAGAGTTCATAACCATGGACGACCTGCTGGAGGAGGTACCTAGGGACGCCGCCCGGTATTTCTTCATCATGCGGAACACCTCATCGCACCTTGATTTCGATCTCGACCTGGCACGCGCCCAGAGCATGGATAACCCAGTATGGTACATCCAGTACGCCCATGCACGCTGCTCCAGCATCTTCAGGCAGGCAGAGGCGGCTGGGATCTTGGCTGATACCTGGGCCCGGGCCGATCTCACGCTTCTGGGCGAGCCTGGCGAGCTGGATCTAGTGCGGAGGATGGCCGCTTACCCCGACGAAGTGCTTTCAGCTGCGCTTGAGCGAGCTCCGTCCAGGATCGCCAAATACGGGTTGGACCTGGCAGGCCTCTTCCACAGTTTCTATAATGAGTGTCGCGTGATCAGCGATGATGCCGAGCTGACCATGGCCAGGCTGGCACTGGTGGACGCGGCAAAGACCGTGCTCGCCAACGCTCTCTCTGTCATGGGCATCGCCGCTCCGGAAAGGATGTAGCTGCTGTGGAGAGGTATACACCGGCTCAGGCCATAGCTGTGCTCGGAAGGAGTGCCGCGATCGCCTACGAGCGCATGGGTATGGTAGTGATTACGAGCATCGCATGGTATTTCGCCACCTTGGCATCGGTTACGGCTGCAGGAGCCACGATGTGGGCGCTGCCCCTGGCTATCGTGCTAGTAGCTCCGCTCAGCGTTGCGATCACCTACTTCGGAAACCTAGCGGTCCACCGCGAGGATGCCGGCCTGCGCGAACTATGGCGCGGCTACACCACATTCTGGTTGCGGGCGGCTATGCTGGGCGCGGTTAACCTTGCAGTCGTGCTCATCCTGTTGATAGATATCCGCGCGATCATGGCAGCCAAGACCGCGTGGATACGGATGCTGGCCGGGGCGTGGATCTACCTCGGCCTGTTCGCGGGACTTGTGTTCATGTACGCATATCCGGTGATGGTGGAGCAGGACACGACTCCGTGGAAAGCCATTAGGCGCGCAGTCATTCTGATACTGGACAACCCGGCATATACCCTTACGATTGGGCTCTTGGAGGCCGTTTTGCTGGCCGCGGGCGTGCTTCCGACTGTGTTGCTGCTCTCAGGGATCAAAGCCGCCGGGTACATGCAGATTATCGGAGTTGCAGCGTATGCTGGGTTTAACGCTGTCTTCCGCAATCTGGCCGCTGTTCGATTGCTGCAGCGCTACGATGCTGCTAGAGAGAGCGACCGAGAGAGACTGCAAAAACAACTGGAGGTGGAGAAGATGGGAGGTACCCCGTCAGATGCAGGCAGGCCGGTGGAGATAAGGTGGCTCGGGCACGCCTGTTTCGTGATAACCGCCGGCGACGGCACTAGGATACTCACCGATCCGTTTGACGACACCGTGGGCTATGACCTTCCGGCCGTCCAGGCCGATATTGTGACCGTGAGCCACGGACACTTCGACCACAATAATGTCGGCGCGGTTCAGGGATCCTGGGAGGTCGTGGATTCGCCTGGCGATAGGTCCTTCGGCGGCGTCCGCATCCGGGGAGTAAAGACGTGCCATGACACAAAGGGCGGCGCCCTTCGCGGGCACAACATCATGTTCATTATCGAGACTGACGACATCGCCATCTGCCACGGGGGCGACCTCGGCCACGTTCCGTCATACGAGACGGTGAAGAGCATCGGAAGGGTCGACGTGCTGCTGATCCCGGTTGGCGGTACATACACACTAGATGCCAAGGGCGCCCAGGAGGCAGTGGCCAAACTCGATCCAAGGATCGTCATACCCATGCACTACAAGACTCCTGACCTTAAGCTTACCGGGCTCGATGGCCCAGAGCGATTCCTCGCAGGCATGTCCCGCGTCGAGCGCACCCAGGGATCGAGCTACACAGTGCAGGCCTCGACCCTGCCGCGGGATTTGACCGCAGTTGTGCTGGGCTATGGAAGGAAGTGAGGACGGTGGCGCGGTGCTGAGATAGCCGGGCCCGAAATGACCCGATTCACGGCGATGGCGCGCGAAGCAACTGCCAATTACAGGTTTTTGCATACATCGGGGCGGTTTCCGGAGATTTTCTTCACACTGCGTGCGAAAAATATCCGCGAAAGGTCGCTAGTTCCCATATAGGCCCAGTTGTCGCCCCTAAACTGCCACGAGGCAATGGGGCCAACATACATAAAAGGATACAGACGGTGTAAGGGGAGAAGTATTACCCATATACCCTAAACATATCCTTACATTAATAGCCATCGTCGCAGCTGGACCGACTCAGGGCCGCGAAAACCGGTCTGAAAGGAGATTTTTCGCCGCGATGCGGCAAAAAACTTCCGCGAATAGACGTTTGCCAGACAAAAACCTGTAATTGCCTCTCCCGCGACGTGAGGAGAGCTCAGTCTCGCGCTTCCGACCACCCTCTCACTGCCTTCAGGCTATCCCAGGCCCTGGCACTTACCGTCCGCAGCCTCGCCCGCGGTGTCAACGGACTGTGAGAATGTCACCCCTTTTGGGGGTTAATCCGTCTGAGAAAATGTCACCCCCTGTAGTCGTGTCCCGCTGGCCTTCCGCGCATTATGCGCAGGC
>Ga0255340_1002168_pt1 | contig 23641 bp, 11 predicted proteins | sample wastewater_treat_7_FD_192417 | JGI IMG/M metagenome (GOLD analysis project Ga0255340, IMG submission 192417) | Wastewater microbial communities from Lulu Island WWTP, Vancouver, Canada - plant10 | ecosystem: Engineered > WWTP > Wastewater > Unclassified | place: Canada: Vancouver, British... | reverse complement strand
CACCAAAGTATCTTTTCCTGTTTATCAAGTAAGTCGCCAACTTTCCTTTCAAGCGTGTTCATTGCTGTTACTTCAACATCTTCGAACAAATAATATTTGTATGTGCTTGGAATTGGGCTTACTGTTATTACGTCCTCTTTTGGAACTTTGAATCCGACTGTATCATCATCGGATACAGCAAGAACAAGATTTTGGGCTTTTAATTCTTCCAAAAATATTTCTTCTTCCTGTTTTGTCTTTTCTTCCTGAAACTTTTTACATAGCTGAGAAACAATGAAACTGTAATGTTCTTTAAGTTTTTCCTGTCCTATCTTTTCTTCAATTTGTGATAAGTATTTCGTTCCAATAATTCTTGCCAAAAAAGGATTTTCTATTAATTCATTCAGTCTGCGTGTTAAGTAATCAATATTAATTTCTGCTTTTCCGTTTGTTTGGCTTTGTTCTTCAACAAATGATGCTTTACTCGAATCATCAAGGGTAATTGCAAATGCTTTCCTTTCTTTTGTTTCGTTACTTAATGATTTTTCAAGTCTTGAAAGAAATTCTTCATTCAATTCAAGTTTTGTAAAATCAACTTTCGGTCTGATGTCGCTTTCGTAATTAAAACGCCTTTTTGAACCGCTTTTATCAACCATTAGCCAAACTGGTAAATAAAATGAGTTTTGAAATTTATCGCTGAACTCTTTTTTTATTTTTACTGTTTTGGTAGCGTTTATCGCTTCATTATCACGAAATTTCAATTTTGTAACCAAGTCTTCAAGACCTTCATTTTTGAAACCGGTTGAAACCCTGTCTAAAATTTCTCGTGTATCCCCTTTTGTGTAATAAACATAGCTTTCATCCAGTTCTTTAACACCTGATTTTCTTGCAAACGGTTGTCGTAGAATTCTACCGACTAATTGGGTAACTCCTGTATTTGAATTTACATTTGGAATAATTCCCAGAATGTAGGCAAAAGAAAAATCCCAACCTTCGCGTAATGCTTCTTTTGTAATGATAAAGCGTACAGGACAATCCTGCGAAAACAGGTTAACATCTTCAATGTCATTTTGCGAACTTGTTTTAATTGCAATTTCATCGGGGTTTACTTCTAAGCTAACCAAATATTCTTTAACGTCAAGACTGTGAACCCTTCCTTTTCCTCTTTGGTCTTTGCCTGTTGCTTCAACTTGCAACAATGCAGTTGGACGAATATAAACTCCTGTATCTTTTTGATATTGCTTTGCAGTTTCTTCTAATTTTTCCCGATGCTCTTTTATTTCCTTTATCATCGCTTTCCAGTCGTTTTCCTGTTTGCTGATGGGTGGAAGAATGTGCATGTCGAGTTTTACCATTTCCTCCTCTTTAAGCTCAAGCCCTGTAATGGTAACCAAAACATTCATTTCCGCTTTTGGAGTAGCCGAAAAACCAAGAACAAATTCAGGATTTAAACTATCAATAGTTTTTCGGGCATTTTCAGAAAATACTTTGTGAATTTCATCAATGATTATGAATGGTTTTGAAATGCGGATTGCGTTTCCAAGACTTGTCATTATTAAAGGTTGCTCTGTGCCAAGTGGAGAAATAAAATCAAGGTTTGGAACTTGCTTTAATAACTGCTCGTGTAAGTCGTAACGATTATCGGCAGGAAAAAAACTGTCATAGCCGCCACTGTCCTGAAAAACTTTTAACGCTTCTTTTCCATTGGTGCGACTGATTGACTGAATCATGACGAACAGAACAACCAAATTTTCTTCAATATCATTTGTTGTTAATCGTTGTCCTTTTTCCAAGATAATAGTTCGGTTACCGCTACATTGGTCTAATAACTGGCGTAACGGATTTCCTTTGTCTCTAATTTTTTGAACAGTTTGGCTGTAAATGGTTTCACTCGGTACAATCCAAACTACAAGTCCTGTGCGTTTTTGGGCAAATAGGTTTTGATATTCACGAATTGACTCAACGGCAAGTAATGTTTTGCCTCCTCCTGTCGGAACTTTAATTATCATTCGTGGGTAACTGTTTCCAAGTCCGTTTGTACAACGGTCTTTATATTCCAAACTGCTTGTTTGAAAAGTTGTTTGCACCCAATTCAATGTATGACGCATATTATCAGGCAATGCCTGTTTCGCAATGTCAAACGATGTTTTGGTGTCTCGGGCAGTTTGCAAAAACTGCTTGAGTGCATTTACAACTTTTATCTGATATTTCTTTAAATACATAATTTTTTATTGGTTACGTTGAAACAAATTGTAAGGAATACCAACGTATTCAATTTGATTATCGGTTAAATATTCTTCGTCCAAAAAGCATGACGGAGCATAAACAATCCGTTTTTTACCCGGTTGCTGTTCTTTAATTTTTTCGGCAAGAGTTAAATTGAGTGCAAGACGAGTTAGCGTTTCATAATCCTGTTTGTAAACCAGATAAATGGCCTGTTTGCCATATTCGCCCACAAAAAAATCTTTCTCTTTTATTTTGTTTTCATCTTCAAGGTTTTCACCTGTACATAGGTAATAAACATATTTTGCAAACTGATTGTAAGTTGGCAATTGTCCCGCAAGCATTGTTTCTGCATCAAGTGGAATTCCAAGACGGAAATATTTAAAACCTGAATCATATCCGTATTTGTCAATAGCTCGTTTTACTCTTTCCCTAGTAATGTCTTTGCAAATATTTTTGTCGGGCTCGGCTTCGGAATTTTCGGGCATTTGAATCATTATGCAGGAAAGAAACTTTTCATTTGTTTTATTATAATCAAATAATGCATGCATGGTAGTACCAGAACCTGAATAACTATCTAAAACATAATCGTATTCCTCTGTGGATATTTCTATTATTCTTTTAATTATTTCTATTGGTTTTGGTGTTTCAAAAGGAGCTACACCATCAAATAATTCTTTTAAAACATTTTTACCATCCCTTGTTGTTCCAACATCTTTACCAAACCAAATAGTTTCGGGAACACGTCCTTTTACGTCCTTTAAATAAATTTTAAAAATTAGTCTGGTTTCATCTTGATTAAAAATAATTTGTTTTGATTCAATTTTTTTATTCATAGTCTCTTTACTAAATCTCCAACCATTGGAAGGAGGGCTTATTGTTTTACCGGAAGGTGTTTTGATATCGTAAATTAAATTTGGACGATACAATGAATTCCTAATATCTCCGGTTCTCCAATCTCCATTTGGATCATTATCAGGATTTGAATAATTTTTGTTATGCTCCTCAGTTCTTTCAAGAGTTTTAAGTCCAAATTGTTCAGTTTTTTGGTACATTAATAAATGATTATGATGTAATGAAAACTTATCCGAATAACCTTTTGCTTGAATGCTATGTTGCCAAATAATGTTTGCAAGAAAATTATCTTCACCAAAAATTTCGTTCAATATACTTCTTAGACTATATTGTTCATTGTCATCACAAAAAACAAATATTACTCCTTCGTCACTTAATAAATCCCTAAGCAACTTTATTCTGGGAGTCATCATACATAACCACTTGTCATGCTTTGTTAAATCCTCTATTCCAACTTCTTTTCCAATCCAATCCTTGATTAAAGGACTATTCACATTATCATTATAAATCCATCCATTTCCTTGTCCATTATCATTGCCGGTATTATAAGGAGGGTCAATACAAACACATTTTATTCGACCTGCAAACTGTGGTAAAAGTGCTTTTAAAGCAACAAGGTTATCGCCTTCAATTATCATATTACCGTTTGCCTTTTCAGGTTGGTAATGCAGTTCGGGCACTTCGTCCAATGTATGAAACGGAACAGCCAAATGGTGGTTCCAGATTATGTTTTTTCCTTTGAATTGGAGTGTTGGCATAGCTTTATATCGTTAAGTTTTTTATAATCTCTTTTAATTCTTCAATTTTCTCCACTGTAATGTTTCCATCTTCATAATTTTTCAGAACATTAAGGGGTTTTAAATCGCTTCTGTTTTTAGGTACTGGTGTAATACCTAAAAATGCTTCAAAATCTTTTTCAAAACCATGTAGTTTTGAAATTTTACTTTTCACAAATTCATTGATATACTTATGTTGTTTACTGTCCTCGTCAAAATCCATTAAAACAGAATGTGACAAACCAAATTTTGTAAGTAAAACAATATACCTGTGAATATTATACTTACCTAAGGCATCCAAACAATAAATATGTTTTTCTTTGATTACAGGCCATTTAGTGTTCATCATATAATCAATGAAAGCCTTTTCAGATGCACCTTCGCAAATTAGAACATGCTTGGCAAAAAACATTGAAGCTCTTTCTGTGTCAAGCCAAATAGAAAATTTTATTGATTCTTCCAATAACTTGACTTCCTCTGTTTTTTCGTTAATGAGTTTCTTCAATTCAGCTTCATCAGTAGCAGGTATACCGGCATCTATTTTACTCTGTAAAAATTGACTCAGTTCTGTACAATCAGTATAAAGCGACTTTAAAGTTGGCTCATCAATTTGAAAGAATTCACTAACTCCATTTTTCTTATCAATTCTTTTAATTTCAGTTAGTTTATTAATGTTTTTGCTTACGAAAATTGACGAATGTGAAGTACAGAAAACCTGTTGGTTGTATTCATTAGCAATCTGCTTTAATCCCAAATTCATTAACTCCTGTTGGCTCGGATGCAGAAAAGCTTCTGGTTCTTCAAATAATATTAATGTAAAGTCGGGATAAAACTCTTTTTTGTCACTTTCTTTTTTGCCTTCATCATACTTAGCTGCAAGTTTAATCATTGTATAAATCAAATGTCTTTGCAAACCTTGTCCTATATTTTTCATGTCAACCCTTTTTTTGCCGGATTGCAAATTATCATCCTCAATATAATGGTCAATTAGGTTTTTAATTATTAAGTCCGTTTTTATTGGGTTTACATCAAATCCAAAGGTGAATTGCCAGGTTTTTAATTCATTATTGATATCTTCTTTTAGGCTGTCCATTGAAGTTCCATCAGGTGAGGCTTCGGTTTTAAAGTCCTTGTTAAAGCTTTCAAAAGCCTTTCCTAAATCGCCAAATGCATCCGATTTTTCGAGTACTTTTTTAAAGACAAAACTTATTACTTGTCGAAGTGGAGAAGGTCCTGAAAGTTTAAAAGTGTCTTCAGTTTTTGCTATTTCAGGAATATAAATGATTTTACCTAGTTTGGCTTGAGAAACATTTTTTGCTCCATAAAAATTATTCTCTGATATTGAACCATCTTTTGATATGTAGAAAATATTACTATTGTCTTTGCTGACTTTATCCTTATCTGATGATTCAAAATATCTTCTTACTATAAGAATGTTGTCGTCTCTTTTGTACTCATCTTTTATCTTTTCTTGTTCTTCATTCGTTGTAATAAATTCTAATTCAATCCAGCTTTCAGAATCAGTTGTATCAGTAAGTTTAGGGAAGTCAGATTTCTTATCGTACTTATATCCTTCATTTTCATAAAAAGCTCTTAAAGCGGTAATAATGTTTGTTTTTCCAGAATTATTCTCACCAACAAAAAGAGTAAAATCTTTACAATCAATAACCTGATGAATTATTGAACGGAAGTTATGTATTGTGGTTTTCTGTATTTTCATTTTTTATCCTTATGTTTTTTATATTTCAATTGTTTCTCAGCAACTTTCAGTGCTTCAAGCCCAAAATCTTCGTCTTCTAATTCATAAAGTACCTTTTCACTTAAAAAGTCAATGACGAGTTTGTCCGAATTAGCTTTATAAAGGTCAGCCAATTTCAAAACTAATTCTTTTGAGAATTTTCTCTCCCCACGCTCCATTTTACTCAATATTGCAATGTCGATATCGGTTTGCATAGCAGCTTTTCTCAATGATAATCCTGCCTGTTCTCTTAATTCTCTTAATTTCAATCCTAGTGTTGACATTTTCTGTGTTGACTAATTATGTCAAAGGTAATACATTTTTTACTTATTGAGTTCTGAAGATTTCAATTATTTATCAACAGTTTATTATCAACGGGCGGGTCTGCAAAAAAAGCATGTGTGTGGCTGCGAAGGGACGGTTGTAAGGAAGGGCAGCCACACTCTTGCTTTTGTGGGCTGGGTTTTCCTTTTTTCTTTGTCTTAATGCAGCAAAAATTTCATTGTCATTCTGTCGTTGTCTTTTTTCTCGGCTTGCTTGTAACGGTTACGTGTATGAAACGTTTGGTATTTCGAAGCACTGTCCTGTCAAACCGCTACAATGTTTATTAGATGTAAAACCCTTGAAATTAGCACTAACCGCCAAATGTTTTATACACGATGTTACCAACTGGGCGTTCTTGTCAGTCAATGGTTTGAGATAATTTTTCAATTCAGTCATACCGTTTTCACTGTCTTTAAAAGATTTAGTTTCTTTAGTGTCGGTAAAGTCAGCGATGGCAAACAGACAAGCTCTATGGCAGGTTTTGGTTTAGCGGTGGCTTGTGCGACCTGCCATTGTGCTTGGCTGTGTGGGCTGGTATTAGTGACTAATTTTTGCATTGTCAAGTATTCTCTTTACATCATTAATTTTTAATGCAACATTTTCTCCCTGATATTGAGGGCCACTGCCACCAACTAAAATTCCAATTACTGTATTGTCCTCTTTTAAAATACAAGGACCTCCACTATTACCTGGATTGGAAGTTGCGTCAAGTTTGAATAAATTAAAACCCTGAAATTTGTCACTGTTTATATTTCCTTTACTTATTGAATAGTCACCATTTGGATAACCAATTAAAATTACCTCATCAAGATTATTAACTACATCCGATTCACCTAATTGTAAAGGTTCTATTTCTGTAATTTCTGATACTTCTAAAACAGCAACATCTGTTAAAAAATAGTCCATTGGAACCTGACCGTTAATTGGTTGATAACTTGAAGGAGAAATATACTTTATTTTTGCTTTTACATTCAATTTGCTTTTTGATTGTTCAAAGAATAATTCTACTTCATCACCGACTTTATTATTTTCTACAACGTGTCTTGCCGTCAATAATATTGTAGGGCTAATCAAAAATGCAGTGCCAACACCAGTAGATGTTACAACCTTTGCAACAGGTTCTTGAATGTCGGAATTAAATGCAGATTTACCAGTTATTAAACCCAAATTAAAAAGCAGGTAAATAAGAAATGGTAACAGTATTGTCACAACAAATAAAACAGTTAGTATTCTGATTTTCTTTAGAACAGAAACTCTTTTATTTTCTTGAATTGTTTCGGTTATACCTTGTAACATAGGATCAAATTTTATAGTTTTTTATATGCATTTCGGTAATTGAGCCACATCTCTTTTGAAATATTATCAGACTTTGGAGGATTCTCATAAACTTCTTTCATCTGATCAATATATGTCAAATCCTTTAGCAGATCAATACCACCTTTTTCATCATAAAAGATTAAAATATTACTCATATCAGGCAATTCTAGAACCCTATCTTTGGAATTGCTGAAATCCATAAAGTTTTCGTTTTCAAATGATTTAACAACTTCATTAATTGATTTTGAATCAGCACCTGCAATAAACTTTGGCAATTTAGTTGATGGTAATAAAGTCTTATCCGTTTTAATAAATGGACATAAAGAACGTCTTGCATATTTTAATGCAATTTTTGGATTATCTTTAACATACTCAGAAACATTGAATATTGCTACACTTCCAAACCTCTCAACTTTATTTCTAAATCCAATCAATAAGTCGGTATAAATCTCGTTATGAAAATTTCTATTATTTAAATTATTCAAGTAAGAATATATATCATTAATTTTAGAAACACCATTATCGTCAACGACATCCTTTTTTGAAACATTCGAACCGCTATTAGATTGATTAAAACGAGAGAGAGAATTTTCACATTCTTTATCAAAGTCGCCTGATGGATAAATTCTTAGAATAGGAATAGAATCATCTTTAATATCTTTCAATATATCATCTTTTCTTTTCTTAAATGTGAAATATTTAATTTGGATATTTTTATCAGATGCTTCAATATTACCAGTAACTTCTAACAATCGTGTAATAAAAGTATCAATCGTGTTTATTTGGGGCAATTCATTTTTAAAAACAGATGATTTTAAAGGAATTTTCGAGTTGTTAATACCATTAGATAAATCAATTAATCCTTTAATTAATAAGTGCATTTTCAGCATCTCAAAAACGGTTAAAAGTCTATCTTTTAAAACGTTCCCTTGTTCAAGAATAGGCTTGTAAGTGTTTTTTTGAGTATTTTTTGCTTGTTCAAAAAGTAATGTTTCCCAAATATCAGACTTAGAAGACAGACCTAATTGACGCCAATAATTAAGTACCTTGTCGATAGAATTTTTTATAGACAGCAGTGTATATCTAGTGTGATAGAGATTTTCCGACTTGTTTAAATTGGACAATATTAAATTATAAATATTATCAATTAAATCATCAATAGCAGTCTGAATATTGTTTTTCACAAAGTGATAAAAGTTTGTTTCACCAGAACTGCTAAATAATTTTACAATATAATCAACAGGATTACCTTTGATATCCTTATTTACTATTTTAAGAACCTCTTTTTCAATCTCATTAGTCAGTAAATTCTTTCCACTTACATTATTTAGTATGTTGAAAGCATTATTAAGAAAGTCATCAAATATTTTATTTGTATTTTCTTCAATTAATGGTACACTGATGGGTATTAATTCGTTATTCGCATAATACTGTTTTGCATCTGTCCAACGACTAATTAATTTATTGCTCAGTTCTAAAGAAATATATTCTTGAATCTGATCTTTAGGAAACTGTATTGCAGAGAGACCAAAAGTTCCATATTTATCAATATGACCAGCTGGTTTGGCGTTGACAAGTAAATCCATACGTTTTTCCTTAATACCAGCAATATTGAGAAACAAGTATAAACCAGCCATTTTATACAATCCTTCAACACCTTTAATAGCAGGTGCACCATCTGAATAATCTTGACTAATAAATTGGACAAGTTCGTATGGTGGCATAGGAAATGGCTTTTCAATAAGATTAGGCCATTTTTCTTGATAAACATTATTTACATCATTGTAGTATTCCAAATCTTTTAATGCTGCATAGGTATTTGCATACGAAACTTCATCTCTTTTTATAGATGACGGATCACCTGGAATTAAGAACAAACCAAAAAGTTCCTTCACATCATAAATCAAATGACGAACTAAATATGCCATATCTATAAAAATTCCAGAACCTGTACCGCCTGTTAATGTCCCTGTAATAAAAACTGTAGGTTTGTTTGATGTTCCTTTGCCAGTATCAATTTTGTCAACTCTTGAGTATGTTTCTTTAATTGCTTCAATTACATTTCTGAAATTATCCCCATCAGCAGAGTTCGTACCCCATAAAGCTAGACGACCACATGATCTTATATTTCCTGCTCCAATACCCGCATCTAAAATTTGGTTTGCTGGTGGTAACCAATCACCACAGCCTGACTCTTTCAGTTCTTTAACCATTTTTGCCATCTCAGCTAGACTAATATAAACTCTTCGAATCTCGTTTTTTACAGGAGTAACACCTACCAAATTGTCCTTATTGGTTTCCAAATACAAGTATTCTACATGGTCAGGTTTGTTTTTCTTATACGTTTCATAATAAAAACGTTGAACATTTTCAAGTGTATACAAACCGCTAGACCCGATACCGATGATAATTGTTGGAGTTGCCATAATATTTTAATTTAAAGAGTTTACGTTAATGATTTTTTTCAAAGTATGGCGTTTGATAAAAAAGAAAACTATCAAAGCCACATAAATAAATATCTGAGGCAACAACCCAAGATATAATAAGCCTGAAGCAAAGTTTAAGTTGTCAACACCAATCATATAAAGAAAGATGAAAACATAAGTGTTGTATATAATGAAGAAAACAAACAAAGTCCAAAGAAAAGTCAATCTCAAAGAAATTTCTTTTCGTTGCTTACTCTTTTTGAACAAGAACTTGGAAAGCACAAAATAAATGACATAAATTATAATGCCACTTAAAGCAACAAATATTAGCAAACTGATCAAAGTCTGCTCAAAATTGCTGTAACCTGAATTGAAAAATATATTTTCCATAATTTTAAAAATATCCTGAATTATCAGAGTTAGTATTTAATGTTGACCCACTTGAGAAACTGTCATTGTTTGACATTGAATTAAGCTTCTTTATTTTATCATCTTGAGTTTTCTTCCAGTACCAGTATCCTCCGCCACCGAGAGCTGCTAACAATAGTAACCAAAAGAACCAATAAGAACCGCCAGTTTTTACTTCAACGGTTGTTGTAGCAGAGGATGCATTAAAATTAGCACTATCGGAAGAAACAGTTATTTTCCATTTTCCATTAGAAAGATTAGAAACATTGTAACTATTGCCTGTTGCTGTATAGGTTTGCGTTTTCTCACCTGATATACCAATCGGGCTAACTCTAATCTTGTATTGAGCATTCTTAGGTGCATTTTTACAGAACCAACCAATAGTAATTTTATTCTCTTTATGAACAATAGGTTTTGAACTTGTGCCACCTTTAAAACTAGTTAGTTCAATTTTCAAAGGAGCAGAAATTGAATCAATGCTTTGCGAACCACCAATATTCGGAGGAGTATAGCCAGATACATCAATTTTTTGGATAAATACAGAGAATGCATTATTTGAAATAAGTTTTATTCTTATGCCTGGTTCTTCTCTTACAGGATTACTTTGAGTATTATAACCGTCAACTAATTGTTGCTCATAAGTACTGTAATTTGGACGACCACCAAAATCATCCGAAATATTATCTGAAACGAAAATAAGCTTATAATTATTAATGTTTTTCTTTTTTGCTATTTCAGCCATCCTTGCTTTTGCAAGAGAAATATAAGTCCAGTTATCTCTTGGGGTAATAGGAAAGTTCTGTTCAATGAAACTTATTATTTCAGCCTGATTATTGACATAAACAATATTTGGAATATAGTTCATTACGGTTGTTCTTTCACCCAGTGGCATAATCATAATCTTGCTGCCAGCCCTAAGCAGTGACGGCTGAACAATACCATCAGTAATAAAAGCACTTGAATTAATAGGATTTCCAGTTAAAATATCTTTAACTAACTGTTTTGCATTTAGCAATTCACTCTGTTTAACTGATTTTGAAACATCAACTAAAATAAAAACGTTTTCTTGTGCATTTGCTTGAAAAGCTACAATAAACAGAAGCAAGAGGTATAAAAGTCGTTTCATATTATACAATTTTTTTAGGTTCAATTAAAAGGGCAATAAAAGTCAAAATTGAGGTAATAATTATTACCCAAATAACTAAATACCAATTATTTTTAAAAGAATTCAGCGTTGCATCCAAAGCATCAAGATAATCCTGTTTTGTATTGGTAACAATAAAAGTTTCACAACCTGCATCCTGAAATTTCTGTAAAAAAGGATTTGTTGCACCGTCAGAATAATCAATGATGAAAGTTTTCTCAGGATTGTAATACCCAGCAAATTCTTCATCGTCAAAAAAGAATTTGCTTGTGGGGATAGAGTTGCCGACATTATCATCGCCATCAGTAATGACTATTAAAACTTTATTTTTATAGCTATTATTTACAAGAGTGCTTTTTGCATAAAGATATGATTTCCATATTGATTCACAGATAGGTGAACCCCACACCTGGTTGGTTACTTGATTTAATCCGCTTTTGGCAGAAATAGGGTCAGTGTAATGAATCACATTTCCTGCCTGTAATTGAGAATAATTTTTTACTGCAAAAATCTCATTTATTGTATTCTTGCCACCTGATGAACCTTCGCCCAAACCTTCTAATGTAGTCAAAACGATTTCATTATTCTTGCCCAGATTATCAAAGGTTTCTGATAATGCTTCAATGGAATTTTTGCTTTCCATACTGCCGGAATTATCAAAAACAATAGAAATTATATTCTTTCCCGTATTTAAGGCAAACAATAGAAATAAAAAACCCATTAATAAAACGAAGTAAAACAATTTGATTCTACGGTAAGATTTTTTCGTACTTGTAATTGTTTCCTCTTGCTGAATAGAAGTTTTTGGTTGTTGTGCGATTTCTTTAATATCTTCATTTGTAAAAAAACTCCTTAATGCACTAAAAATAATTATTGGAATAATTAAAGCTATAAAAAGGCTTATAAGCAATGAAAGTTGAATGGGATTTTCAGCAAAATAGTTGGTTGCCCACCAAAAACAGAGCAATCCAATTATAATTGTTGCAATTAATATGGAGTTAACAATCCAAAATTTGTGGATTCGAAAAACTGTTTTCAGTTTACTTTTTCCTTTCGGAATTATTTTTAATCCGATTGTAGTGAGTAGCCATATCAACAAAAGAGTACCTATTGGATATATCCAGAACTCAAAGCTGTTGAATTCTGCCACTTTGATATATTTTCCGAAAGCTTTAAAAAGTTCTTCCATAATTATGCTAAAATTACATTAGTTTCTTCATTTCCAAATCCATAGTTAATAATTTCAAGAACAGAATCCTTTGTTATGTTCTTTATATTTTTATATGGTAAGCTGCATGTTTGATTTGCTAATTTGGTAAATGCTGCATATTTTTCATAATGCTCAAATAATGGGACATAGTTCAAATCAAGTCCAATTGTTTTTGACTTGCTATGAAGTTCTGATTTAAACCTCGTGAAGAATTGTTCAAAATCTTTTACAGCAGATGTGCTGTCATTAGTGAATTTGGAAAGATTGCTGAATTCTTCTGTAAGGATAAAAATACTACTTGAATATTTTTCAAAAACCTCTTTAAGAAGTATCCGTTTAAATTCTTTATTTTTTTCTTCGTTGTTTGGTATTTGTTTTAGACTTCTTATCAAATCAATATTTGCTGTTGCCTTGCTATCTTTTATTTCGTTGATTACACCAACCCAGTGATTAGTTTTATTGGGAATGTTTGAAATGAATTTAACAAGGAGCTGTGAGACTATTGAAACTATTTCCGAATCAGAATGATTGAGTTTTTGAAAATACTCAAGAGCCTTAATATATCCAGACAGGCAAAAGTTGTAATAATCATAAGTTGCTTTTGCATAAGGTTCGAGGTAGTCAACAAAAATTACTTTTTCTGAATATTTAAGATACTCACCTTCTATTTCCTGTTTCTTTTTATGAACTTGGGTTAATTCACTATTCAATTCATTTATTTTTTGATTACCTTGTTCTAAATCTTTATTCAATAATGTGATTTTCCCTTTAAATGATTCAATTTCTTTTTGCAGATTCTCTATTTTTTGAGAGGCTTCTTTATTTGATGCTAAAGACTCTATTTTATTTAGAATACGGGTTTCCATCCGTTGGATTTGAGATGATAGCTCACTTGTATTTTGAGTTTGTGGGAAGTTATTATTTATGACTGGTTGCTCAAAATCCTTCACAATATTATCATCATTGGAATATTCATTAGTATTATAACTCACAATTAGAAATTCACCCTCAATGTTTTTTTGTAGTTTTTTTCTTTCATGGTCATCCATTTTCGAATACCCCTTTAATAGCGACTTATTGAATTTTTCTAGGTCGTAAAGGTCAATATTATTATTCCTTGCAAAATCGGATAATCTTCCTCCTTGGAACTTTTTCTTAATTGGTTGTCTTTGCTTTTTCTTAAAAAGTGGTAAAACGAATCTGTAGATTAAATACAATACAATTATTAAAAAAATTCCACCAATTATATACTGCCACCAGGTTATTTTACTTAAAAAGCTATCGTCCACAACGGGTTCATCAACAACTTGAATTTGTGTTTCTTCAATGACAGGCTTGGGGATTTCGCTTTCATAAAACACAATGCTTGGGTAATTTGGAATGATAAGTCTGAATGGCGAACCACATTCTTTAATATTTATTGACGCATTACCTTTTGTAAAAAACGGAATTAAATTATTATCTGCTTTGACTAACTTTATAGTGTCCTTACCATTTATGAATTTTGTTACATTTATTTGGTAGTTAACATTATCTGAATTAATTACGAAGTTTAACTTATCAGATATTTGGGATACATCTCCAATGGTAGCGTTTTCCATTTTTGCTTTTCCAAGGTCTATTGTATCTTTACCATATAAAATTTTTTTATCTGAAATTTTTTGGTAGATTTCACCTTTAAGGAATTTGCGACCATTAATTTCTGCTGGTTCAACAAACTTGATATAGTTCTGAGCCATTGAACAAATGGCTGTCAAAACAAAAACGGTGGTTAACGCTAAATATCTCATATTTATATTTGTTTCAAAGTTAAAAATTAATTAATTATCCAAGTGTAATGCTCCTCATTCGCATCAGCAATTTCCTGATCAGAAACAACTCCTTTTTCTTCTAAAACCCTGTTATTTACAAGTTTTACTTTGCATTCAACATCATCATCCTCTTTAACAATCATTTGAACTGCTTCAATTTCCAGAGGAATTCTGATACTGGCAATCTTAGAAAACTTATGCTTTTGATTCCCAGCTAATATTTGATTTGCATCTTTCCCCATTACTTGATAAAAATTGACCTTACCACCATCAAAAGAGAAATTTGCAGATAAATTTTTCACACCTGAAACTTTATCAATTTCTGAATTGTTTGAATCGAATTGACAGCCCATTTGAATTAATTCAATAAATTCAACATTAGTAGTATCTGCGGTTAATGTTTGTTTTATTCCAAATGAAGCATTTGTTTTAAGGTTATTCAGGCGAATAGAATTTTTGTTAATTCCATACCAGCATGCACCATGTGCAACAGCCGTTTTTGATTCTTCAATTGCAAGTGTTACTTTAGCTGGGGTACTGTTTTTTGCTTTAAGTTGCTTTTCAACGGTTTCTTTTATATTAGGGAAAAATGTACTTCTACCTGAAAAAATAACTTTGTCGATTTTGCAATTGTCAGATAAATCCATTACCTCATTAACCGCATCCTTTACATTATTATAAATCAAATCAATAAAAATAGGATGGCTGAAAATCTTGTACTTTCCTTTCGAGTCCTTTTTGAAGTTTTCGTAAAATTTGCTTTCTTCAGAGAATTCTATTGAAGCTCCAAGTACTGGTTTTAAAAAATCATTTAACTGTCGTGTAGTTATTAGAGTATCAAAACCCTTTTCATAATAATCGACAATTTGTAATTTAATTGATCTGGCAGCTTCAACTAAATCCTTTTTATTTTCAGTATTAAAATTTATTGTATTGAATTGTGAATATTCATTTGAGAATTTCTTTATAAATTTGAGAATGCAATAATCTATTGTGTCACCCCCAATGCCGTATCCGATTTTTCCTAAAAAATCAATATAGTAAACTGGTTTTTGATTTTCTTCAATCTTTGATGCACTAACAATTGTAGCATTGATGGTTGCTCCACCCATGTCAAAAATTAAAATATTTTCATCTTTAAATTGATTGTCACCAGTATTAAAACGACTGTAATTACTTAAATAATAAAATAAAACAGCTTCTGCTTCATATACATAACGTACTTCCTTGAATTGTTTCAGGTAACCAAGGCAATCAACCATGTCTTGAATCTTGCTAATAGTAAAATTATTTGGAATTGCAATTACTGCTCTTTGAGGGTTGAAAACGCCATTATGTAAAAATTCTGGATTGTTCAATTTGTTAATGAAATAAATAAGTTCCTTGTATAATCCTTTAACAAGTAAAGAGGATAATTCTTTACCAGTAAGCTTTAACGTATTGTTGTTTTTGAAAGTAATTTCCTTTATATCCTTAAAGCCAAGAAGTTTCTTTATTGATTGGTATGAAACTACACTTTTAGAACCAAATTTTGTTCTTGCATTTGTGCCGTATTTATAGAGTTCTTCCGGTATTTCGCCATTGTTACTTATATAGTTCTCTGTTATCTCAAAAATTAATTTTGAATCAATTACTTTATGGTTATATCTATCCTCACTTACAGAAATGTTTTCAGCATGATTACCTATCGCAACACAAGATCCAGTTGTGCCTGGGTCAAAAGACACCCATAAATCACCTAAATCATTACCGATATGAAATTTGTAATCAATTGTTTCTCTTATCTCAGATTTGATGAATAGTAGTCTTGTTTCTCTTATTAAAACAGATATAGTGAATTCGATTAGTTGAGGTTCTGTCAATTTTATATTTATATCATTCTGTCTTAAGCTGACTATAAATTTTAGTTTGTTTGATTTGTCAGCTTTTAATTTCATTAAATTTCCTTTTGAGAACTCTTTGGTTGTGTCAAAATTTGGTTTTAAGTATAAATCAAAACCTTCGGGAATATTTTCTCCCTGAATATTGAAATAGATTTCCGGTTTCCAGTTAAAAAGATAATTGTTTGATTTATATATAACAAGCCCTTCAACAATAATACTATCAGATTGAGCATCCCAATGTTTGTAAGGGGTAAGAAGTTTACCGTACTTCTTATAGTTTATTGTTTCAAAGGAATCTAAGTAGCCATTTACTGCCAACTTGATTTGCTTAGGTTTGCCAATTACCACCAAATAAATAATAATTAGCAACAACACGATTATCGGGATCACATAATACATAATAATTATTGTTGTTTTAGTTGTAAAAATAACATTTTCCTTGTTTATAAGTCGTTCCGCAGTATAGACAAAATTCAAAGGGCTTGCATCAGGCATTGAATAAGAAGTATTTACTTTATATTCAAACTTTATAAGTTCAAAATTCCTTTCGTTTATGATTGTGTCAAGAGTCACTTTAAGCGATGGAATAAAATACAAACTTTTTGACTTGTTTAATGTCATTAAATCATCATCCGAAGTATATTCTGAAATCCATTTATTTTCAGAGTTTAGATTTGCAATTGTTCCTGAGAATAATACCGTTGATGTGCCATTATGAGGAATACTGATTTTTAGAGTAACCTCAATTGGTTTCAAATTATCATTGTGTGTAAATCGTATGTAGCTTTCGGGTATTCTGAATTTTTCACTTCTATAACCTCTTTGCACTAATTCAATATCAGAATCAATAAAAATCGCAACATCTTCAGGATTGTAATTACCGGCCTTAGGTTTTACTTTATAGCCAATAATGCTAATTGGTTTCTGTGTTATTGTTCTGTCAAAAGTAAATTCAAAATAGTCTATCTTATAATAGGCTGCTGATAACTTGTCTGTAAACGATTTTATCAAATTCGGTGCGGAATTTTCTGGTAGTACTCTATCATATGAATAACTATAAATGTCCCTAATTCTGTTAAAGTCCATTTTATTGCCATGCATAGACCCAGTTAAAAAGTCACTTAAAATAATGAGTACATATTCTTCTGTAAACTTTGATGTGTCAATTTTTGATAACACAATCGGATAAACATAGTTAGACATTGATACTCCACCACCAAAATCTGAGGGAGTAGGTGTAATTGAAAATGCTTTATTAATAAAATCAGCGACTGTTTCATTTTTGTTTGAATAGAAGTCTGACCAATAAAGTTGTTTGTCTTTTAGAAATATTCTGCAAAATTCAGCTACAACTCTTTTTGAATCATAATTTTTCTCTGTCCATCTTAGTCTATTAAATTCACTTCGAGCAATATTAAAATGAAAGAATGAAATCTCGTCTTTATCGGGGTCGAAAAAAGTTAGTCCATTTTTCTTTTCGTTAATAAGATTCGTCAAATTTGCTTCACTATAACTATTTATGGCAGTATTGTCAAATAAATTGATAAGTGTATTTTTATAATTACTATTTGATTTTTCTGCTGTTTTAAAAGGGGTTGAAATATCATAAGCTATGATGAAATGCCTTCTAAATCTTTGTTGTGCTTGAACGCTGTTTATTATTAAAAACAGTAATAGTAATGTCAATAGGTGGGTAGGGAAGAATTGGCTCTTTGACTTTTGCGAAGCGGTGGCTTGTGTGTCGGGCAAAAGGCAATGTGCCATTTGTGTGTAGGCATACCTTTTTCCTTCTTGCGGGTCGGCAAAAAAACTAAATCTTTTTTCTTTCAATTTTTCTTTTTCTTTTCTCATTCTCAAACCATTTTCTTTGTCATTGTCGTTGTCTCTGTCTTTTCTTCGCCTTGTTGGTAACGGTTGGCGGTATGAAATCGTTGGGGATTGCGGGCTACTATCCTGTCCAGTTACACCGAACTTGATGCGGGGCAGAATGCTCGAATAACCACTTAAACCCCAATGTTTTATACCGCTTGTTACCAGCTGGCGTTCTATTTTTCCTGTCATTTTTCTTTCAATTTGCTACTTCGTTTCGGTCTGCCGTGCGTTGGGACAGACACACTCTTTGACAAGCTTTGGCTTTAGCGTTGGCTTGTGTGGCTTGGCAATGTGTGTGGCTGTGAAGCGTGGGCATAATCTTATTCATTGTCTGGTTCTGCTGCTATTGAAATATTGTCATTCATTTCAGGATATAGTTTAATTTCTTTGCCGTTTTCTGTGTCTGTTTCAAACTCCACTTTCGGCAAACTATTCACTATATCCACTGTCTGCACACTCACGTTGATTATGCTAAGTAACAAATCTAAAATGTAGCGTGGATTTCCTACTTCTGTTGCCCAATCGTTAGGGTCGTTTTTTATACCGCTTTCTTTGTGGGTGCTTACTTGGTAGCGTTCCATAATCCATTCGATGGCACTTTTGCCGTTCACAACATATTCATAAGCCTTTTCAGGAATATTACTCACGGTTATGTGGCTGTTGTAAAATATCGTGTCTTTTTGGTCTTTCTTTGGGAAACGCATTTTATCCACCGTGTAATGCTTGCCATCATCGCCTGTAACGGTTACATCTTGGCATGGTGCAACGGTTTCATAATTCAAATGCAATTCTGCTAATTTTCTGCCCGCTTTGCTAAATCCCCAAAAGTCTTTTACATCTTCTACCAAAGGTAAACGAGGCAGCATTTTCTTTAAATCGTTGGCAAAGGTTTCTCTGTATTCTTTGCTATGCAAAAAGCCATATACATAATAGAAAATATCTTCTTTGGTTACACTTTTACCATATTGCTGTTTGGCTCTATCAAAAATGAAATTACTTATTGCATCTCTGCGTATGTATTTATTCACTTCGTCCGCATCAAATAAACTCTTTTGTTGCTGATTGTTTTCTTCGTAGTAGTAAAGAGGAAATATTTGTCCGTTAAATTGAACTTGCAAATCAGTTATACAGTTTGTCGCAATGGCTGAAAAATCTTTTGTGCCACCAACACCTGTAATGCAAATCTGAACATTTTCAGTTTTATTGGTAGGAAATAATTTCGGAGCTAAACCCGGACGTTCAATAAATGGTTTATCAAAATACAAATTCTGTTTTGTGAATGGACGATACAAACCTAATTTGACTTCTTTAGGTTCAAATTCGTGGATTTTATTTTTCTCTAAATCTTTTTTCAGATTAACAGTCCAACTAATTCTTGTTGCATTCGTGTCAATAAATTTATCAACTTCTAATTTTGGATTATTCTTTAATGCTTCTGCAAATGCCTCTTTCTGTTCATTGTAAAAGGAAATCAGACTTTTCATATTTTCAGAAACAACATTTTTTGAAAAATTGTTTACCCATGCATCACGATTTGTTGCAACACCAACCGCATATGTATTGAAAACACTTTGCGTTCTTGTATCAAATTTCTTTACTGGCTCTAAAGGAATAAACTCATCAAACGCACTATTTCTCATACTTAACCAGTCTCCTTGTTCATTAGGTAACAAGGTTTTCAAATCCAACTTAGGATTTTCAAAGGTTTTGAAACTCTTAACTATTTTCAGCTTTTCTTCACGGCTTAAGTAATCGCCAATGTCGTGGTAGTGTATTGTTGCTTTTTCTGTTTTGATACTTGGATTTTTAACCAATAAAGTAATAGCAATGGGAGTTCGGCTTCCACCTCCAAAAACGTTACCTGCTTCTTTTTTTCTTAATTCTCCTTGTGTTCTTGCGTCTCCGCGTAAATTAAAAATGTAGATTGATGTAAATTCTTTTTCAATTGCCTTTCTAAAACCATCTGTACTGTTTCCGTCTATCCAACCTGCATTGGAAACAAAACAAATGATACCGCCTGTTTTATCTAATCGGTCGGTACTCCAGCGGAAAGCTTTAATATAAGCATCGTAGAGTGATTTGTTCAACCCTGCCGAAGATTGTTTAGCGTATGTATCGGCAATGCGTTGGTCTAATTTGGGGTACGATTGATTTTGTGCATTGTCGTTTGCCGATTTCTGACCGATTGAATACGGTGGATTTCCAATAATAATGCGGAGCGGAGCTTTCTTTTGTTTTTCAACACGGTCGGAGTTTTTCTTCAACATTTCTTCGTATTGAATTTCGCCCTCTTTTGTTTCGCTTAGCTGAAATGTATCTGTGAGTACAATGCCGTCAAAAGGTGTGTAATTTGCTTTGCCTACGCCATCGTTGGGGTCAGGAGTAGCATCGTGGTAAGCGTTTTCGATATTAATTGCAGCTATATAATAAGCCAACAATACAATTTCGTTGGCGTGGAGTTCATGTTTGTATTTGCGTTCGAGGTCTTTTAAGTCAATTAACCCGCTTTGCAACAGGCGAGTTATAAAAGTTCCTGTTCCTGTAAATGGGTCAAGAATATGAATGTTTTCATCGGAAATAGTACGGTCAAATTCTTTTTTCAGAATATCATTTACCGAATGAATGATAAAATCAACTACCTCTACAGGTGTATAAACAATACCCAGTTTTTCCACCATTTTAGGGAAAGCGGTCTTAAAGAACTTGTCGTACAATTCAATTATGATGCGTTGTTTGCCCTCGGAGTTGTCGATACCTTCGGCGCGGGTACGCACCGAGTCGTAGAATCGTTGCAGTGTTTCGTCTTGCTCTGCAAGGTTGCTTCCTTCTTCCAAAGATTCAATCATGCTTTGCATAGCAACCGAAACGGCATTGGATTTTACAAAGGAATAACCCTCAAATAATGCATCAAAAATCGGCTGTGTAATGATGTGCTGTGCCAACATTTCGATGGCTTGTTCTTCGTTAATGCTTGGGTTTATGTTCTTTTGTAAACCACTTAAAAACTTATCGAACGCTTTACGTTGGTCTTTCTTTTCGTTAATTAAGTATTTGATTCGTTCAATTTGTCGTTCGGCAATTACGGCTACATCTTTTGCCCATTGTTCCCAATAACGGCGGTCGCCAACTTTTTGCACCATTCGGGCAAAAACTACATCTTGTAATTGCTCAAACTGAATGGCAATTTGTCGTCCAATTTCTTTGCTTTGGTCGGTATTTCCAGAATCATCACGGCTTTTGTCAATTGGCTTTCCATCACCATCAAACGAAGTATCGGAACCGCCAACAATTATTTGTCCGGGGCGTTTTTTATTGAGTTCAATTTTATTTACAGTGGCATTAAAACGGTCGTCGTGTGCACGCAAAGCATTTAAAACTGTCCAAACTACTTTGTAACGTTCGTTATCGTCTAAAGCGTGTTCGGGTTCTACATCGGCAGGAACTACCACAGGAATAATAATATAACCATAATTTTTCCCTGGTGATTTTCGCATCACACGTCCTACGGATTGCACTACATCAACTTGCGAGTTACGAGCAGAAAGAAAAAGTACGGAATCTAAAGAAGGAACATCAACGCCTTCACTCAAAACACGGACGTTTGTTATAATTCTACATTCATTATTTGGCGTATCTTCTTTTAGCCAACTCAACATTTGGTCACGTTGGGGTGCAGCCATTGTTCCATCCATGTGCTGAGCCTGAACAGTAACCATTTTTGCTTTTTTCTCTTCGGGCAACGATTCTAAATAATTCTCTGAAGCAAGATTGTAACTTGCCGCTATGTTGGTTGAATTTGCAATACTGCCACAAAAGGCAACCGCCCTTTTCATCGGGTGTTCATCGCCTTCAACTTTAATGCTTTCGTTGCCGAGAAATTGTTTTGATAAGGCGTTTACTGTTCCAATGAGTTTGGTAAGGTCATCAGTTTTTATTTCGGTTTCGCCATTGGCAATCATTTTTTGAACGGCTGGCGGAACATCTTTATCGTTTAGAGTTAAAATAATCACTTTGTAATCAGTCAGCAAACCTTTTTCAACTGCTTCACCAAAGCCGATACGATGAATTTCTTTTCCGAAATGCTGTTCATCGTCCATTGACCAAAGCGGAATATCTTGTTTTGCTGCTTGCGAACGTGCATCCACATTGTATAAACGTGGCGTGGCTGTCATGTATAAGCGTTTTTTCGATTTAATAAAATTACCGTCATGTACTTTTACAAAAGCAGAATCATCCATGCCAGGTTCGGTATAGCCTGTGGTACGGTGTGCTTCATCGCAAATAACTAAATCAAATTCAGGAAAGCCGTTTTTAAGTAAAACTTTTTGTGCTTTAGCGATAACTTCAATGGATTGATACGTTGAAAATACGACTGTCATTCCATTGTTTCCGTTCTCTTTGTAGTGTTGAAATTGTTTAAGAATATAATGAGAATCAGTAGAAGCAGGCCAAGCCAAATCAATTGTACTGGTTAAATCTTGGTCGGTTGTATTTCTGTTTTTCGTTATTTCGGGGTCAGAACAAATACAAATTGGGTTTATGGTTTCATCGGCTTGCGAAGTCCATTCACGCAAAGTTTGACCAATCAGAGCAATTGAAGGAACTAAAAAAAGTACCGTGCCTTTGTTGTTGGTTTGTTTCTCGGCAATTTTTAACGAAGTCATTGTTTTGCCTGTACCACAAGCCATTATTAGGCGACCTCTTTCGTTTTCTTTGAAATATTCTATTACTTTTTCTCGTACTTCAAGTACGTGAGGATATATTTTTTTCTTTTCCGTTCTTGCGTTTACGCCATGAATACCTTGTTCGAGCTTTCCCCATTCAATAGGAGCTTCAACAAGATTATGCAAATTAATTCTTGTAACAGGCGGATTTTGATGGCTGATGGCTTCAAGTGCATTTGGACCCCATTTGTTGGTTGTGGAAATCCAAAGTCGTTGAGCAAAGCTTGTTGTTTTTAAATCCTCGCCTTTAAACTCTCTGCTTGAAGTAGAAAGAAAACTATCAACAGAAGGTTTGTCAATGGTAGCCGTATCTTGATAGCATTTGCATTGAATAGCCCAATATTCATTGAAGTGAGTAACTGCAACCAAATCAATACCAGTATCGCTTCCACCTAAATCATTTTTTGCAGGAAATTCATTCCACAACCATACTTTTTTGAATTGGTTGGCATATTGCGGGTCAGTCAGCAAATAAGCTTGCATTAAGCGTTCAAAACGGTCGCCTTTATCTCTTTCGGAGAATGAAATTTTTCTGTATTTCTCTAATATTTTTAAAAAGCTCATTATATAGTCTCTATGTTTTTATCGTTAAAAATCAAACAACTAAAATACCTCTTTTTAGTCGTGTAGTTAAAATTCTCCGAAATACTTGTCAAGAAGTTTTCAAGGGTGGTGGGTGGGCTTGGGTGCGTCGGCAAGAAAACAACTCTTTTGCAAGCTGAAGCATCGGCTCGTGTGTCGGGGCTTGCAAATGTGTTGTTTTGTGCGTTGGCATTTATCATTTTTCAATTCTGTCTTTTAAGTAGCAAATTGTCTGCTGTGTCGTTTTTTTTACGCTTGCTGGTAACGTTCGGCGGTATGTGTTGTTGGCGCCGCTTCGGGGTGGCGCGTGTTTTTGCACTCGTGGTGCGATGCAGGGTTATGATTGTTATTAATATATTCTCGCGTTGG
>Ga0255340_1002167_pt1 | contig 23645 bp, 33 predicted proteins | sample wastewater_treat_7_FD_192417 | JGI IMG/M metagenome (GOLD analysis project Ga0255340, IMG submission 192417) | Wastewater microbial communities from Lulu Island WWTP, Vancouver, Canada - plant10 | ecosystem: Engineered > WWTP > Wastewater > Unclassified | place: Canada: Vancouver, British... | reverse complement strand
ATTCGCCCTCACGCGTTAGTTGATTTTTCGTAACGTGCCAATCCTCGCTGTCAGGTTTCATAAAGCCAACACCGCTTGCAGGTCGTGCGCTGAATTCAACCCCAGCCTGTTTGTCAATCCCCTTGCTAATGTCGTAACTTTTCGGGAATCCGCTCCCGTATACCCAAGCGATAGTATCCCTGATCTCAAAGCCGGCGTCCTCAATAGCGCAAGCAATGCGGTGATATGTGCGCGTCCCGCCGAATGCGAGTAACAATGCACCTGGTTTCAGTACCCTGAATACGGCTTGCCAAGTTTCAGGCTGGAACGCAATGCCGCTTGAATCCCACTTCTTACCCATGAAACCTAACTCGTAGGGCGGGTCAGTGATGCAAGTGTCAACGCTATTCTCTGGTATGGTTGCCAGAACTTCCAGACAATCGCCTAAGTGAAGTTGGACGTTCATTCCTCACGCTCCTTACCGTACACAATTGTTGGCGTTTGTGTATCATTAGGTGACTTATCATCTTGCCGCTCTGTAGCGTCGTGAGCGGTAAGTTGGTCAAATTTCCCCTCAAGCTCGGCAATGCGCTTGCGAAGGTCGTCCTCAATCGGGCGGGTGTTCCAGCCGTCTTTGACATATTTTCGCTGACTCAATGTATACTGATACATCATTCCACAACAATCGCAAGTAATAAACCAGTGTTTTCTGTTCGGCAAAACACCGTAATCTAACGTTGCTTTCTCTCCACAAAACGGACACGGTTTCAGTTCGCTCATCTCATCCCCCTAAAACGGATAATCTTCAACGGGCGCGTCTTCGCCCTTCGGTGTCAGGAATCGCACGGTTTCAGCGGTAACCTCGTAACTGCTTGCCCACGTGCCGTCTTTGCGCTGGTAGACATTCGGCTCTGCTTTCAACCGCCCCTCGACCAACACCTTGCTCCCCTTCGTCAAATACGTGTTGCACGACTCTGCTTGCTTGCCCCACACGCTCACTCTGAACCAGGTGGTCTCGTCTTTATCGCCATAGCGGCGGCTGGTTGCCACGCTAAAGGTTGTGACTGGATCGCCGGAAGGTGTAAAGCGTTGTTCGGGGTTTGAACCTAAATTGCCAATAATTATTAGTTTTTGGTACATTTTTGCTCCTCTAAAATCCACATAGTTCTTTTGCGATATAAAGCATTTCTTCTAAATCTTTAAATCCAGTTGTCCCAAACGGTAAGATATTGTGCATTCCCCACGTACACCTCAAATCCCAAAGTCTTGTTAAATCTTTTTTTACTTCAGCTTCACCATGTTGCTCACATGCTTTTTTGTACAACATCTTCACAACATCTATGTCAGCTTTTAATAATTCTTTACGCATACGGCTTATTGTCATTTTTGCTCCTGTGTTTCTGATTGTTTTGATCGATAATCTTCGCACTCTGCACCGCTGAATAACCAGATCGGCGCGTGCCCGTTCTGACACTTCACAACTAACTCTTTTTGTTCCGAGCCTTGCGGATACTTGATTGACGTTTGAATAAACTTGCAACTTGCACACACTTGCTCACTCACTTTTCACCTCCGATCAACTTCTCCACCACTTCCAGCGCCGCGCCGGACTTGACCTGCTTCGTGTCGAAGCTCAGCACGCGCCAGTTGTGGACCACCGCCAGATTGCCCTTCTCGTAGTCGCGGTTAATGCCACACCCCCTGCCATGTGCGCCGCCGTTGTACGTGCCGCCGTTGATTTCGACCAGCAGCCGCGCCTCACGCCAGCAGAAGTCGAAGCGGAACTTCCGACCTGGTATCACGCAGACTTCGCGCTCCGGCTCTGGCAGTCCAGCGGCTTTCACCTGGAATGCGAATAGTTGTTCCAACTCACTCGCGCTCATTGTGACCCCCTACGCTTCAAAATAAGATTTTCTTTTCCCGGATGTTGCTTTGCGTGGCAATGTTTGCAAAGTGTAATGATGTTAGACACCTCATACGCCAGTTCTGGATATTGTGCTTTTTCTTTGATGTGATGACCGCACAAGTCTTTTTGGCTTCCGCACATTTGGCACTTGTAACCATCACGCTCAAACGCCGCCCTTTTTACACGAAGCCACTTTGACTGCAACCCCTGTTTTCTCTGCGAGCCGTCTATGATTAAGTTGAGTCGTGTTTTGCATCTTTTCCACACACCCAAAAGATACTCTCCAGATAATATAAACTGGTCAAAATTATCATGCGCTATCTCCCCGAAAAGACTTTCAAAAAGGATGTATGGTGGTTCGTCGTCGTCCTCTGGCGAATATTCATCGAATATCTCAAAAAACTCGTTTTGTCCAATTTCTTTTGCAAGCTCAAACAGGTCAATTTTTGTTTGTTTGACAGCCGCCGTTATTTCGTCTTGCGTTACGTATCTTATGCCGCTGCTCACTTCGCCCCCTGCTTCTGCTGGCGGTACAGCTCGCGAAAGCGCTCAACGTCCGCGCCTGCCTGCTTGTGCCCGTTGCTCGGCTTGCCGTTGGCTTTCCACGATGCCAGCACCTTGCTGACGTATGCGAACGACTTTGCGCCGTGAACAACGCCCTCGGCAATCGCGTCCCTTACCCACGCCGCGCCGTAACTGGCAGCCGCCTGGTCTATGGCTTTGCGCACTTCCGGAGTAACAGCGGCAATGGTTTCAAACGCCCTGAACAAATCGTCATCATCGCCTTTTTCTGCAATAGATGATGATTGATTAGTAGGTTCTTTTAATGGGTTTAATATGGGTATGGGATGGGATGGGTTAATGCCATCGGTGTCGCATGAAGGTGCCATCGTTTTGCCATCGTTTTTTGATGCGGTTGCTATGGCACTTGCTATCGGTTTGCTATCGTTTTGCCATCGTGCCTGAGCACCTTTTCTGCCAGCAACGGCCTTCTTTGCGCGCGCTTCTTCAATCTGTTCTTTAGTCGGGTTGTACTCCAGATAGTCGTGAATCTGATAACCTCCTTCGATGCGATCCCACAATTCGCACTCAACTAACGTGGCGGCGTGAGTGCGTTCGTTTTTGATGAAGCCCTTGTAAGCCACCAATCCCAGGGCGTCATCGCTGATATATCCTTCGGTCAATTGATTACTGGAATAAACCAGTCCGCTCACGTAAAGATAAGTGGCTTCCTTGCCAGCCTTCCTGACCTTCGGATTGTCAAGAAACTTGTCGTCAATGCGTGCCCACGCCATTAGAACAATCCCGTCTGCATCACGCGCGCTTCGGTGATCTGCGCGGTCTTGAGGTGGTAGTACTCACGCGGATTCATTGCTGAACCTCCGCATAAGGCGCATAAGGGTCTTTGTCTTCGAATGGGTGCTTTTCGTAGTAAGCGTGACAGTTACGCTCCCATTCTTTTTTGCAGTAAGGGCAAGGGATCAATTCCTCGTCGTAGAGCTGGAATGGTTCCATGCCTGAACCACTTTCCATGTAACGCATATCCCAAATAAACCCTTCGCCGTGGCAGTAAGAGCAATCTGAGAACAAGCCAAGCTCCCATCGTTCCTCTTGAGTTAGTTCTTGCATTTCTGTTTGTTCAGTCATTTCTTATCCTTTTTGCCGGTCTACAACGCCGACCGGCAGGCTCTAAAACGGGGTAAAGGAGCATGTGACAGGGAGAAAAACCCCGTTATTAGCTGATTTCCTTGTTGTGCTTTGCAGTAAGCACCGTTTGAGCGGCTTTGATCTTCAGCTTGATCTCGGATTTGGCTTCCGGCTCAAGATGGTTTTCCTTTAGCTGTTTCCAAAGAGCAGATAGCATTTTCTCAAGCGTAACGATCGTCATCGTGCCGTACTGAACGCCCTTGCTGTTCGTCACCTTGCAAGCGTCCTCGATCGTGAATGGCTTGAAGTCGTCGGCTGGCTCTGGATCGTCAACCGGCTCTGAATCAGGATCGACCACGAACGGCGGGGTGGCGTCGGTGTAATAACCGTCCTCAACGTCGTCTTGTTGTGGTTGTGCTGGTTGTTGAGCTCTGTTTTGTCGTGACAATACCGGCAATGGATTATCGGCTTGTCCCATTTCCTCACCGGTGTAAAGCCCTGACAGTTCTTGCGGGAAAGCCTTGCGTAGTGCCAGACTTTCAGCACATTTTGCCAGCATTATATCTGGCATTTTTGCCCACATACTTGTTGGCGCGCCGTCTTTCTTAATCTGGACGTAAGCCTCGTAGCGCGCAACCGCCCACAAGACCTCTTTGAAATCAACACGGATCACGCCTACTTTTGCAGCTTTCGGCGGTTTGTTTGACAGCCAAACCTCTTTCCAGTCGCCATCATCACCGCACCAGTAAGGCCCAAGTTGACCGGCGTACTTTTGCGAACGCTCGGCGATAAGTCTTTGTCCATCAATTGATACTTGCGTGCTCATGACTTCGCGCCTTTCGGAGCTGTCCCATCGCTTGATCGCATAAATCTGCCTTGCGAACGGGTCAAGTCCGGTTCGGTTGCATTGTTGGATGAAAAGGGCCAACTCATCATCAGTCGCGCCTTTTGCGATGGTGCGCTTGATAAGGTCAACACGCTCTTTATCCAGCACTTGATAAGATTGAATTTGATTTTGTGATTGTGGTACAATTTCCATAATTAACCTTTCTGGCTCAAAGATCCACTAAATTCGACTCAACCTCTGTGTCCGCAGGGGTTGTTTCGTTAAGTGTGAGATGTTCAGGATAAAAACGCCGTCTATTGGTTGGCACCCAGCCACCGTGTGAGGCGTCGTCCCAGGGATTGCCATGTAAGGCTTCGACGATCACCATGTCTCTGCCCCGTACGTCTTTCGTTTCGCCAACGATCTTGACAAGGCAGTATCCGTGATAATTTCTGCAAGGCGCGCGGTAGATCATCTCTTCCTCGCCTTCATGATCGTTTCAGTGATCCACGCCGATCCGACCGTGATGATTCCCAATATACATGTGATCATCACGCCTAACAAAAAGTCTGCTGTTTCTGGTGTCATTTCCTGTCTCCTTTTCTTGTTGTCTAAAATGGGATTTCAACTTCAACCGTGAAATCAACTTCGCATTCGTGGCAAACATATTTCTCAGTGTTGCGTGCCTCGTCTGCGTAGCCCAGGAATTCCGTGTCATTTCCGTGGCAATACGGGCATTCCGTTTGAACTGCTTCTTGTGGTGGATCCGGTGGATTCCAGGTCGGGATGTAATTGCTCATTTCTTGCTCTCCTCATAAAGCTTTCTGTATCCACCAAAGCCAGTTCTAAACTTCACATACTCGCCTGGGTGGTTTTCTCTTGGCTCCCAAAACTTGCAACCGACTTGCGCAAGCCTTATGTGGTCAAATGGTTCATCTATATCAAACCCTTTTTCGCATCGGGCAGATGGAACAAACTCGCCATCATAGTCTGAGATGTCTGCTTCACGAACAAACAGCCCACAAGTAAAGCATGAGCGCATAGACGGGTTATAATGGCATACTGCCTCATGCTTCTGAGCGTTGCGCTGGAACTGGTATATTCTTTTGCAGTAACCGCATTTATAGGCCGATATTTCCTTCATTTAGCCCTTCTTTCCTGCCACTTCTCATAGATTGCGCTTGCCAGTACACCGGTAAGCATTACGGTTGCGATTATTGCTGCGGATATAAGCGTGTCGATGAACATGAATCGCCTCCTTAGTTGTTTACCGCTTCATAGCGGGTCAAGTAGAAGTGGATACCGCCCGCGCATTCCTGCCAGCGGTCTTCACACCACTCGTGCGGATGTACTGTCTCGCCGACGCGGTAAACAAATTCTGAGTTGTACCGACTTTGTCCTTCTGCAAGGCTTTCTCCAGATGAACTCTCAATTGCTAATACCTCCGCATACTCAGCGCGACACTTCCTGCCTGTTGCGTTTGACCGCCTGGCTGACGCCGGTATCTTCAGGGTCGCAATGGAATCCTTTGCAAGTTGTTTGTAAACAACAAGATCGCCATCTGGTACGATTGAGGTTATCGCCGTTACATATTCAGGAATGTTCTCGGCACCGCTTAGATCGGCATCGCTTAGATTGGCATCGCTTAGATTGGCATCGCGTAGATTGGCACTGCTTAGATCGGCACCGATTAGATTGGCATCGCTTAGATTGGCATCGCGTAGATTGGCACCGCTTAGATTGGCATAGCTTAGATTGGCATGGCTTAGATTGGCATCGCGTAGATTGGCACCGCGTAGATTGGCACTGCTTAGATTGGCACTGCTTAGATTGGCATCGCGTAGATTGGCACTGCTTAGATTGGCATCGCGTAGATTGGCATCGCGTAGATTGGCACCGCTTAGATTGGCATAGCTTAGATTGGCATGGCTTAGATCGGCATCGCGTAGATTGGCACTGCGTAGATCGGCATCGCGTAGATCGGCATGGCTTAGATTGGCATGGTTTAGATTGGCATGGCTTACAGTAACTACCCTTACGCCATCTGGTTTATCCCTAAGCCACGCGGCGTGTTTTGCTAAGTCTTCTCGTGTGATTTGGTCTAACATTTCTGCTCCTCTCTAAAATGGGATATTAGGATCGTCTGCCAGCGGGTTTATTTTGAAGTCCACCTGGCATTTGAGACACGTGAACGTGCGGTTGACAGGCGACAATCCGCGCTCGCTGATGATGACTTTGAGTGCGGTTAGTTCGCTCCCACAATGCGGACATGGTGGGTTGTTGCTTTTGTACTGCTCTAATCGGGATAAATAGATTTCTTGCGTGTCAAACATTTTGCTCCTTTTCTCGTTCTAACTTTTCTGTAACCGCTTTCCTGATAAACTCGCTGCGGTTGCCGTTTGAGACTCTATCAACCTGTTCAATCAAGGTCTTTGGCAGTCTGAATGCCGTTAATACTGTTTCTGGTTTCTTCATAAGCTCCTTTTCTAAGTATTGTTTCTGATCCTCGTTATTTGATCTAATAAGATTATAGCACATTGTTATACAGAAGTCAAGTGTTTTTGAGACCAATTTCAGAAACTCGTTTTATCCAGGGATGCGCGAATAAACCCGCGCCTAAAGTGAACGATAATGTGAACGGTAAACGAAAAGCAACCTGCGCGTTTATTGCACAAGTTGCTTATCAGGTGGAGCTGGTGGTACTCGAAACCACGTTCTGCTATTCCCGAAAGTTTAGCCGATCCCTGTCAGCCCCAAACTTATTTTATCATAATCCCCAAAGTTGTTGCATTATCTCAAACGTGAACCAGTAAGCAGGTTTAACCTAATTACCAGTTCTAATCCCTGTTATTCCGGTATCCGATCCTGCGTTTTCATTATAACTGCAAATTGCCCGAATTGAACTTACAAGCGCAATACTGAGTTGTTATTTCAATTTTGCCTTTTCGTGTACATATCAACCTGTGACGTTTTGTCACGTGTTGGAACGATAAGTTCCCAAAGCCTGTTATGAGAATAAACCAACGTCGCCCCGATAACTTCTACAGTCGGCTTACATTTGCATTTTGCAGAATAGAGGTCGTGTTGCTCTTCCTCGTCTGCTGGATATACTGTTACGTCATCTGTCATCAATTTACCTTTTTACCGCTTGTTGCCCATGAGAGCGGTATCATGATCACTTTTTGCCATATTTTACTCATGATGTATGCTAATCCGCAACGCCATGCCTGATTAGCAGGAATTGGTATTAGCTCACAAAACTCGGAGCGCTTGCCGCATTCGGTGCACTCGTAGACGTAGAGCGGCATACTAACGCGCCTTCCTGTAAGCAGTGGCCGGCTTGCCGTTGACCGTTCTAACCTGCCGCGATGTAAGCTCGCCGGCGGCAAGTTTGGCTTTGAGTACCGCCGCCGCCTTGTTCCACGAACAACCTGTGTAGTCTGCGACGCTCTGGGCGGTGACTTCATCAGGTTCGATGTCCGGCAAGCAGAGCTCTTTTGCCAGTTCTTCAAGCAGTTCAAATTCGGTCATACAACAATAATCCTTCTCTGATCCGGTTGCCCGCGATAGCGTGAGCGTGAGTCATCAACAATGTTACCATCAACGACAATGTACCCGCCTATATCACTTCTAACTGTTCCGGCTGAAACTCTATAACCGAAGGATGTTTTTAGCTGCCAACTTGGTAAACTAATTGCCCTTGTATCTCTGAATTTAGATCCTGAATCATCTGAACGATGGGTGTGCCCCGACCAGATAAAGTTAGGAAGCGGTAACCCTGATTGTGCAAAGTCGAGCATAACTTCAGCCGCTAAACCTGCGGATGATGAAGTCCACGGCCTTCCGCCCGCGCGTCCATGATGGAAGAATGTGTGAATGTAACCGTCAACCGCAAGCGTGAGAGACTGCCCAAACTCAATAGCGCCCAGTTGCCGATAGAGCATCGCTTCGGTGGAGTTATCCTGCCCAGCGTGAGATGAACCCGTGCCCAGAACGCCGTAAAATCCGTCTGCTCGTTTCAGAATCGGAAGCATCAAGTCAATAAACGCTTCAGCCTGATCCTCAACCTCGTTCATAACTTGCAGACTTCCGTGATGCAAGCCGTCAACCAGATCACCCACGTGAACTACAATCAGACGTTTCTTTTTGGCAAGTTTGAACACGTGATTCCAGTAATCCGTCCAACACTCGTAAAGCCAACGCTGCAACTTGTTTGCCTGCGTGACTTGTGTTTCAAAGTCGCTCCGGTTGTGCACGCTGAATTCCAGCGGTGCTAATGCGGTGGAAGAGCCGACGTGGGTGTCGGAAATTATCGCCAGTACAGTTCCGCTCATCTGTCAGTGACCTTGATCCAGATTGTGCGCTCATCAGTGCGTCCTGCGCTCGTTGTAATCTTGCACGCCACCTTGTAATTGATGCCAGCCGTACCGCCTGATAGCCAGACGGTCACTTTGCCGTCCGATTCAGTCGAGCTGTCAACGGTGATACCTGTGTCGGCTGTGATGGTGATCAGCTTTTCACCTGTCTCTGAATCAACTGCAATTGTCTCGCCGGTTGCCAGCCAGCCCGTCCAGTCGAACACATAATCTAATACTGCCGATGGGTCTTTCAATGGGTTTTGTAATGTTAGTGACATTTGACCTCTAATGTTCTGTTCTCATATTCGATTGTCGCGGTTCTATCCTCGTGCGGGATTGCGAATGTTCTGTTCTCATATTCGATTATCGCGGTTCTGCAAGCCGGTGTTGGTGTCAATATGAACAACCCCACGCTCGTTCCAACCAGCACATAACTCCCCATTCCGAGAGCGAATATGCGGTGGGATGTCAGGCTTGCATCCGTACCGGTTAGAGCATAAGAGCCAGCCTCACAAGCCATAACCAACGCGCGGTATAGGTCGGCGTTCGTGCCAGTCAGGGCGTACGAACCCGCCTCGAGTGCCATTGTGCGAGCCGAAGTCAGGGCGGTGTTCGTGCCGGTTAGTGCGTAACTACCTGCTTCGAGCGAGAGCGTGTAACTTCTGTTACCGCCGAATGTAATGTCCGTTCCAGTTAGAACGTAACTGCCAGGCTCACAAGCCAGACTGTAGGATTTCGTATTGCCGAATGTTACGTCTGTTCCTGTGTAGGTGTACGAACCAGGCTCACAGACAAGCGTGTAATTTCGTTGAACAGTGAGTGTTGCCGCTGTGCCTGTGATTAAGTAATTGCCAGCACCACACGCCAACACATAATTTCGCTTGACTGTCAAGTCGGCGTTAGTGCCAGTTAGCGAGTACGAGCCTGCAGAACACGTGAGCACATAATTCCGCTTGACCGTCAAGTCGGCGTTAGTACCAGTAAGCGAGTATGTACCCGCATTACAAGCAAGCACAAAGTTGCGTTGGATTGCGAATGCCGTATCCGTGCCAGTAATGGTGTACGAGCCAGCCGCACATGAAAGCACGTAATTACGTTGGACTGTGAGTGTTGCCGCTGTGCCTGTTAGAGCGTAACTGCCAGCCGAACAAGCCAGCGTCAGGTTTTGCGATGCGGGCGTGTGCGTGAGCGTTACCGATGAGCCAGTAAGCGAGTACGAACCAGCGGCGCAAGTGAGGGTCAAGTTTTGACCGCCACCGGATGTAACTTCAACATCATCCTCAGACTGGATATAGTTAGTGTAAAGCGTTTTACCGCTAACTGTTAGCGCTTGCCATGCGGTTTGAGCGGTAGAATTAGGCGCATATCCTTTTAATGACCCAAGCCTTGTGCTTGGAACGCTCCAACTAATATTATGGTCTCCAAACCACCCCGTAGCAGAAGGAAGCATCAGTGAAGTGAGAGAGCTGCAGCCGTAGGCGTAAGCACCCATAAAATAATCGCCAACACTCGTCAATCCAGATGTGTCTGGTACGGATAACGAAGTGAGAGAGGTGCAGTCGTAGGCATAGTAATACATAAAATAGTTGCCGACACTCGTTAATCCTGATGTGTCTGGTACGGATAACGAAGTGAGAGAGCTGCAGTTTCGGGCGTAGCAAGCCATAAAATATGTGCCGACACTCGTTAATCCAGAAGTGTCTGGTACAGATAATGAAGTGAGAGAGGTGCAGCCGTTGGCGTAGTTGGACATAAAATTGGTGCCGACACTCGTTAATCCTGAAGTGTCGGGAACAGATAACGAAGTGAGAGAGGTGCAGCCGTAGGCGTAATAGGTCATAAAATATGTGCCGACACTCGTTAATCCAGATGTATCAGGAATGGATAGTGAAGTGAGAGAGGTGCAGTTTTGGGCGTAGCTGTACATAAAATAGTCGCCGACACTCGTCAATCCTGATGTATCAGGAATGGATAGTGAAGTGAGAGCGCTGCAGCCGTAGGCGTAGCTGTACATAAAACAGTCGCCAACACTCGTTAATCCTGAAGTGTCGGGAACGGATAATGAAGTGAGAGAGGAGCAGCCGTAGGCGTAGTTGGACATAAAATAGTCGCCGACACTCGTCAATCCTGATGTATCAGGAATGGATAGTGAAGTGAGAGCGCTGCAGCCGTAGGCGTAGCTGTACATAAAACAGATGCCGACACTCGTCAATCCAGATGTGTCTGGTACGGATAACGAAGTGAGAGAGGTGCAGCCGTTGGCGTAGTTGGACATAAAATCGTCGCCAACACTCGTCAGCCCAGATGTGTCGGGTACCGATAATGAAGTTAGAGCGGTGCAACCTCTGGCGTAGGCATACATAAAATAGTCGCCAACGCTCGTCAGCCCAGATGTGTCAGGTACGGATAACGAAGTGAGAGAGGTGCAGTTGTAGGCGTAAGAACTCATAAAATAGTCGCCAACAGTTGTAATTGCAGTAGCAGTAGTATCCCAACCAACAACAACCGATGCTTTTATATTTGGCAATATCGCCGTTGTAGAAGAAGACATTCCAGATAAAGGCGTTCTGAATTGATAGACTTTACCCGCCGTCAGCGTGCAACTTGTAGACTGCCAAGTGCCAGAAGTACCTTCACGCCAAGTTGTACTTTTCACCATCGACTTGGTAACCGAAGATGCGTCACTTGCGGTTGTAATAGTGGCGATTATTGCATTATAAGCTTGCGTCATACGCTCACCTCGTATCCTTTACCGCCCAAGCCCAACGCAAGGGCGGTATCATATTCGCCACGATTACGCCAAACTAAACAGTTCTGTGCCGAAGTCGAGCTTGAACGTGTCGCCCGATGCGAGCGTGACTTCCGAGCCGTAGTCGAAGAAGCAGATGAGTGGGTCGTTGGCTGCGGTGTCGTTGTACAGAATGACGTACTGGAACGGGCCGACTGCGCCGGAAGCGGTCATGGTCAGATCGGTCAGCACGAGTTTGTACGTGCCGCTGGACTGACCGGAACTTGAAATAGTCGGCGTGATGTCGTCAAGGTTTGCGGTCGATACGGGGGTGATGTCAGCCAGAACTGCGTCAGCCGAAGCAGACGGAGCGTTGGAAGCATTGCTCAATGCGACTGTGATTGCGTCGGTTTCGAGGTCATGCACCCCGTGAGCAAGGTCTTCTACGAAACATTGAAATTTTGTGTATGTTGCCATTTATTATTCTCCTATAGGTTGAATGTTTGAATTGATAACGAAGGTCATAGTGCCCTCCGATAACTTCCGTAACGAATGACCGCCTTCGGGTACATCTCGCTCAACTTGCCGATGCCACCCGTCCAGGGGTCTGCGATTATCACGTCCGTCCCTGTCACCCCAATCCCCAGTACCCAGTGCATCTCAATCAGGGGCGTGTCATCGTTGAAGTCCACGAACATAATCGGCAGCGTGCCAGCCTGAATTGCCGCCCTGATCTGCGCCGTTGTTGGCGAGTAGACGAACCCGTCGAACTTCATGTCTGGGTAAAGCCGCTCAATCGCCGCCCACAGAAACAGGTTGCCGTCCAGGTAACCCTCATTGTCGGTCAACCACTGGTTGAGTTGAAGCGGGTTGCTTACGTGCCCGAAGTGATTGCAGACCATTGAAGCGCAGGTCATCAGGCAGCCGTGCGCGCCGATAGTAGACTTAGTACCGAGCGGGTGCGCCGCCCAACGAATATCGCGCTGGTTGTAAGCCGCGCCGTAATAGGCGTAATCCCCGACCATCGGCGGTTGTGGCGGTGTAGGCGGTTCTTCGCCCACTCTCGCCAGCCACTGCGTAGAAGACCACGCTTCATCCGCAACCCTCCACCAGCCGGTCGAGTGCGTCTCGTACACCGGAACGATCGCGCCGCTTTGCAGCCAGTCCGCTTCAGGGCGTACCAACCCAGCCGGAGTATAGCGTGTGCGTAAGCGGTTAGGCGGCGTGGTGACTACGCGAGCATCGAATAGTTTGTCCTCTGTCGGTGGCTCAGGCGGCGGCTCTGGAATTGGCAAGTCACCAACCCACTCCGCAAAGTCCGCATCGTCCCCATTGAAACGGTTGGTGTCAAGATTGCCAGCGTAGCCCGCCAGCCTGCCAGTCGAGGTGTGCTGCCACAACCACCAACTATTCCAGCCCGTAGGCAAGAGCGGCTGTGAAGCGGTGGTGTAATGCGCCACCCACAGCTTGCGGTCTGTCAGGTACGCGCCGCCCATAATCGCGTTCCATGCGCCCTTGCTGGTGTAGATGCCCATGTCAGGCTGTAATGCGGCATAATCCAGCACGTTGTTCCGGTACAGTCTCGTTCCGGAACGGGTGTCCTCTACATCTATCCACCGTCCAAGTCTAAACTCTTTCCCATCTGTGATTGCATTAAATGCATTTGATTGTGCTATAATCCCAGCGCTTCCGATAATATAGTGGTACGCTCCAAGCGGAACGCCCCGTGCGGTCAATTCGCTGTAATGTCGCTCGAAGGCGGTATCCTTATAATTAGAATATGCAGCGCGCAATATAACGCCGCTGACTTGCGAAGCCAGCAAATCGTAATTTATAGCAGACGGAACTTGGTAAAAGCTTATGTCAATAATAGGCTTCATTTTCGCTTGCCTTTCATCGTGCGGTTTGTTTTAGTTTTGCATGGCATAACAGCCTCTTTTATGCAATCTCATAAGTAATCTCAATCCCTAAAGCGTCTCCATTTCCCCACGTAAATGGGACGGTGGCAGAAATATTTGCCGAGTTTGAACCAGGAGTCGGGTCAGTAAACATGTTAATAACCGTTGTGCTGATACTCGGGCTTATCTGCGCTATGCGTTCATAGTTTGCCGTTCCCACTTTTCTGATATGCGCTACTCCATAAAAGTTTATGCCAGAGGTGTTTTTCGCGGTCTTTGGCAGGCTGAATGACCAGTTGCCCGAGCCGTAGGTAGTCGTTGAACCCATCGTAAGTCCAATTATGAGAATGCAAGTTTTGCCAATTTGAGTATATCTGCCCACCAGAGTGCCATTGCCAATTGACGGGTTGGTGGTAGGGGCAGACCATGTCGGAGTGTAGGCTGTCCATACGCCTAACGGACTTACCGAATCGTCCACATATTTTTTGTTAGCAGTCTGATAATCGCTCGACGGTGCGGACGACGGTGTAACTGGAAACGAGCTGAATGTTTTGATTCCGGCAATGGTTTGGTTGCCACTTGTTTTGACAAATCCAGAAGAGTCAATATTATCCAGTTTGTCACTATCAGCCGCTTTACCGGTTGTAAGCAGGTACTGCGGATGGTCATTGTCCGCAAGTCCTGTCAAAGCCCCGTGATCTGTCACACCGCTTCCACCAGCCGGACGCTCTTTTACCCGCAGCCTTTCAACCTCACGCTCCAAGCGTTTGATGCGGTCTACCGTCTTCTCGTCGAAGTTACTCACATTTCACCTCGCAGCTTGATGTCCAATTGTTCGCCGCCGTCCTGATCTACCCTTACCCTCACGCTCCCCACATGGCAGTCCACATGGTAGCCAAACGCCTCAGCACTGAGTACATCACCAAACTGGTAATGAATGCCGAATTGCATTCCCGGCGTGTCGTGCAAAGTCCCGGTAAGAACTTGGCGCGGTCTGAACTCGTCCAGTGCCGCATCGCCATCCGCCTCAAGCGCAGCGGTGGTGGAGTCATCCCGTGAGTCTTTGAAATACTCACGCCGATTCCACTTGCTTGCAAACATCCGTTCATTGTTGGAGCGTGTAACTAAAGTCCGCGCGTCTTCTTCCCCTTGCCCGGCAACCAGCACCACATTCCGCTCGTCCGCATGGTAGGTGCCAAACGTTGCCTGACTCAAGTTGCCGTATTGCCTGCCAACTAAGCGCGGATCTCCAGAAGCACGCCCGTGATTTTGTCCTCGTTGCCCGGTGTAAGTCCTGAATTCAAATTGTCCCGGCGCAGTTCGTACCACATCGAAGCCGAGCCAAATATCGTTCTTTTCCTTTGCCACTTCGGCGATTTCTTGCAAGACAGTCAGCACATTGCGATAAGCGAATGCCTTTGTGATCGCCGACCCGCCTGCGCTCAAGTCCGGCGCGCAAGTTAGTTTTGTTCGTGAAGCTACGCCAGAAGATACGCCTAATTGTTCTTTTACAATTGCCTTCAGCATATCGTCCGGCTTGCCCGTTTTACTTGCCGCCGCACTTCCAGAATAAGCCCAAACAATCGCCGTGTCCAAGAGCCAGTTGGCGTCAAAGGCTGTCAGCCGAATGTACTCCGCCCCTTCGCTGTCCGTCCAGAACTCCCAATTCTGAAGGAAGTAGGCGGTTTCGTTTTGCAGTTCCAGCACGCCGCCCTTCTCACGCCACACCTCGAAGATGTCGCCAACCGAGAATTGATCGTATTGATATAGACCGCGCGGAAGGTCGACAACCAGCGAGCCGATCTGATTCTGTGTTTTGATGTATTCAAGCGAATTGAACGCCTGAATTACGCCTTTTCTGACGCCCTCGTGCGTGTACCAAACTAACTCGTATCTCACAGTAACGCTCCGTCAAGCCCCCAAAATTGCGGTGTCCAGGTAATCCACGCGCCGCTTGCGGTAGTGGTGTCGGTCATAAAAACAGAAATATTGTTCGCGCCCGGCGTGAGATAAAAGTCGCCATAATCAGAGCCAGCTATAACGTAGCGCATCAGGTTATCTCGTCCCTTCCAGCCACTTCTAAACTTCAGGTTGAGCGGGTCGAAGTTGAGCCCAATCCACTCGCCAGTCTGAAGCGTCAGGCCGTTAAACGCGATTGTCTTTCCGGTCGAGTAGTTGGTTATGGATTTGAGCGTGCCCGGCCCGTTGACCGCGATGAACGGGTACGTGTTCGCCGATGCACTTGCCACGTTCAGGTTGAGTGCTACCACACCAGTCTCGGCGTTCTCGTCCGGCGTTTCGCCTGCGGTTGAGAAGCCACCGCCGATGTATAAAGAGCCGTCTGATGCTGGTAGAAACGCATTAACCGAAGATGTTCCAGGAAGGTTAATGTCTAAAGGCTGCCACGATCCGTTAGACCAGACAGCCGCCCGGTCCGCGAGAGTCAAGCCGCCAATGGAGGTAAAATCACCACCGATATAAACCTTGCCATTATTTACGGTTATTCCATAAACATTTGCATTTGCACCAGTTCCTAACGCGCTCCAACTTGACCCGTTCCAGCGTGCAATGTAGTCTGCGTTTGCGTTTCCTCCGGCGTTGGTAAAATAGCCACCTACATAAAGATAACCAGTTGCGCCGAATGCGAGAGACCAAACCGCCGCGCCAATATCGGTGTTAGTGCCAACTGGCGAGAATGCCGTCCCATTCCATTTGCACAAATAAGGATAGGCGGCATTAGTGAATGCGCCCCCGATGTACAAATCCCCATTTGGTGCGATTGCTAATGTTTGCACATTATTATTCAACCCAGTAGATAGTGCGCTCCACGCCGTTCCATTCCATTTTGCGATTTTCGCTGTATTTGCCACGCCACCTGCTAATGTAAAATTGCCGCCGACATATACATCCCCGTTTGGTGCAATTGCAATCGCACGAATATAACTGTTTGTGCCAGTACCAAGTGCATTCACTGTCGGCGTTCCGTTTATGTCAGTAATTTTGACAATATAGTCGCCAGCGGCAGAGCCCAAATCAGTAAAAAATCCACCAACGTATAAATCCCCGTTTGCGTCAAAAGCCATAGCATTAACGCTGCTACTTATCGCGCTAACAACCGCTTCCCATTTTTCGGTTGCTGGATTCCACCTTGCGAGATAATCTGCGCCCGCAACACCGCCAGCATCTGTAAAGTTGCCCCCCGCGTATATCTTGCCATCCGGTCCTTCTGCCATGCAGTAGACATTTCCGTTCAGCCCCGTAATCAGACTCGCATACGCACTGCCAGTCCACTTGCACCAGTTCCCGTCCTTGTCGCGCTTGACGATGTGCTCCGCCGGAAAGTTGGCGTACAAATCGAGCGCCTTGCCCTCGTTGTACGCGCCCTGAAGCAAGCCGCTTGGAATGACGAAATTCAGCACGGCGCGCTGGTGGTTAGGCAGGTCGGGTGTGTCAACCATTGAAGCGGATAGTGGAACGCAAACAATGTCAATCGGCTGGGTTGCCTCATCGCCGTTTGCGGCAAATCCCTGGTAGCGGATGATGCGCTGTTCGTGCCCACGATAGTCCGCGCCCCAGTTTATGCCGAATTGTTCAGGAACGCTCATGTTACTCAACAGGTCAGGCCTTAGCATGTCAATAACCGCCTTGCGATTCGCTTCAATCGCGCCTAACGTATCGCCGATAAAGTCCACCACAATTGAAAAGTTGCGGCTCTTGCGCGTGTGCGTTTGGTACATATCGCCGCCGGAAGTCATCTTGGTCAATATCTGATTCCAGTCGCCGTGCCCTAACCCGCTCACGCTCACAATCTCGCAGTAGGTAGACAGGTCAACGAGTTCGCCGCCTAATCCGGTTTTAACAGAACGCGCCGAAGGTGAGTTGCGGATTGTGCCAGTCCAGCGACAACCGGGCGAATAACCGTCAAAAAACGTAGAAGCCTTGCTTGCTTGTTCAAACTGCGCGCCATCCACATAGAATGGGGCGGTGCTGGCAACAACATCTCTAACCACATAAACTCTATAATTCGTAGCATTAATCGGGGGTGTATAGCTTACTTCAACCCGCTGCCAATAACCAGTGGCCGTAAATTGTTTCGTTGCCTTAATGGTAGTTGTTTGGCGAATTTGAATACGCATGGCTTGTCCTACTACGCCCTTGACATAGCAGGAAAACGTATATGGCAAGCCGGCTGTCACTTTCAACCCGGAATAATAAACGCTGGATTCCACCCCAGAACTTGGGGTAACTTTCATCGAATAAACGCCCCAACGAGCACCGTCACCAGAACTTGCGATTGTTCCACCAGAAGCAACCCAGCCTGTTATAAGCTCCGGTGAAGCAAAGGTGGGGTTCTTGATCTGATTCTCGGCAGCCTTCGGCTTTACTATCCAGAACTTCTTTTGTGTCAATACAGGTGCTGTCATGCCCATGCCTCCATCAGTTCAAACGCTGTCCTCACGTCCGCCGGATTGCTGCTCGTTGGCATCGTGAGGTTGTAGACGTTTCCGCCGCTGGTACTGCTGGTTGTTATCCCGCTCAAGGCTTTCGCTATCGCCTTGCCGATCGCCTCGGGGTCTATTGCCGATTCGCCGCCGTATAGCGCGCGCGCCAGAGCCCGCTCCGCGTCCGCCCTAGACAACACGAACCCATCCACACTCGGAATAAACAGCTCGCCGCGGTAGCCGTATTCCTGCCACGTGTACGGATTGCCCCCATAAACCGCGCCGCCAACGGCACGCGGCACTGCTACGTTCGCGTGGTAGTTGACGGTGCCAAACAGTGTCGGCGGTCTATACCCCCTGACCGCGCTGTCGTCGACTTCCAGCACCACATCCATCCCCTTTGGCTTAAAGTTCCGATTTTCCAGCTCAGCAAGGTCTACCATAACATCGTCAATATTAGTATCGATTTCAAGCGTCTTGCCTTCTGGCAAATTCTCAATATTGTCTGCAAGGTCTTTTACTAACATGTTATATTGCGTTTGCGTTATTATTTTGTCATCCAATAGCTGCTTGTAAATATTGACCTGTTTAGTGGCTGCAACGGTGTTTTTGTCAACAAGCCCCATCGCTTCTGCAAGCGAGTAAGCGGCTTCTGCGCTCAATCCTTCAGACGCTATTTTGAACAATAATGATTCTGAATATCTGCGCATTGCTGCATCGGCATTGTTGGTTGCGTCTGCGACTTCTTGTTGAGCAGTAGCTGCTTCTTCGGCTGCTTTAGTTTGAGCTTCTATAGCTGCTGTAGCTAATCTGGCTGCTTCTTCACCTTCATAATTAGCAGCAGCCCATTTATCCGTTCCCTCTGCTGCTGCTTGTGTAGCTTTTTCATAATTTTCAACTAAAGTTTTTAATGCATCTATGTTTTCCAGCAAAAAAGTAACATCTTGTTGCCCGCCACGTACAGCTGCATCATAAGCTGCCTGAAGTTCAGGGGTAATCAAGCCTAACTTTTGCACCTGTTCCCAGAGGTCACGGGCTTCTTTTAAATTAGCCTGTTTATTAAATACAGCTGCCCAATATTCAGCCCACCAGCTCGTAGCATCCGCGATATCGGATTTCACGAGGTCAAAATAATTCTTTTGCGCAGCCGACATTTGCTCCCATTTGCCAGCATTGTCAAGAGTCAAGCCCCCCGTTTCTTCCAGCAAGCCTTTTGAACTTTCCAGTACGCCATTTAGCAAAGCTTGCGTTTTTTCTGCTTTTGTCAGTTCTTCAGCCGTTTTTCCAACAGCTTCAGCATAAGCCTGATATTTTCCCTCCGCATCAACCACAATGCCAAGATTATCCAAAATCATTGGTGACGCCCTACCAATACCTGTTACAATATCGTTGAACGCTTGCGTAGTTGAAATCCCCATTGCCCGCCCGCGTAGAGCAGCCACCTCCATAAGTTGAGCTAACTGTTCGCTATCCGCGCTTACCCCTAACATCATAGCGCGTGAAGCTGCTTGCATAAGGTCAAAATCGCTAACCATGCCGAGTGAAGCTTCTCGCAATGCGTCCATAATCTCAGACATATCAGCGTCAAGGGAGCGCGCCAAACTGGCAGAAGCCTCTTCCATTCGTTGGAATGCTGCACCTTCTTTAGCTGCATCCTGAACCTCTTTTATTGCTAATGCAACAGACGTGATAGCCGCTACCGCAGCTAAACTTGCTTTCCACGCAGATGATAAGCCGTCCCCAAAAGTCTTCAGTCCACCCTGAGCATCTTTTCCTGCTTTTCCTACGCCCTCAATATCTTTTTTGACTTTGGCAATTTCGCTGCTGGCTCTATTTAGCGCGCTAATTATTACTTGTACATTAGCCATACTTTTCCCTCAACTCGTTAACTTCCATCACGATATTCCACACCTGCTCATGCTCACGCTTCCACTTCGCAGATTGACCCGGAATTTGCCCCTCGTTTTTATACATCTGGAACGCCCTGTACACATTGCCAACCTGCCTCAACTTGCGCATTAAACCAGCAGGCTGCTCCATTACGCCGCCTGAATAAGGAAGTGCATGGTATTCATCGCAAGTCAAACTAAGCTCCAGCAAGCTTGGTATCGTGCCTTTGCCTTCTGCATAATCGGCAACCTGTATCAGGATAAAGGGTCGAGGTTCATTGCCTCGCTAATCAGCTTTGCAATGCAATCTGCCAGCCAAACGATGTGCGCAGGCTTAGCGTTGTCTACATCCTCAAGCGTCCACTTCGGCTCAAGCAGGAACTCCTGCTTCACAGCCGCCCTGACGCTATCCCCACGCCACACCGATAAAGGTTGAGTTTCCTTGCCCTTCATGTCGAGGTGAAAATCCTCAAGCATCTTTTGCGTAATTTCTTTCAGAACGCACTTGCCAAACTTTTCGTGTTCGAATTCCATATCAGCCTCTATAACGTAGCCAGAGCAGATTTAGTCTCGATGGACAGCCAGTTAGATGCGGTCGGGTTATAAACGCCGTCCAGCACCAGATCGTAGGTCATCAAGCCGTTTTTGTCCTGAAACAGTTCCGGCGCCTGCATGGAATGTCCGGCAAAGTCAATTGTCATGGAGCGCAAAGCTGTGGTTAACCCACTATTGGTATAGATAATCCGCACGCGCTTTTCCAGAATTTTGCTGGCATCTGTCGCAAGCATGGCAATCAGATAATCGTCGGTGGACGCGTTCAGCTCCAGTGACAGTTTCAATTGCCCGCTCCACTTGCCATCGTAGCTTTTACTCGGTGTGCATTCTCCTAAGAAATTATCATAAACGCGGTTGGCATTGACGCTCAACTCCCAGCTAAACGCGCTTGAAGCCAACGCGGTAAAAGTGGAGCTACCCCAATCTGCTAATTTGACCGAAGCCATGCAGCCGGACAAGCGCGTACCAGTAGTTAGATCCTGCAAAGTTGCCAGCGCGCCTTCTACCACTTTCCCGCCCATCAATGACGCGCCCACGCTCACGCCGGAGTTGGCCGCCCCGCTTAGTGTCAGGCTGGTAACACTGGCATCCTGCATCTGCCAGACTTCGTTGGTCTGTCCGAACTGCAGCGTGGCATAGCGTGGAGCGGGAGCCGAAGTGGTCGGCGCGCTATAAGTGCGCGTATATGGGGTGGTTGTGCCAGACAGCGTGGCTGCGCCAAAAAGCATTTCCAGCCAATAGTTCAATTCTTCAAAGTCCGTGTCACTGGTCTCAGCGGTTGCGCTGGATAGATAGCGGTCAAGTACGGTCTGATGGGTGGGAGCTAAAGTCCCGCGCAACTGGTCAAGCGCGCGCGTTTCGAGTTCCGGCCGCAGCTTGAAGCTGGACACGTTCTGCAGCTTTACTGTTGCAGTTGTGTTTGGCGTGCCGAATGCGGACTGCCATGCGGATTGTAAAACATTATGTGCATTAAGCATCTTTCACCTCTAACTTTTCTTTCTCATGAACATATAGACCGGCTTTTAGAGCCGCCTCTTGAATTTCTTTAGGCAGCTTCGCCCATTCCTCAGCGCTCATATCCCGCGCCGGAACGCCTGCGAAGTAGCCACCGCCCTTGTAGATATATCTATCTTTATCCACTCACTACCTCCTTGATATTCAACTGGCAAAGCACGCCAGCGTAAAACCGCCCGCTTCCACGCGGCCACTCATACTCGCCCGGTGTCACTGATGCAGACTCCAAAGCGGTATTAGCATAAGGGCATCTAAACGTCCTCAGCATATCCACATATTTTCCAGCATAATCAACAATCTCTGGGGCAAACTCTCTCAGTCCAATCCCCTGTTCGCTCGCTTGCCAGAGCATAAGGTCGGTAATCTGCCAGTTTACCGTCAACCCCGTTCCAATCGCGATAAAGCTCAAATCCCGCCCTTCTCCCGGAGTTCCACCCACCGGAAGCAATAACCGGCATGGCAATTGCGATGTTGTGATATTCTCTGGCAATTCATTCAGCCCATATACAGCCGGCGTTTTACCAGATGTTGTTGTAACCGACTTAGCTTTAAGTACGGTGTAAACGTTCGTAATCACACTCATACCGCCGCCCTTCGCTTGTACCGGTCAAGCAATTTCTGCACATCTGCAGGCAATCCGCTTGGCATGATCGTAACACCATCGCCCGTCACCATCGGTCTGTCAATATCAGCGCTGGTGTCCTTTTGCCGATATAGAAAAGCTGCAAGCCTTATGCAAGCGTGCGTGATATCGGCAGGAGCGGTTGCACTATATCCCCACGTGCCCGCAACGCTAATCTCGCTATCGCCATTCGTAAAGCTCCAAGCTTGGTCTTCATCCAGCTTGATAATCCACTTCGGATTGTCATTGCGCGGAAATAGCCGATATTTATCGGAAGCAATCTCAACCCCATCACCATTTATCAGCTTGGTCACAGAGAGCAGGTCGTAACCCCATAAATACAAGTTCTGCCCGTCAATGTCATCTATGGTGAAATACTTGGTTGCCGTTTCAGCTTCAAAATGCCTGCCAGTGTAAGCGTCAATTATACCTTCAGCTCGTGTGAGCAAGTCAGTAAGCAGAGGGTCGTCTTCGGTCGTGGCAACGCTTATACCTAAATAGTCTTTTAGATTAGTCAGGCTTGCGTAGCTCATTCGGCTTCCTCACCATTCTTGACTGTTTTAGTAGCCTTTACTTTTGGCTTATTGGCTATCTTAACAGCAGGTTCTTCTGCAAAAGTAATAAACCCACATCGCCTGTAATCATTTGCGTATTCAACTGGCATTTCAGCAGTCGTGCCTTCTTTATAGGGCACTGATTCGCCATCAATATTGGCAACGAAATTGCGCATAACATAAATCTTGATAGACCCATTCATATTTTCACTCATAGTTTCACCTCTCTCGAATGGTATTAGTATATCACCGTTTGGCTTTATATGCCCGCAAATGACATCAAAGCGGCAGATCTGTTTGAAACCATGCCTCAAGCAATCAGCGGCAAACGGCATATCCGGGCATGGACTTCCGGCAGGTTCATTCCGCCGCATTTCGAATGTTTCCAGCACTTTGCGCCGAATTAGTGTGCATCCAAAGCCCCCTCCGCTTACCTCAATCCAGCCTTGCTCTCTTGCCTTTTTCACAATTTCAGGAAAATTTGACAAGCTCATATCAGGCCATTTGGAATTAACAGCCCTGCAAGCATTCAATATCGGCTTGAAGCAGCGAAACATATAAAGTCCATATACCACATCTGAATCGGTTGCCAGCATTTTTACCAGCGCATCTTCAGGAATTATCATATCGTGCTCAATTATGAATAGGTAATCATAATTCCCATCGAGAATGCGCTGCCTTGCATAGCGATATTGGTGCAGCGTGTTTTCGTGATCTACATTACGTATTCCGGTAATAGCTTTCAGATTATTAGTGCTTATTTCGACTTCAAGATCAACCCCTTCAGGTACTTTAATTTTAGAGATACTCTCCAGCGTTTCATTACGAATCGCCAATTCCCCATTATCCAGTTTATATGTTGGACAAAACAATAAAATTTTCATCTCTCGTATTTGTGCCCTTCTAATCCAAAATTGAAAAATGGATTTAGGCTATAAACGTTGCAGCCGTAAACCTCTTTTAGCTTCGCTCTCAATGCAATCGTCTGCGGCTCGATTCGAGTAATAAAATCGCGATAAAATTGCGCGCCATAAGGGGATTCGTCATATTCAGCAATATTCATCATTCCGTCCAACAGTCCGCAATCATGCCCAACAATAATAATGTTCGCGGCTCCCATATAAGCCGCAATGTGAATTGCGCTTGTTATAGTGGAGAAGGAAACAACAATCTTATCTGTCCCTACCACACTTAAATCAATCCTATCCATTTTATTGTTAAGATGCT
>Ga0255340_1002162_pt1 | contig 23699 bp, 20 predicted proteins | sample wastewater_treat_7_FD_192417 | JGI IMG/M metagenome (GOLD analysis project Ga0255340, IMG submission 192417) | Wastewater microbial communities from Lulu Island WWTP, Vancouver, Canada - plant10 | ecosystem: Engineered > WWTP > Wastewater > Unclassified | place: Canada: Vancouver, British... | reverse complement strand
AAATAAACCTGATGATTCATGGTTTTTTGATTTCTTCCCCAAAAAAGTAAAAACCGATCTGAATGTGGACTGGAATGACAGCCTTAAGGATACTTTTCTGTTTGTTAATGCGCGGGTTGGGGAAGAAAATTCACCGCTCGGCGTCGCAGGAGTAGGTGTAAGCCTGAAAGAAGTATCCGATATGATATCTAATAAAAACGGATTTGAAGGCAATACAACTTTCATAATTGATTCTAACGGCGTCATTCAGCTTGCAAGCGATATGAGTTTATCAAACAGGAAATTCTCTGATTTTTCGGGTGAAGAAGTTCTTGAAAAGATTAAATCAAGTAAAGCTGAAATATTTTCAGAGATATGCAAAGTAAATAACAGTGAGTGTGAAATTGTATCTGTTCCTCTGCCGCGAATAGGATACCGGCTTATTGATATTACGCCTAAGAAGGATATTGTCGCTCCACTTTACAGGCTTGCCTTTCTTTCTCTGGCTGGTGCATTAGTCGTTATGATTGTATTTCCTCTTGTACTTTATGTTTTCGGCACCAGAAAAGCAAAGGCGCAGTTTGCCGGCCTGATTTCTTTTTTCAAAAAGATGAAGTCGGGTGATTTGACGAGTGATTCTTCAATGGAATTAAAAAAAACAATGGGAGACTTCGGTTCCGAACTTTCTGAGTACCGAGTATTCCTTGCTGATATAATATCCCGTTTGCGTAGAATCTCTGATTCTGTCGGTACTTCTTCGAAAGTTCTTTCTGAGAGCATGATTCATTATTCTGATACGGCTCAGGGGCAGGCCGCTTCTGTAGAAGAAATAGCTGCTACTTTCGAGGAAATATCCGCAAAAATGGATGATGTTACAAAAGAGGCAGAGTCTCAGGAAAAACTTGTAAAAGGTTTTATTGAAACTATTAAACAGCTTGCATCATTTATCGAAAAGTCAGAATCAATTGTTTCGGAGAATGATAATATTGCTAAAGGCATGAGTTCTGAGACGGATGATGGAAATGATTCTCTGAGATCCATGGAGAAATCAATGGATGAAATCGTAAAGAGCTCCAACGATATGATGAATATAATCGGAATCATTACTGATATTTCTGAGCAAACTAATCTTCTTTCTCTGAATGCTTCAATTGAAGCGGCACGCGCCGGTGAACACGGCAGAGGTTTTGCCGTCGTTGCCGAAGAAATTTCGAAACTTGCTGATCAGACTTCTCAAAGTACCAAGGATATCGGAAACCTGATTCAGAAGAATAATGAATTAATCAGGGCAAGCCGTCATATGATTGATGATACGCAAATCAAAATGGCGAATATTATGAAATTTGTATCAAGCATAGTTTCAAGTTCAAGAAACATCGCCGAGATCAATGATTCGGAAAAGGATATGAAAGAAACAATCATGTCACAGGTCGGATTGCTGTCGAAGGGATCTTCGGAGATACAGCATGCTATGGAGCAGCAGAAAGACGCAATTTCTGAGGTTATGACCGTTTTGAACAGTTTTTCAGGCAAACATTCAGAAGATTCAGAAAATGCTGTGAAAATTGCGGAAAGTTCCGAAAATCTTGTTCGAATTACAGAAGAACTGCAGCAGATGATTTCTTTGTTCAAAGTATAAGTTCCGTGGAAAACAAAGACAAAAAAATTTCTTTGTTTTGCCTTCAGCATTTAATTACACGAAAAATACCGTTGGCAGTTATCGTGTAATTAAATGAATTCATTTATGCCTCTGATTTTTTTCCGAGAGTATTTCTGAAAATCATTCTTACTGTTGGTCCAATAATAAATATTTGTGTAAAAAAAGCGAAGGGGAAATTGTAAACCATCTTCTGGAGAAAGTTTGCTGCGAATTCTGAGTTTATTCCATCGTGTATAATTGTTGCTGCAAAACTCATAGAAGGGCACATTATACAAATTGTCCCGCACGTTATCGCGAGAATGACGGTAACAGGTTTATCTTTTTCCGGATTTACTGCTCTGAAGGCAAGTTTTTTTGATAATCTGTATCCAAGCAATAGCTGTATGGGGAAGGCTACAGCAAATTCAATAGGAATTTGTTTTAAAGCAAGGATAAAGACTTCATTTGACATTCCGCCTCGACTTATCGCGATATTGTAAATCACGAAAGATGTTACGGAAAGCATTACAGTTAAAAGCATGAAAAAAAGTTTTTGAAATTTGGTTTGAGGCATACAATACTCCTGTGTATAAATGAGTACTGTTAATCACTGAAAATGATTAAACAGCAGTACTTGGTTCCGTAATCAGATTTACGTGCAAAGCACTACATGTGTCGTTTTCCAGTATAATTCCAAAATATTGAAAGCGGCATTTCCGTCAAGAATTATTGAAAGAGGGATAAACTATATATAATTATTAAAACCAAATTGTATTTGTGACATGTTATATCTTAATATGTTTGCTTAACAGTTGAACAAGTTCTGATTTCCTAAAGGGTTTACTGATACTTGCTGTAAAGTTATAATCCTGAGGTCTTGATATAACTAAATTATCAGAATTTCCGCTTGTGGCGAAAAAAAAGGTGCCGGGACTTATCTCTTTCAGCAGGAGAACCGCATCTTTTCCTCCCATGCTCCCCGGTACAGTCAGATCCAGAATAGCTCCGGTAATATGCCGTCCTTCTTCAGCTTCTTTCTTGAAAAAATCAATAACAGAATAGCCATCTGAGAATACTTTTACATTATAACCCAATGATTTGATCATATTGCTGATGGCGTCTCTTATTACTTTTTCATCATCCATTACTACAAAAGTACCGTTGCCTCGGAAGGTTAAGTCTGATGGTTCTAATGTTTCTGCCGGGATTCCTGTGGTTGCCGGAAGAAAAATATGAAAGGTACTGCCTTCATTAATTTTCGATTCGACATCGATTGCACCTCCATGCTTTCTGATTATTGAATAGCATGTAGCTAATCCGAGGCCGTGACCTGACGGTTTAGTTGTAAAAAACGGATCAAAGATTCTCTGCATTAATTCCTTGGTCATTCCGTTGCCGTAATCTCTGATTGAAATTTTTATAAACTTGCCTGATTCCAGAATTGAGTGCTCTCTATCGGATAATTCAATATTGCGTGCAGAAATAATAAGTCTTCCCCCGTCGGGCATTGCCTGTTTAGCATTAATGACGATATTATCTATAACCTGGCTGATCTGATTTTTATCATAATTACTCAGCCATAAACCGTTTTCTATATCAAATTCATATGAAATATTTGAGCCGCTTAGAGCGAATTTAACCGTATCGGCAATATGAGGAAATAAGTGCCCAATTGACTGTGCAGGCGCACCTCCTTTTGCAAATGTTATTAGCTGTCTGGAGAGGTCACGTGCTCTGTCAATAGTTGAAATTGATTTTTCAAGATATTCTTTTAATTGATTATCTGCGGCAATCTCCTCTGCCAATTCGATGTAACCGTATATTCCGCCAAGAAGATTATTGAAGTCATGTGCTATTCCGCCGGCAAGCGAGGCAAGAGATTCGAGTTTTTGTGTGCGCTGTAATTCTTCTTCCATTCTTTTACGTTCGGTAATATCTCGGATAGTGCCGAGAATAAATTTTTCTCCATGGAGTTCAATGAGTTCTGCTGATAAAAGAGCATTTATAAGAGTTCCTCGTTTTGTTATGAAATTTACATCTTTATCATGAATGCTCCCTTCTTTTTTTACAGCTTCGACATATTCATCGCGCAAAGAAATGTCTTCCCAGATATTTAAGTCTATTGGAGATTTGCCTATAATTTCATTTCTTGTGTAGCCGAGAATTTTTTCAATTCTCTCATTGGTTTCAACAATGATTCCATCTTCAAGTGAAGTTAAAAATAGGATATCCGGACTTGCCAAAAACGCTTTAGCAAATTTTTCTTCAGAATTTTTAAGAGCGGCTTCTGATCTTTTTCTTTCGGTTATGTCTCTGACGATGCCGACAGAATACTTTTCTCCATTTAGCTCATACATTCCTACGTTTACTTCGAAAGGAAATTCTGTACCGTTTTTCCTTAGACCGGCAGATTCATAGTAATATGGTGCATCAAGACCAGAATATCTTCTGTTAATAAAATCTTTAATTTTATCTATTTCTCCTGGTGAGATATTTAAGAGAATTGATTTCCCGATTATTTCTTCCGGCTGAGAATATCCGAACATTTCAAGATATGATTTGTTTACTAATTCAACAATACCTTTTTTTGAAATGACAATTGCGTCTTTTGAACTGTTAAAAATGGCCCGAAGCTGTTCTTCATTTTCTTCAGCTCTTTCTTTTGCTTCAATTAGGGCACGTTCCATTTTTTTTCTGACGGATATTTCGGTGAAATCAACAGCTATTGAGTTCGGTCCCGTTTTAAAGGTTGTGACGTCATACTCGCCCTGAAAACGTCCGTCGTTATAAGGAATTTCAAAGTGCTGAGTGATTAGTTCTCCTTTGGCGATTTTACGGTACATATCAGGTATATCTGTTTCTGCTAGTGCGGGAAATGCTTCTTCAATCTTTTTTCCAATTAAACTCTTGTGGCTGATTCCTATAATCCGATCGGCTGAAGGATTTGCTCCTGTCAGAATCAGATTATTGTCTTTGTCGAGATGATAAAAATATTTAGCTATAGGCGAAGATTCAACAATGCAGCGGAATTTATCTTCGCTTTCTCTTAAAGCTGATTCTGACATTTTACGGGCCGTGATGTCGTGAATAATTGAATGAAGGTAATTTTTTCCATTAAGATGAATAGAACCGCTCCAGACTTCAACATCCTTGATTGATCCATTTGCACAACGGTGTTTAAATTCAAATTGTACCTGCAGGTTTTCACGGGCTTTTTTCATTGAAGCGGACACTTCATCTTGAGTGAGAGTATTTATATCGTGAATTTTCATCTGCAGTAATTCTTCTTTTGACCATCCGTAGAATTGAACTGCGGCATTATTCGCATCTATTATCTTTCCAGTTGATGCATCTATGATGAGCATAGCTGCGGGGTGGTCGTTAAATAGAAAACCGCATAAAGAAAGATCGTTATCTCTGCTCATGAACCTCCTCAGATGACACTGTCCTGACTGAGATTATTCCGATTATCCGGAAAATATATATGGAAAATCAAGTAATTGATTGTAAAGCATATGATTGAAAATTTCAAGTTCGGAATATTGGGGTAGGAATTATGTTAAATTGGAGGAAATAAAAAACCCCGGAATCCGGGGTTTAAAGCTGCTCCCCCGGCAAGACTCGAACTTGCGACCAATTGATTAACAGTCAACTGCTCTACCGACTGAGCTACAGGGGAATGTAACTTATGAGAACAATAAAAACGACAGCCGGAAAACTGTCAATAATTTTCCGGCTGATGAAAATAAAAAAAACGGCTTAAGCCGTTTTTTTTAGATAAGAGAAGCTGTTTCTTCCGTAATAGTTTTAAGCTGATTCTCGTCAGGAATATACTGAATCTTCTGCTGTTTAAGAATTTCGAATTTGCATGATGCAAGTATTTCTTCAACTATTCCGACGCTCTGACCGCCCCAGCCGAAAGAACCGAATGCCATCGCTTTTCTTCCCTTTGGAGCAAGTCCCTTCATATATGTGAGGAAAGCAGAAACAGTCGGTAGTATGTTATTGTTAAGGGTCGGGCTGCCAACACAGATATATTCCGCTTCGATGATATCAGTCATTATATCGGAAATATGAGTGAGTTTGAGGTCATACATTGAAAAAGCTATTCCCTTTTGTTCAAAGGCGTCAGAAATCGCGTATGCCATCTTTTTGGTTGAACCCCACATTGAATCATATACTATAACGGCTTTTTTCGCCGTTTTATTCGAAGACCAGGCTGTATATAGTTTTAATATCTCTGGAATATGCGTTCTCCAGATGATGCCGTGACTCGGGGCGATTATTTCAATCGGAAGTGCTCCGGCCATCTCGAGTGCTTTCTGAACCTGAATTCCGTAAGGAAGAACAATATTTGCGTAATATTTTTTCGATTCTTCTTTTATTGTATCAAGCGGATATTCGTCATCGAAGCGTTCGCTTGAAGAAATATGCTGACCGAAAGCATCATTTGAAAACAGTATTTTTTCATTTTCGAGATAGGTGAGCATATTGTCCGGCCAGTGAACCATCGGAGTCATGACAAATTTCAGTTTGTTTTTACCTGTAGATATTTCGCTTGTTCCGTCGACAATTTTGAAGTTCCAGTCTTTCTTGTAGTGCATCCGGAGGCCTTTTTCTCCGGCAGCAGAAGTATAAACAGTTGCATTCGGAATAAGGCTCATAAGCTCTGGCATGCTGCCTGAATGATCCATTTCAACATGGTTTGCGATAACATAATCGATTCTTGAAGGATCGATAATTGATGATATTCTTTGAATCATTTCAGGATAAAGATATGATTTTACAGTGTCAATCAGTGTTATTTTTTCATCAATGATAAGGTAGGCATTGTATGTTGATCCTCTCTGGGTCATATAACCGTGGAAGTTTCTGAGGTCCCAGTCAATTCCTCCTACCCAGTATATATTTTCTCTTATTTTCACAGCTTTCATGATATTCTCCTTTTGTTCTATTTTTATGCAATTAGACCATGATATTTTCATTAACTGTTTATATGATATCACCTTGCATAAATGAGTCGATAATTTTTTAACAGGTTTTGTATTTTTTATGACAATTTTACTTTTTGATAAACCACCGATAATGCCGGTATAAATTTAAAATTAAAAAAAATGGATAAACATCAAAAAAATAATAAATAAAACGTATTAATTTCTGAGGTAATTATGAAATTAATACTAATATTATCAGTGCTCATCGCTTCGTGTTCGGGGGATGAAATTCAGAATGAAATTCCGGATGATGTATGCGGAATTAAATTGATTATACCCTCGGAAGTTGTTGAAGGAGATTATCATGAACTGAAGAGCGTTATTCTGAAAAAAGACGGAACGCGCACTGTTCCGTCTGATGTAAATTATACAGTGTCCGATGAGCTTCTGGTTTCAGTTTCGGACGGTAAGGCTTTATTCCTAAAGCCGGGTAATGTTTTAATAACTGCAGCAGCTAATGGATTTAAAGACAGTTGTGAGATATTGATTGCGAGAAAAATAAACTATTCTGCGGTAAAAATATATTCTGTAATGTATAATCCGTCAGGAGCAGATTCCGGTAAAGAATTTATCTCAATTAAAAATACATGGGATGAAAAAATAAGCCTGAAAGGTTTTGCTCTTAGCGCTGGTTTGTCATCATGCGTTTTAGGCGATGCAGAAATATTACCCGGAGAAATATTCTATTATTGCCAGGATGAAGTTTCTGCATTGAGTTTATATTCCATTAGTTCTTCGGGTGAACTTAAGTTTACAATGAGAAATTCGGGAGAAACTGTAAAACTTTTCAGAAATGATCTGCTGATAGACTGTGTTTATCTTAACGGCGGTTCAAAAGAAGATGCTGCTTCTGCAGAATGGGGAAGTGCGGGGTTGCCAGCTGCAAAAGAAGGAAATTGCGTAAAAAGACAAAGCAATATTGATACAGATACATTTGCGGACTGGATTGAAAGCTCAGAACCATTTTAGAAGAAGAGTTTATTTTTTGCTGCTGTATGCGCTGTAGACTTTCTTGTAGTCGCTTGAAGCGTTCCAGAAGAGGTATCCTTTCGCGCCTGATGCGTCAGATGCTTTTACCTGTGCTTTTATATAAGCCTCATTATAATTCGATACACGCCATCCGAAAGCCTGAAGCCATGGTCTTACAATTTTTCCGCCGGCATCTTTTTTAACGAGTTCAACACCTTTTGCGATGAAATATTCGGGATTGTCGCCTGGTTTCTGATATCCGTCAAAATGATCATTAAAGTGCGAAGGATAAAGCATCGGTGAAATTACATCACAGTGCGGAGCAAGTAGTTTGATGCGCTGACCTGTGCTGTTGATATCTCCTTCATATCCCCATGCAACAACTCCGAAAATATCTATTGAGAGATTTGTGTTTCTGAGATTCATTTCGCGGTAAATCTTTTTGAGGAAAGCAGTGATTGCTTCTTCCTTTTTCATTGATCCGAAATGCCAGGCGAATGAAGCATCTTCAATGTTTGAGGCCGTAGGAAAACGTATGTAGTCCAGCTGAATTTCATCAACGCCGTATTCTGCAACTTCAACGGCAAGACTTATAATATACTCCTGAACATATTTGTTTGTGGGATCAATCCAAAGTTCACTCGATGATTCGTTCCAAATACCTTTGCCTGATTTTGATCTGACGGCAAGCTCAGGGCATTTCTTTGCAATAATGTGATCTCTGAAGCAGGCTATTCTTGCAATTGTATAAATATTGCGTTTTTTCAGTTCCGAAATTAGTTTCGGAAGACTGTTTATTGTTTTGTTTTTATCCAATTCCAGAGAACGAACGAGCGGATTTTTAGAATAAAAGGAAAGAGTTCCTTCGACATCCTTTATGTCGAAAACAACAGTATTTATTCCTATCTCTGAAAACTTGTCAACTGTTAATATGATTGAATTGCGTCCGGCTGAAGAAGCCGTAAAGTAAAGGCCTTTTGTAAAAGGAATCTTTGCCTTTGACTTGTTTCTGTGATCAATTTCAAAAGCTGAGAGCGAATTAGGAATCAGGAGAACAAAGCCCGCTTTTATGGAGCTTGCCGGAACGGCATTTATTTTTTTTATAGCATCTTCAAGCTCTTTTGATGAGTAAAATCTTGTGAAAGGCAGAGCTTTTTTTGCAATTGATGAAATATTTTCAGAAGAACTTGTTTTGTAAATGAGAGTATTAAATGAAAAAGTGAAATTCGGCGGAAGAATGTTAAAGCGGCTTTCTTTTAAAGAATTTCCTGGAACGTAATTTGCCGCATCGTGGATTCCGGGCGATACGGATTTAATGAAAGAAGAAAAAGAATCAGATGCATCGGAAAAAGTCAGCAATACTGAAACCAGAATCAAAGGTATAAAAAGAATAAGCGCCCGTTTCATGGATTCATGAAATTAACGTGCGCATATTCTGGCAAGTCAAATATCAATTGCGCGGAGGAATTCGTCAAGAATCCGTTTCTTTGAGAAATATGATGCTCTTTTAATCGCCTCAGATTTGAATTTCTTCTGTTTTTCGCGTGATGAGAAAAATTCGATTACTCTGTCTGCCAGTTCTTTTCTTGAATTTTCAACATAACCGCATTTGCCGTGAAGAATTATCTCTTTCGGTCCTTTTGTTTTATAAGAAGCCACTGGAAGACCGCATGAAAGAGCTTCCAAGACTACGCATCCGAATGTATCGAAACGGGAAGGTAATATAAGCATGTCGGCCGAAGAGTATATTTCAGGAAGAGCCTCATGGTCAACCCATCCGAGAAATACTGCGTCAGGAATTAGACTTTTTAAATTTTCTTCTTCGGGACCAATACCGGCAAAAACCATTTTTAATCCGGGTATTTTTTTCTTTGCTTCTGAGTAAATGAAAGGTACTTCATCAACGCCTTTTTCTTTTGATATCCTTCCTGTAAAAAGCAATACAGGCTCTGATTGACTGAATCCGAAATATTTTTCTTTGGCGGATTTTTTCGGATGAAAGGCATCTTCGACCCAATGAGCAGTTAAAAAAACTTTATCATCAGCAAATCCGATGTTCGGACCTGTCAGCCATTTTTTCTGGTCGGTATTTAGTACAAATAGCTTATCATACTGACCATAGAAAAAACGCAATAAGCGCTTTAGTTTTGCATTCTTATCTTTATCAAAATCGAGAACTTTTTTTGCAAAAGTCATCCAGTCTGTATGAACATAGAAGTACGCCGGAACGGAATATGCTTTTTTCAGAAAGATCGAAGCAAATCCCATAAAGCCTTCTGTTGAAGAAATGATTCTGTCATAACCGTTTTTAAGAAAAAGATTCTGAAGTTCTATAATATCAGGAATTCTGATTTTCTGGTTTTCATAGAAAGGAAGAGTGAACTCAGCAAGAGGCTTCAGGACGATTAAATTTTTCTGATCTTTTAGTTTTGATGAAACAACACAGATGTCAATGGGAAGATTTTTATTTTGAATTTCAACAAGAAATGATTTCAGAACCATCGCGACGCCGTTAGTATCTTCTAAAGTATCAGTGAGCCATAGCATTCTTTTCGGATGGCGGAAAATACCCATTTCGCTGCTGAATTTTTCAAGAAGCGGACGGGTATTGTACATAACCCTAGCGCTTGTAAATGAAGCGGCGGTAATTACTCCCGAAGCAAGTGCAGGGAAGGGTAAGCCGTCAATAAATTCTCCGATGTCAATTTTTGATTTTTTCCCTGATGCTGACAGATCTCTGACGTGACTTGGTATTTCGATGGAGTCAATGATATCCTTGAAATTGAATTTTTCAGATTTGTCAGCTGATAAATTATGAAGTTTTTCGATAATTCTGTTCAAAAAGAGTAATTGAAGTTTAGAGTAAATTCCTTCAATTGATTTTTTATATATATCGGATCTGGTTTCGGGATTGCGTTTTCTGGCTGAAGCAATTTTTCTGACTTCTTCGAGAATAGGCTTGTATGGTTTTTTTAAGAATAGTGAAAGAAATCTTGATGGAGCTTTCCCCTCAAATGCCTCATGAAATATTTTAAGAAAACGCATTGTCATTTTATGGCGGCGCAGTTCGGCGAATCCGTTTGAAATAATAAAGGCCAGTAGTTTTTCGGAAGAATCTCCCTTGTGAAGAAGAATATGAAGCAGACCGGGGTCTTTCATGTTTAAACCGATTTGACAAAAGTAGTCAATGAACGCTACCATCATTTTTTCATTGTTGTTATGACTGCCGAATGCTGAGGTTTTGCAATTCCTTAAGGCTTCAAGAGCCAGATCGGATGCCTTCTCTGTTTTGAGGCGTTCGGAAAGTTTAGGAATGTGAAGGCATGTGCCGGTCAAACCAGCGAAAATGCCCATATGTTCGTCGCTTCCGCCTGTATAAGCTTTGGTGTAAGGATCATCGGTATATTTTTTCCAGTCGATTTTATGCTTTTTTATGAAATGATTGATTTTTTCTTTTGAAAGAGAATCCAGCCAATTTTTAATCAGCATATTCTGCCACGAATCCCTTTGACCGTTAATAACTTCAAAACGTTTGAAAATTACTGCAAGTTTTTCGAAAAGGTCAAGTGATGGAATTGATGATTTTTTATAATGATAAAGAGGATGTGCCCAGATTGTTGGAATATTTTGTGAATGAGCATATTCAAGGAAATCATATAAATTGTCTCTTAGCTTGTTTAGCTTCTTCTCATCATTTTCAGTAAAACCATATGCTAAAACATGAATCCCCGTAGAAAAGTCCGGAACTTTAACGGAAAATTCGCATCCTATCAGAATGTCATATCCTTTTTCACGAAGAGCAAAACAGGAACGCGCATTGTTATGATTTGTTATGGTGAAAGCAGTACACTTGTGCTCTTCTAGAGTATTTATGAGACTTTCAGGTTCAAGCCATGTTTCAGGAAGGCCGAGCATTCTTCCCAGCTGTTCATCAGGGATATTGCTGTTTTTGTCATGACAATGAAGATCGATTCGCAAAGTGTCTTTGCTGGGGAATTTGTTTTTTTCCTTATTAAGAAAATTTTTGAGGTTAGTTTCTATTTCATCATGAAGCGCTATTTGTTTTTTCATGTTACCCCGCATTCTTGTAATGAAATTATCAATATCAGGTAAATAAATCATGATGAAAATGTAAAGAAATTGTTTGTAATTTTAATGGCGGTGTCTTTGTTTTTATTATTGTTGTAAGAATTGATTCTTGAATGTTATAAGTTGCTGTAAACTTGTACTTAATTGGATAGTTATCCAAATTATGAAAATGATTATCTGGAATATGGGTAGATTTGCTTTTTCTTGTGTAATCTGAAGACAAAATGACATCAAGAAATTCTTTAATCCCATCGTTTATCATTTTAGAAACAGAAAGTTTATTTAATTTTCTTAAATCTAGACATGCTTCATAAATATCAGAATCAATTTCATAATGAATTACACTTGGATTTGTCAAATGTGATTGATATTTTACACTAGATCTGATTAATTCCTTGTTTTGCGAATTGTATTTATTTAAAACAGCTTTTAGAATTAGAGATAACACTTTGTTTCTTTGATTTTCTCTTATTATTCCTGATTTCTTAAGTAATTCTGTTGAAGTTTCATCAATAAAGGCGGTTGTTCTTATATAATTGGTATTACTCATGGTTTCCTCCATGAGATTAATACGTAAAACTAAGCAAAATTTTTATTTATTTAAAATATTTCTGGATAGTTATCCAAAAAAGCGACATAACTTTTTAAACAGATACAATAAGAGACGGGAAAGCCGTCTCTTATTGATTCAAAACTTAATTCAAGAAAAGCATTTCCCAATATTTAGGAAGCGGCCAGAGATCATTGTCTGCAATCTTTTCAAGAGAATCGATGCTGTCTCTGAGTGAATTCATTGCTTCTTTTACTTTTGAGCAATAGAATTCAGCATGAGCCTGTTCGTCTTCAACTTTATGAGCTTCTTTAGTTGTAGCGTTGAGCTTTTCAGCGCCTTTTTTGATTTCGCCAATATAAGCCGCAACTGAAGCAAGAAGATCTTTCTGATCTTTCACAGCGTCAGCACCGAGAATGTCAGAAGTCTTTTTGATTGAAGAAGCAAGATCGTTCTGATATTTTACAGCAGCCGGAAGGATCTGACTGATTGCCATATTGTAAAGCGAAACAGCTTCAATATCAACAATCTTTGCATATCTTTCAAGATGAATAAAATATCTCGCAGTAAGTTCTTTTTCAGAAAGAATTTTATACTTCGAGAAAAGCTTTTTGGCTTTATCTGTATTGAAAGCTTTAAGAGCTTCAGGAGAAGTCTTATAGTTTGGAAGTCCGCGTTTAGCTGCTTCTTTCTGCCAATCTTCTGAATATCCGTCTCCCATAAAGAGAACGTTTTTAGAATCATTGAGAACATCTTTCATTACGTCGAAAGCAGCCTGCTTTATGTCTCCGCCTTTAGCCTTGATAGCGTCATACATAAAATCGATGCTTTCAGCTACCATCGCGTTGATTGCTGTTGCAGGGAAAGATATCGACATGTTAGAACCAACGGCTCTGAACTCGAACTTGTTTCCTGTGAACGCGAACGGAGAAGTTCTGTTTCTGTCTGTGTTATCTTTGCTGAGAATCGGAAGCGAAGAAACGCCGAGATCAAGAATTGCCTGATCAGTAGCTTTGGCAACTTTACCAGCCATGATGCTTTCAACTATTGCAGTCAGCTGATCGCCGAGGAATATTGAAATTATCGCAGGAGGAGCTTCATTTGCACCGAGACGGTGGTCATTGCCCGGAGATGCAACAGTTGCTCTTAGAATGTCGGCATTTTTATAAACAGCTCTGATAACTGCGGTAAGCACAACAAGGAACTGGAGATTGTCATGAGGAGTATTCCCCGGATTAAGGAGATTGTTTCCTTCATTGTCAGACATTGACCAGTTAAGGTGTTTTCCTGAACCGTTGATACCTGCGAATGGTTTTTCATGAAGAAGAAGAGCCATGTCGTATTTTGCAGCGATGATTTTCAATGTTTCCATAACGATATGGTTGTGATCAACCGCAACGTTAGCTTCTTCGAAAACAGGTGCAAGTTCAAACTGGCTTGGAGCAACTTCATTATGTCTGGTTTTTGCCGGAACGCCGAGTCTGTAAAGTTCTTCTTCAACGTCGTTCATGTAGCTTACGATCTTTTCTTTGATTGAACCAAAGTAATGATCTTCTAGCTGCTGACCTCTTGAAGGAGCTGAACCGATCAGAGTTCTTCCGCTCATAACAAGGTCTTCTCTTGCCATGAAGTAGTTTTTGTCGATAAGGAAATATTCCTGCTCAGGACCAACTGTTGTGATAACTTTTTTTGCAGTGCTTCCAAGAAGGTTAAGGAGCTTCACTGAAGATTCACTGAGAGCTTTAACTGATCTTAAAAGAGGAGTCTTTTTGTCGAGAGCTTCTCCTGTGTAAGATATGAATGCAGTTGGAATGCAAAGAGTAGTTGCAGTACCGCTTCTCTGGATGAAAGCAGGGCTCGTGATGTCCCATGCAGTATAGCCGCGTGCTTCGAACGTTGCTCTGATACCGCCGCTTGGAAAGCTTGATGCGTCAGGCTCGCCCTGTACAAGCTGTTTGCCTGAAAATCTTTCAATAACTTCGCCAGGACCAACCGGATCAACAAATGCGTCATGTTTTTCTGCAATTGAACCTGTCATTGGCTGAAACCAGTGGCAGTAATGAGTTGCACCTTTATCGAGTGCCCATTCTTTCATTGCGTGCGCGACAGTATTTGCTGTGTCGGCATCAAGTTTTTCATCATCGTTGATGATTTTAAGGAGCTTTTTGTATGTCTCGCGAGGAAGTTTTTCTTCCATAACCTTAAAATTGAAGGTATCGCAGCCATAATACTCAGAAATTCTTATTGGTTTATCTTCTTTCGCCATTTTTCACCTCTCTGACTGAATAATATGATGTCAAAGTAGAACCGTTGTCCGGCTTTGTCAATATAGAGAAGGTAAAAACGGCTTTTTGTATTATTAATTTAACAAATCAGTAATATTGATTTATAGGTTGAATTTGGGATAAAATTGCTTTATTTAATGTAAATTTCTGAAAATAGGGGGTTTTCTCAGTATTATGGAAAGTTTGTTGTATAAAAAAGAGTGAGTTAATATATTTTATCTGTCCGCGGAAAACGCGGACAGATAGTTATCCGGCGTTATACCAGAGTTTTTTCGAGATCTTCGATTCCTTTTCTGAAGAGCTCGTAATCAATTGAAGAAGTGTCAATTGTCTTAAGATATGCTTTGTAGTGATTGATAGTGTCGTTTTTCCACTTCTTCATGTCAAAACCGTTTTCCATATGAAAACCACCTTTTGAAAAATTACGGTATTCCGCATTATTATTGTCGGAATGATCGCATTAAAACAAAAGGTTTAATAGGCATTGTTCCAGTTGATTTTTTCGCCTATTTTATCCGCCAGTTTTTCAATATCCGCATCTGTGTGATAAAGCAGCGGAGCGTTTTTACCTGAAGATAATTTACTGCCTGGTTTTTTCGTGATGCGCATAGCTTTATGATGAGTTGACGTGATTGTTTCTTCAGTTTCACCTTTTATGGAGACAGTTCCATTGCAAACACAAAAATAAGTGCTGTCAGGTGATTCAATATGAATGAAATACGCAGTCCCTCTTATGGCGGCAATGCCGGTTGGAGTTTTTATGTTATAATCTCCCTGCTTAGTGAATTTTTTGCGGGTTAATCCGGTAAGACTCCCGCTTTTAAGTTCGAAGTTGTTTTCCGATTCTGAAATGTTAAAAACAAAGACAGTGTTTTGAGAGAGCTTTATAATGCTTCTTTTATTTAATGTTATTTCGCAGAATGAATTTGTTCCGGTTTCTATGACGTCTCCATGTTTTATAACTGTCCCGGTTTTCTCTGCTTTACCATTTACAGTCAAATTTCCGGCGAATGCTGAAATAACCGGCTTGTCATTGAAACTTCCGTTAGTGCAGGATAAAAATAGAATTAAAGAGATTATTATTGCTTTCATTATGAGCCTCCGCAATTATGTAGTAACATATCATTAAAAGCCTTTTAAATCAATAAAAAGCTGATTGTTCAGGTAATTTTGCATTAATTTTTTACTTCGCGAAGATTGTCAGCAGTGTTATAACGGTAGCGATTATTGTAAAGCCGGCAGTCATCATCCGCATCATCATGGAAAACTTTTTATTTACGTCGTTGAACTGTTTATCCGTTGCTTCAAATCGTCTATCTATCTGATTGAATACGAACTGCATCAATTCGCGCTGAAGCGGTCGAAGTTTGATTCGAAGTACGAACCTATCTGTTCAAGCTGTTCTTTCATAAATTCCATACTAACACTCATTTCTTGCCTCAATCTATTATAAATATTTATTCCTGTCAATTATATATGTGTATCATTCCGGAAGGATTTCCGGATTGTCTAAAAAAGTAAAATCGATTTGTTTATTTTATTTTTTAATTGAAGTGGTGTTACGATTAAAATTAGAAAGTTTACTGAGATTGACAGCGATAGTTTTTAAGATTGTTATGATGAAATTCCTGCGGCAATAGCAAGTCAGAGCTGAAATGCGGATGTATTTTAACATGAAAATTTTGTTTGAGTTTTGTTTTTTTATGCTGTATGATCTGACTTCCGAGGTATTTTAAGCTTTTGTTTATAGGCTCCGTTCGAGGATATCTCCCGGATTATCTTTGGATTGCGGAGGTTTTATGAATTTTTTTAAGAATCTCAAAATATCCGCCAAGGTTCTTCTTTCCTGTCTTGTGTTTCTTGTAATAATTATTTCCATAGCTTTTTTCGGTTACCGTTCACAGCAGAATCAGGTTGAATCGTATGAGAAAATTTATTCGCATAGATTCTGCTCTGTTATCGCGCTTCAGATAATTTCGAGAAATATTTATCAGATGCAGACTAATATTTACCGCCAGTTGGTATTCGCACAAATCGGAAAATGGGATCAAATAGAACCGGTTAGAGAAGAATCAAAGCTTCTGCGTACGGAATACCTGAAGCAATGGGATACTTACACCAAGAACGTGGAGATGAATGCAGAAGAAAAAAGCATTACTGACGACTGGATGAATATAAGAACTTCACTTGCCGGTGTAACGGACAGATTTGGAAAGGAAATTGACGCGAGAGAAGTACGCAAGGCCGAGCTTACGATTGCTGAATGGGAAAAAGGATATGATACTTTGAAAAAAGCCATGCAGGCGATTTTGGATTTTCAGGATAAAGCTGCCAAGGAACTTCGAAACGAACAGTACGCTCAAGCCAGACGTGATTTCGAAATCAATATGTTTATGCTGGTTATTTCAATTATAGTAGCCGCCTTGATAACTTTCGTTCTTGCCCGTTCGGTTTCCGGTCCCGTGAACAAGGGGCTGAGTTTCGCACGCAAAATTGCAGTCGGTGATTTTACCGACAGAATCGATTTGAACCAGAAGGATGAACTCGGAATTCTAGCGGATGAACTTAATAAAACCGCTGATAATCTTGAACATCTCATCGGCGGAATAATCGAATCTGCTAAAAGTCTAATCCGTTCCGTTCAGGAGATAGCTTCCGGAAATGAAAATCTTTCTCAGCGCACGACGGAACAGGCATCTTCACTTGAAGAAATTGCTTCTACGATTGAACAGACAAGCGCGGCCATAAACCGTAACGCGGATAATTCTCTTAATGCCGATCGTCTTGCAAAAGAGGTTACGGCAGAAGCCGAGAAAGGCGGCGAGACTGTAAATGATGCCGTCAGCGCCATAAATGAAATAAGCGAATCGAGCGTTAAGATAGAGCAGATTACTGGTGTCATTAATGAAATCGCATTTCAGACGAATCTTCTCGCTCTTAATGCGGCAGTTGAAGCTGCAAGAGCAGGTGAGAGCGGGCGCGGTTTTGCCGTTGTTGCCGGTGAGGTCAGAAATCTCGCCGAAAGGTCGGGCAGTGCGGCAAAAGAAATTTCCGGATTGATAAAGGATTCTATTGATAAGGTTTCAAGAGGTTCGGAGCTTTCAGCGAAAAGCGGCGAGGCTCTCCGCTCGATAGTCGAAAGGATAAGAATTGTCGGAAATCATGTAGGCGAGATTGCCGCATCCAGCGAAGAGCAGCGCACCGGCATCAATCAGATAAATACAGCGATAGTCGAACTTGATTCAGTTACTCAGCATAATGCCGGTCTTGTCGAAGAAACTGCCTCTGCCGGAGAAGAGATGAGTTCTCACGCGCAAGAGCTTCTTGCCATGGTTGAAAAATTTGTAATCCGTACCGATAACAGCGGTCTATAGAATTTTTTTCAATCCGGCTATTGACCTGTCTATAGCTTCATAGTTTACTTTTCTCCGCATAACGGATTATCCGTTAAAAGGAGATGTTATGCAGAAAAAATTTAACGGCAGGCGTATCGCCAAAAAAGTCAGCTGGAGTTTTAATCACGATTCGGAACATATCTTTCTTCTTCTATGTCCGACTAAGGAGCTGGACTGGATTGAAGGATGGGAGAATGTTCATACTTTGATTTGTTCGGAATCGGGAATTGCCGAAAGATCATGCATTTTTACGACAGATGTTCCCGGCGAAGGTCATTCTGTATGGATTGCGTCAAAGTACAGCCTTGAAAAAAGAAATGTCGAGTATGTCAAATTTTTAACTGACAAGGATGCTGTTGTTCACTGGGAAATGACGGTTGTTGAAAAAGAAACCGGAAAATGTTCTGTTGAAGTAGATTACATTATTACGGGTCTCAGTGAGAAGGGCAATGCGTTCGTTAATGAATTCGGCCGGAATCAATTGCCGGCACTTTTCGAGGGACTCCCGAAAATGATTGAATACTATATGAATACCGGAAAGAAGCTTAGTCTTTTGTAAGGCATTTCTTAGTCGCGTTTTATCGAATAATTTCACCACAAATTCCGGCATGCCGCTTAAAAACAGCGTGCCGGAATTAAATTATTTGACACATATGCTAGTTTTGCTTTTTGAATTATCTGCGGTGATATCATGGTACGTATAAATAATATTTCAAAATCATTCGGAGCAAAATCGCTTTTTTCAGAGATAAGCTTCAACATAAATTCAGAAGAAAGAGTCGGACTCGTCGGAAAAAACGGCCACGGCAAAACAACTCTAATGCGCATTTTATGCGGTCTCGATTCTCCCGACGAGGGAACTATCGAGTTTCCAAAGGATTATACCTACGGTTATGTTAAACAGCATCTGACTTTTTCTAAAAACACTCTTCTCGAAGAGGCTTCGTCGGAAATTTCATCTGAGACCGGTCAGTGGATGGTCGAGAAGATTCTTTTCGGTCTCGGTTTCAGTAAAGAAGACATGAACAAAAAGCCCGAGCTTTTTTCAGGCGGTTTTCAGGTGAGGATTAATCTTGCCAAGGTTCTGATATCTGAGCCGAATCTTCTGCTTCTTGACGAGCCGACAAACTACCTCGATATTTCATCGATAAGATGGCTTGCTTCTTTTCTGCGCGAGTGGAAGGGCGAGATTCTTCTGATTACACATGACAGAAGTTTTATGGATAATATCGTAACTCATACGGCGGCGATTCACCGGCAGAGTCTGCGCAAGATTGTAGGCAATACGGAAAAACTGTATGAGCAGATTGCAAAAGAAGAAGAGATATATGAGAAGACCAGAATAAATGACGAGAAGAAAAGGCGCGATGCCGAACTTTTCATACGCCGCTTTAGAGCTAAGGCTCGTCTTGCCGGGATGGTCCAGTCAAGAATCAAGATGCTTGATAAAATGGAAAAGCGCGACAAGCTTGCGTCGCTTGAAAATCTTGATTTTACTTTTTCAAGTGCGCCTTTTTCTGGGAAGCTTCTTTCTACCGCCGAAGATCTTTCGTTCGGCTACGAAGAAGGCAATCTTCTATTTGAAAAGCTTTCGTTTAATATTATCAAAGGCGAGAAGATCTGCATCATCGGGAAAAACGGAAAAGGAAAATCAACTCTTTTGAAAACAATTGCGGGTGAACTGACTCCTTCATCCGGCAAAATTTCAATTCATCCGAATGTCAAGGCCGGCTATTTCGCCCAGACGAATATTTCAAGTCTTGATCCCGGAAAAACAGTCGAAGACGAAATAGGCGCAGTCATCAATTTTTCCGACCGTCAGGCGGCGCGTAACATCGCCGGATCCATGATGTTCGAAGGCGACGACGCGCTCAAAAAGATAAATGTTCTCTCGGGCGGTGAAAAAGCGCGCGTAATGATAGGCAAGATTCTCATTCAGCCTGTAAACATGCTTCTTCTTGACGAGCCGACAAACCACCTCGATATGCAGTCGTGCGATTCGCTTCTTGAAGCGATTGACGCCTTTGACGGCGCGTGCGTTATAGTTACGCATAATGAAATGTTTCTTCACGCGCTTGCTGACAAGCTGATTGTTTTCAGAAACGGCGGCGTGTTTTTTTTTGACGGAGATTACCGCTCGTTTCTCGACAAATACGGCTGGGACGAAGAAGAAAAACGCGAAGAGAAAAAAGTTTCAGTTAGAAAGGAAAACCGCCGCGAACGCGCGGATGTAATCAACCGCAGATCAAAGACTCTTTCTCCTTTGCAGAAAAAAATAAATGATCTCGAAAAGCAAATCGAATCAAACGAGGCACGTCTTCGCGAACTCGATAACGAAATGCTTGAAGCGAGTTCAGTAAACGACGGCAAACTGATTGCCGAAACCGCGAAGAGAAAAGCCGCGCTTTCTGCAGAAACCGATTCTCTTTACAGTGAATTCGATTCCGTCTACTCGGACTTTGACCGGCTTTCCCGTGAGTTTGAAGCAGAGCTCGAATCTTTGTAGTAGAACCGCAAAGATTCAAATTTCACATCTGCTTTACATAATTTCAAACAGCGGCAAAAATATTCTTGCCGAAATGCTTTAGATGTGCATCAATAGCACGTCGATTATTCTGCCCGTTAAGGATTTGTTATGCGCCCGAATGTGTCTATAAGTGATGTTGTTGCCGCCGTAGAAGGTGAAATGATTTTTGAGGGTGAATCGAGTACAGTTCAGTGGGTTGTCTCAAGCGGTTTAATGAGCGATATTCTTACCACTGAAGAAGAGGAGATTCTTCTTCTCAGCAATCTCAACACAACACAGCTCGTCCGCACTGCTGACATGGTTGGAGCAAACGCCATGATGGTGACTTCCGGCAAACCTATTCCTGATGATACGGTTGAACTCGCAAAAGAACTCGGCATTACGCTTATGAGAACTAAATACCCCGTTTTTGAGGCATGTCACAAACTCTCGCGCCTCTTCTTCAAAGAGTAAATATGCCGCATCGTTTTCCGCTCAATACCGATAAGGCGCCTAACGCGGTTCTTGAGGTCATCCTGAGACTTAAGGTTAAGGATGCGATGAGCAAAACGATATTCAGCGCGAAGAAAAACGATAATCTCCGTCAGATTCAGCACATAATGAGAGACAAGGGTGTAACGGGAATTCCGATTCTCGAGGATGACCGCCTCATCGGAATGATCAGTGTTAATGATATCATCGGCGCGCTCGATTACGGCTATATTAATGAACCCGCTGATAATTATATGACGAAGTCGCTTATCGTCCTGGAGGATGATATGCCTCTATCCTTTGCTGTTTCGTATTTTGATAAGTATCCGTACAGACGGTTTCCTGTTATAAATAAAGAAAAAAAATTCGTAGGAATGATTTCAAGCCGCGATGTTCTTTCTGCTCTGCTTCATGAGCTTAATAACGAAATTACCGAACTCGAAAATAAACTTAATAATGGAAAGAATGATGTTCCCGGATTTATCACGCGCGAATATTCAATTCAGAAATTTGATTTTGAAAACGCGGGGAAGGCGTCTTTTGAACTCAAGAAAATTCTAAAAGAGCTCAACGCTTCCCGTCAGGTTGTAAGACGTGCATCGGTCGCGAGCTATGAACTTGAGATAAACATCGCAATTCATTCAAACGGCGGAAAGATGCGTTTTGAGATTGATGAATCAAATATAATAATCGAGGCGGTAGATTTCGGTCCGGGAATAGAGGATGTAGATCTGGTTCTTCAGGAAGGATATTCGACTGCAAATGAATGGATACGCTCGATGGGTTTCGGTGCCGGCATGGGGCTTTCAAACACGAAGCGCGTTGCGGATGAATTTGAGATACAAAGCGAACTTGGAAAAGGCACTCATATAAAATCAATAATTTACCTTGGAGGCAGAGATGAAGTTTAGTTCTCTTGCTGAAAAAACAGGATTGAAAATTCTGACTTCCGCCGAAACGGATCCTGAAATCGAAACAGGTTACACTTCAGATCTTTTGAGCGATGTCATGGCTAACGCGGAAGAAGGTTCTGTTTTAATTACCATTCAGGCTCATAAAAATTCGGTGGCGGTTGCGTCACAGTTTGATCTTCCGGCAATTGTTATATGCAACGGCCGGAGTGTTCCGCAGGAAGTTATTGATACTGCCGAAGGCGAAGGCATCGCGATTGCGTTTACCAAAGATAATCAGTTTGAAATTTCCTATAAAATAAAAAAAGCAATAATGGAAAATGCTCTTTAAAGCAGATCTTCATATTCATTCGTGTCTTTCACCGTGCGCCTCGCTTGAAATGAGTCCGTCTGCGATTGTTGAAAAAGCGAAATCCGCAGGGCTTGATCTTATCGCAATTACCGATCACAATTCGGCATTAAACGCTCCTGCATTGCAGGATGTGTGCGTCAGAACCGGCGGCATTCATGCTCTATTCGGAATGGAAGTTACCACCGCCGAAGAAATACATTGCCTTGCTCTTTTTGATAACACAGATTCCGTGCTTGAGCTCGGTGAATATATCTATTCTCTTTTGCCTGAAGTTAAGAACAAGGCGGATAAATACGGCGATCAGGTTTACGTCGACGCGGATGAAAATATTTTGGGCGAGGTTGAAAAATTTCTCGGAGTAGCCGCTGATATTTCTTATGAACGGCTGGGAAATACCGTCCATGAGCGCGGCGGACTTTTCATTCCCGCTCATATCGACCGGGAAATCTTCGGTTTGATTCATCAGGTGGGTTATCTTCCCGATTTTCCTTTTGATGCGGTTGAAATTTCGCGTCATTATCTCAAGCGCGGATATGATCCGAACGCGATTTCCGGCAAATACAGTTATCTTTCGGCATCTGACTCGCATTATCTCGACGGTGTCGGTTCTGTTATCAATTATATAGAAGCTGAAGACTTTTCTATAGAAGCCTTGCGTGCTGCAATCAATAAAAAGGGGATTGTTACGGAGTTTAAATGATTCCTTGTGATTAAATTCACACTTTTTGCTGTTTTGGCGAATTAATATCTTGCAAATATACTCCGATTTTTTACGATGGAAGTAATTATGACAATTTATGTCTGCGTGAACAGTTTTTGTACATTTATTTCGCGCAGTGCAGGGAATAATTAACAGGAGGGAATAAATATGTTTGAAAAGGAAGGAACTGCTGTAAAGCTTCCTGACACTCTTTTGAAGTTTATCGAGGAGTGGAAAGACAAGCCGGGCAATCTCATCATGATTCTTCACCAGATTCAGGAAGAGTACGGCTATATTCCGCGTGAGGTTGCGATTGAGCTTTCGAGACTCATTGACACTCCTCTTGCGAAAATTTACGGTGTTGTGACATTTTATCATTTCTTTAAGCAGAAAAAACCTGGAAAATACATGATTTCTGTCTGTATGGGTACAGCATGCTATCTTAAAGGCGGAGAGGATATTATCCTTGAATTCGAAAGACTTCTCGGTCTTCCTGTAAACGGAATAACCGAAGACGGACTATTCTCCCTTCAGGCCGTAAGATGTATCGGATGCTGCGGTCTTGCTCCGGTAATCACAGTTAATAAAGAAGTTTTCGGAAAACTTACAAAAGAAATGCTTCCGGGCATTATTGCGAAGTTTAAAGGTAACTGATGCAGTACTCCGTATCTGATTTTTTAACCGATATTGTTCAGAACTCAATCGAAGCTGAAGCTTCCGTTGTTACAGTCGACTACATCGAAGAATTTCCAATGCTGAATATTATGGTAGGCGATAACGGAAAGGGAATGGACGAGGAAACTCTTGCCAAGGCAAAGGATCCTTTCTTTACCGACGG
>Ga0255340_1002151_pt1 | contig 23788 bp, 22 predicted proteins | sample wastewater_treat_7_FD_192417 | JGI IMG/M metagenome (GOLD analysis project Ga0255340, IMG submission 192417) | Wastewater microbial communities from Lulu Island WWTP, Vancouver, Canada - plant10 | ecosystem: Engineered > WWTP > Wastewater > Unclassified | place: Canada: Vancouver, British... | reverse complement strand
GAGAATGCCGGTTTTCCGGTTTTCGTACCTGACTAGCTGGTGCGGAGGCGCGACTGCGATCCACGCGGACTGGTCCGTTCCTGCGATCTCTACCTTCCATGTTTCGAAATGCCCTGCCTGAACCGAGATACTCTCTCTGCCGTGGACTCGGAGGATTAACTTGTCTTGCCCCCCGGCCCGCGTGACGACGCTCCTTATAGTGCCCCGGAAGCTTTTGGAGAGGGGGAGGGCTCGGATGACCATAAGGAGTTGCTCGTCATCATAGAATGGCCGCTCGGGCAGCTGCATGGTGGCTTCCTCATGGCCTAGTGGAATGTCGGCTCTGATAGTCACGTCTTCCGATCCGTATTCTGCAACGTAGCTGATGATAACCCCCTGGGCAGACTCGCGCTCAAACTCGGTCCTTGTGGGGATGAGTGTGTGGGGATCGGCGAAGACGGTAGCGCGTTCGCGAAAGCCCGCTGCCTCTCGATCTGTGATAAGGACCGTCTGCGATCCGTGGGACTCCACGTTCAGCTGCCACGTAACCAACACGCGGCCGCTGGGATCGCGCGCCTCAAGACGGCTGATCTCCCCTGGTTGCCACGGCGGGTCAAGCCGGATTGCGCGCCTGGGGTCGCCCTCTGTATAGGCCATGATCACTACACCGAGCGCCATCAGAGTCAGCAGGATGGCCAGGGGCGATCTGGGCTTTAGGACCCGCTGAAGCCATGCCGGGCCGCCGAGCACTGCAGGCTCCTCCATGATGTCGTGGATGTCCGGATGGCGATCCGGGCCATGGGTATCGTCGCAGGGCGCCCCTGGAGGCCTCCAGTCGCCTCTGCTCCTCTTGTCACGCATTAGGCAATGCTCCTCTCTCCGGAGACGGAAGATGCGGCAACTGTAGCGGCAGCTCTCATACTCCATTGGTTCGCCACGACTCGCGCCGGAACCTTCACCTACACAATTCACATTCTCAGTATGCCCGAGACCCGTCTTGGCGGCGTGGGTTGTGACAGAATGGCGCCGCAGTCGTGTGATATGCTTTGCACACCAAAACGAGATGGGAGGCTGACCAAATGGCTCAGGACATCGCCATAGCGGATCTGTTGACGCAAGAAGGTTTCGACACTCTGCCTGCCTTTCAGTCGGCTCGTGAGGTGCTAATAAGCAAAGGACTGACGAATGCAGGGAAGACAAATATCAGCGCTGCCAAGCTGCCACGTGTCCGAGAGGTGCTTGCGGGAGAGCTATACCGCGCATGCAGTGATCCACTCTGCCAGACCATGGCTAGGCTCGAATGCGGCTCGCGGAAAATCGTAACAGTCTCGTCCGCCGGCTGCAGGATTTGCGGAGGCAAGACCTCGCGAAGGTGCATGGAGGCTGCAAGCCGCCTGCTTGCGCAGCACGGGATCTGCCGGGTTGTCATAGTCGGTGGGACCAGCGCAGATCATGATGAGATAGCGAGGGAGGCGCGAGGCAAGAGCGTGAAGTTCAGGTTCGTTGACGGAACCAGGGCGGGCAGGGCAACAAAGCTCGCAAGGGCACACATCAGTTGGGCCGATCTGGTGGTCATATGGACCAACAAGCCGCTGAAGCATTCAGTCAGCAATACATACACGGGCAATCGCGGCATGGCCGGAAGAATCGTATACGCTAACCGTACAGGAGTGGCGGCGATGATAAGCCAAGTTGCCAGGCAGATAGCCTGACAACTTGGCCGCCCAGCCGATTTCGCGCCGGGGCCCCCCGTTTAGCCGGGAAGGCCCCGGTATCTTCGTGGTTACGTTCCCTTCCTGCCGCCGTGTTTGCCTACGTGTGTGCCGCCGTGCCCTCCGCGGGGTTTCATCGTTCCGCAGCAGGTTTCCGTGGATGTGCTGGCAGCGGAGGCTGAGTGCGTGCCGGTGGTCTGCCCGGGCCGGATCACTGTCCCAGGCTCGTCGGCGATTTCCATCCGCGTCGAACCCGTAACCCCGTGGCCGGGGCCGGACACCATATTGTCGCGCACCCAGATCGAGTCAGCCCGACATACCTGCCCTTCGCCCCAATACTGGCATGTATCGACCGAGCATCTCACTTGAGTCATACCGTCACCTCCCGGTTTCATCGGTCGGTGATAGTCTGCTCAGATGGAGGACTTTTCTACCGTGCCTCGAGTGGCGGCGGCCTGGTTTAGGGGATTACCTTCTCCTTCCACGGTGGTGAGGCATGCCCTTCGCGGATTCGTTATCGACTGTCCCAGTTGGTGGTTGATGCTGTGCCTAGCTGGCTCAAAAGGAGCAGTCCTTGCACTTGTAGCGCTGGGCATGAGCGCGTCGCCGATTTCGCCGACGTACAGCTCCTGCCGAAGGCCTCTTGAAGGTAGCTCGCCGAGCCGCCCGTGCGAAGGATAGGGCCCAGCGTATGCAGAATCATCAGAGTGTTGTGTGCGTGTGGCGCCGGGGCTGGTTATCCGGCAGTAACAGGACTGTGCAATGGGGGAATGAGATGTGGAACGCTATGCGACCATTGTGGGCACTGGCATGTATCTTCCCGAGATTGAGGTGTCGAATGCGCATCTTGCTGAGCACTTTGAGAAGGTGATGCCCGGAGCGGGCATGGGAGCAGTGGTCGGCAAGTTCGAAACTGCTACCGGCATAAGGCGCAGATGGTATGCGCCGCGTGATTGGGCTACGTCCGATCTTGCGGTTCGCGCGGGCCGGCGGGCGCTGGACGCAGCGGGCTTAAATCCTTCCGACATCGATCTCATCATCTTGGGCACCGACAGCCCAGACTACATTACCCCTGCTACATCAGTTGTGGTCCAGCATAAGCTGGGCGCGCGCGGCGCAGGCACTTATGACGTAGGCTGTGCATGTGCGTCTTTCCCTACTGCGGTCGCTGCCGCTGCCGGGCAACTGGTTACGAATACTTGGATGAAGTACGTCCTCGTGATTGGCGCCTACATGATGAGCAAGCTGGCCGCTGACGACGATGTGACGCGGTTTTACTACGGGGACGGGGCCGGAGCGGCGGTGATGGCCGTCGACAGCAAGCCTGGATTCATAACTGCCTCCTACAACGCCGATGGTGCCTACCACAAAAACTGGGGTATCTACTCCGGCGGCACTTTTGAGCCTGCTACGTGCGGGTCTGTTCAGGCCGGACGGACGCAGGTGAGGTTTGTCGATAAGTATCCGCCTGAGGTGAACCACGAAGGATGGCCCAAGATCGTTCGCCACTTGGCCGAGCGCGGCGGCTTTCAGCTTGAGGACATAGATATGGCCATCTTTACACAGGTCCGCTTGGCGTCCATCAAGGTGGTCATGGACGATCTGGGCCTTCCCATGGACAAGGCTCACTGGATCATGGAGGACTGGGGTTACACCGGTTCTGCCTGCGTCCCCATGGCGCTTGATGACGCGGTGCGCAAGGGCAGGATACACTCGGGCGATTTGGTTGTGCTCGTGGGATCGGGTGTGGGCTATAACCAGGCGGGTGTGGCGCTGCGGATGCCGTAGTCCGCTTCAAGAATGATCGGAGGTGCACTTATGGCAATGGGCAACCTAGAGGGTGTTCATTCGGACTTCATTGACCTGGAAGGCGCGAGGCGCATCAGGTTTCATGTGCTGACTGCCGGGGAGAGCGAAGGCGAACCGGTCGTGTTCATACACGGCAATGCGGCATCCGCAACCTTCTGGCAGGAGACGATGGTCCGCCTTGGGCCCCGGTTCCGATCCATCGCCCCCGACATGAGGGGCTATGGCCTTACCGAGCCGCTGCCTGTGGATGCCACGCGCGGAGTGCGCGATTGGTCCGATGATCTGCATGCGCTGATCGAATCGATGAACATGAGGCTTGTTCATCTAGTGGGCTGGTCTATGGGGGGCGGCATTGCGCTCCAGTATCTCCTTGACCACCCGGAGATGGTGGCCAGCCTGACATTGGTCTCTACGGTTTCGCCCTATGGGTTTTCGGGAACCCGTGGAGCAGACGGCGAGCCGTGCTTTCCGGATTATGCAGGTTCGGGCGCGGGCGGGGTCAACCCCGAGTTCATAGCGCAGATGAAGGCGGAGAACCGGGAGTCGGGCGACAGCCCCATGCTGCCGCGTAATGTGCTCAACTTCACGTACTGGAAACCTCCTTTCCGGGCCGCGCGGGAGGAGGAGTTCCTCACATCATTGCTTCAGACGTCTATCGGCGACCGCAATTATCCCGGTGACTGGGCCCCCTCGCCCAATTGGCCTGGGTTTGCCCCCGGGCCGAATGGCGTGCTCAACGCCTTTTCGCCCAAGTACTTCGATGTCAGCGGGATCTGGGATCTCGCCCTCAAACCGCCCATATTGTGGGTTCGTGGCTATGATGACCAGCTCGTGTCGGACACGTCTTTGTGGGATATCGCTTACCTCGGGAAGCTGGGATTAGTGCCCGGCTGGCCCGGTGATGATGTGTACCCGCCACAGCCCATGCTGGCGCAGACGCGAGCGGTCTTGGAAGAGTACAAGTTGAAAGGCGGTTGCTATCGGGAAGTGGTCTTTGCCGACTGCGGCCATTCGCCGCATGTAGAGAAGGCCGATGAGTTCGCGCGGGCTCTGACGGAGCACATCAGCGCGTGCCCGCGCGAGACGCATCAGTAGTGGAGACTCTCGCGCAGTAGGCCCGAGCTGGTCAATGTGGCTTCCACTTCGACCTGAACGGGCACGTCGGGCAACAACTCGTACCAACGTTCTCCGACGCCTGCCCTCCAGACCTGGGGCAGGCGCCGGTAGACGGCGTTGCCGAGGCCCACGAAATCCGACTTGTACTGTTTGGATCGGGCCAGCGCGTGCTCGATGTCCTCCCGGACGCATTGAGCCAGGCGCGATCGCAGGTGTTGTAGGGATTCTGGGTCGGCGAAATTGACCCCGGCCTGTCCCTCGTCCAGCCCCGTCTGGCCCTGAACATGTCCTTCTACCTTGGCTCTGATGAGTATTGACACGTCTCCATCTACATAGCGCGGGGTGATGGTGGACTCAACATGGGTTATGTGTATGCTCACAAGGCCTCCGGCAGGCGACTGAACTGAGATCGGAGCGTGCTGGCTTCTGCTCCGGGCGAAGTTTGCGCCCCGCGATTCGTGGCCGTCGAGCCATCCGATCATCTTGTCGCGATGGAAGGCTGCCGAACCCATATGAGTCACTGGAGATCCGGTGGATGTAGAGCCTGTGCCGGACTCGGAACCTGCGCCGGCGTTCAGCCGGAGCACGGGCATCAGTAGGTCCTGGCCGGGCCGCAGCATGTCGGCGATACTCTGAAGGAGACCAGGCGACATCGCGGAAGGGTCGATGGAGTGAATAGGGTTGAGCATTCGCTGAATGGCAAGGGCGGGTATGGGATCCTCCGGGAGCTGCGATTCCAGTAAGGACTGTAGACTTCCGTCGACGACAGCAGCGCTGACGGCAAGTCGAAGCTCGTTGTCGCGGGCTACGAGGTCCATAATGGGGGCTATGCCGCGCCTTGCCAGTCTTTCTGAGATGAGGAGCACTTCTATGTTCGACACTGTCATCTCCCGGCTGAGCGCCGGCGATAGGTTCGATAGGGCATCGAACGGAGTACGGCCTTTGGCGCAGTTGGTCCAAAAGGGCGCTGATCCGGCCGGCTGCGAAGTGGGCCCGACGCCGCCCTTGGCAGCCATGGGGTTGGCGAACTGCGCGATCGCCACGTAGTCCCCATCCTTGTCTATGTCGAAACCGAGCGCCACGGCGAACACCATATCATCTGGTTCCTTCCGGTCCCAGCAGCCTGCGGCAGAAAATGCCATGAACAGCGCAGCCAGCGCGGCAATGAGTCTCATCGGCCTTACCTCCCGAAGTGGCGGCGTACCAGATGTCTTGCGACATGGGAGGCCCACATGAGCGCGTACGGAACTCCGGCGGTCAATGCGATGAGCAGGGGAAAGCCAGGTGGTCGAAAGAAACCGACGAGCTCAAATGCGTCTTCATAGGCGTACATCGCGTACAACGCCACCAGCGCCCCGAATGCAGGCACTACCTTTCGCGATTCCTGGATCCTGAGGATCTGCGCCATCGCCCGGCTTCCGCAGTACACCATGGTGGAACCCCCCGCAAACAACCCTAACCCCCATGCGACTGTGCCCAGAATCTCAATCCGCTCGATGGTACGGGTGGGCCTGACTGACCGTGCCATCTTGAGGAATGGAAAGAGCGATTTCGAGCTGAGATTGGTCCCGAGCACGCCCACGAGCACGGCTGCGACTACCGCGAGCACCGCGCTCGACACAGCCGCCGCCACGACCGCGCTGCGCACTCTCTGGTCTTCGGGTGTAAGCTGTGGAAAGAGCATTCCCACCGACACCCACTGAAGCCCGATGCTAAGTGGTGTCCATACGCTGGAGAAGATGGGGCCGGGGCCGCGGGCCAGCGCCGGCTGGAGGTTCTGCACATTGACGCTGGGCGCTGCTCCGAGCAATGTGAGCGCGATGAACGCTACGAAGAAGGGCAGGAATGCTTCGGCGGCGCGCCCGATCGGCTCGATACCGAACCACGCAGCCAGAGAGGCCAGAAAGACCATGGCCACTGTTGTGAACCAGATAGGGGTATTGGGCATGAACGCCACACGCATCAGCTCGGCGTAAATGCGGACGTCGGTGGCTGCAATGAGCAGGAAGTGCCAGGAGATAGCGAGAGAGACGACAGTTCCGAAAAACCGCCCGAGCAACATACGCGAGTAGTCGATGACGGTAAGCTTCGGATACCTGGCCGCCAGGCCGGCAACGGCCCATGCTGCGAGCGTGAGCAGCAGCCCTGCGATCAGCCCGGCTGCCCATGCGTCCTGGGCGGCGCTGCCCGTGGTGATTAGCGGGACAAAGGATATCACTACGGTCGTCCGCATCATGAAGAGTATGCCTGCAAGCTGTCGGGTGGACATGACCTCTGTTGTCTTTGCCATTCTCATTGTCCCCTTGTATTGTCGCTGGGCCCCTCAGGCTTCATCTGCTGCAGCCCCTCGCTTTCGGGGCTTGCGCCGGGGCGCGGCATCTGCCCTCTTGGCGCGCGTATGGGCTCGCGCCCGCCCACAAGCTTGGGCCGCATCGTCTTTGCCCAGTGCCAGGTGCGGAACAGGTAGTCTCTCCAGCCCCCCCTGATAAATGGAGCGACCGGCGAAAGATAGGGGTGCCCGAAGCTGCGCCGGCTGGCTAGGATCAGCACAACCATGATGATGCCATATTGCACCCCGAACAGACCGATGCTGCCTCCGGCCACGATAAACGCGAATCGCAGCAGCCGAGCGGATATGTCGAAGGAGAATGTAGGCAGGATAAACGAGGCTATTGCCGTAGTGGCGACCACGATTATGACCGAAGGTGATACCAGCCCTGCATTGATGGCGGCCTCTCCGAGCACAAGCGCTCCGACTATTGTGACAGCCGACCCAACAGCGCGCGGGAGGCGCAGGCCGGCCTCGCGCAGCAGTTCGAAGGTGAGCTCCATGAGGAAGACTTCCACGATTACGGGGAATGGCACGCCGGCCCGATCGCCTACGATTCTGAGCAGCAGCGATGTAGGTAGAAGCTCATGATGGAATGTCAGGATCGCGACGAACGCGCCTGGAAGCAGGATGGATGCCCAGAACGCGACTACTCGCATCACTGAGATGACGAAAACGATCGGCACCGGTTCGTAGTAGTCGTCGGCCGACTGGAAGAGCATGCCATAGTCTGTCGGCGCCACCAGGGCGAACGGGGAGTTCTGCACCATGATCGCAACGCGCCCCTCCAGCAGGTTCCCAACGACCCTATCAGGCCTTTCGGTGCGCAGTATCAGCGGGAAGAACGACAGATGGGTGTCTTGTATGAAGTCCTCCACAGGCCCGGTACCTAGCACTGAGTCGGTTTCGATACGCTGGATACGCTGACGCACTTCGGCCAGGAGCTCCTCGCTTGCTAGGCCCTTGATGTAGGCGATCACCAGTCTAGTGTGGGTGAGATGCCCCAGGTTGGTCTCTTCAATCCACAGATTGGGTGTGCGGATCCACTGCCGGAGCATGGCGAGGTTGGTTGTGAGGTCCTCTATGAAGCCTTGCCGAGGTCCGCGCAGTGTTGTGTCGGTGGGCGGTTCTTCGATGGGCCGGGTCTTGAACGACTGAGCGCTACAGGCCAGCCCCTGGTTGTGGCCGTCTGCGAGGATTACCGCAAGCCCGTCGCTAAGCGCGCCCCAAAGTTGTGTGAAGGACGCAACTGTCGCGACATGGGAGGAACGGAGCAAGCTGGCGCCGAGCTGGTTGATCAGGTCTTGCGCTCGGGTGGCGCCGGCCGACGACAGGGTGCGCACGACGCCTTCGACGCGCTCCTCGTCGACGATGCCCTGAAGGTGAATGACAGCGGCATAGAGCGAGGCATCGGTCACGATATGCCTGACTGTGATGTCCGGCGACGGCCCGGCGGCTAGTGCGAGGATGCGCAAGTTTTCGGCCAGGCGCCTGTCGAGCGTGAGCCTGTCGGTGACGGCTTTGCGCGCCCCCACATCCAGAGAGTCGTCGGCTAGCAGCTCTGGGTCGATTCGGTTTCGGCCGGAGGAGGGGGACGAACGGTCGGTCGACGCGCCAAAGCCGCCGTGTCTGCGGCGTCCTTTAAGGCGAGATATGAGTGCCCGGACGAGGTCAGTCGCCAAGCTCCGCCCGTCTCCTCCCTTGGGTGCGCTGATCGTGCCTCAGCTTAGCGTCTCCAATGGAGTCGGGCTGCTATTCAGAGATATCTGTCGATGCCTGTATGGGCGGCATTTCCGCGCTATCCCAGCCACCTTGGGTCGAGATAGGTCTTTCCGATGAGTGCAGGCACTTTCTGGTACTCCTTGACCATCACCTTGTAGTTCAGGGACATTATCGCCGTGCGCCTGAGCCAGGCCAGTTCGGCTTGTTCTGCGTCGACGCCAACGATGAGGTAGTCGACTCCATGGTCGATGGCCATGTTGTTGGCCTGCGCAAGCAGCGACCTTACCTCGTCTTCGCGGCCTGGGCCAGTCACAAGGTCCAGTACATTCCAGACAGTGATGGCCTCGCCCGGAGAGGGCACTTTTGGCAGAGGGACGAAGCGCGAAAGGCCGCGCACCACCGAACCTGCGAGTTCATACCCACGCGGCATGGCGGCGACCCGCCTAATGTAGTGGCGCGAGACGTCCCAAACCTTAAGCGACGATTCTCCACACTCAAGGCGTGCCACAAGATAGTGATCGTAGAGACTCTGCATATGATCGAAGTCATTCACGATCGGTAGCAGGTTGAAGCCGGCATAATGCGTGCTGAGGGCTGTGTACTCCTCGCGCGCATCGATCCTGCGCGCGGCCTTGACTTCCCGGAGCGGCCTTCTGCGGCGGAACGTCGGGATCGTGAAGAATCGTTTCTCACCGCGGCCCTCGGCGCCCATTCGCGAGGCGATGCTGTAGGAACGACTGTTGTCCTCTTTGATCAGGCCGAAGACGAACTCTATACCCTGGTCCATCAGGCGTTCTTCGAGACCCTTCCATAAAAAGAACATGGCTCGGGATAAGCCCTTGTTGGCCTCGGGGTTGGAGCGCAGGTCGAACATGTAGGCGCCCAGATGCTCCTGCCCCGCCACGATCAGGCGCTGAACGGCTGCCGCCACGACCCCGTGCAGTGCGCCTGTGGCCTCGTTCTCGCCCACTAGCAGAATGGTGTTGTCAAATTGCCGCGCGCGACTGAAGAAGCTGTCGCGCTCGTCTATGAGGCGGACTCTGTCGCCTTGCCCTGCCATGGATTCTATGCGGAGCAAAACTTCATCGTCTCTGGGTTCGGCAGGCCTTACTATCACGCAGGATCCCTCCTCTCGCGGCAATCCGGGTCGCCCCGGCCATCGTAGTCATCTGGCGAAGGCCGCATAGGCAAGCACGCCCACATAGAACACGAAGAGCGCGATTTTCACGATGGGCGAATAAAGCGCGCCTACTTGATACTCCGGCCGCCTGCTCGACGCGGCTCTAGCTCGGGCGAGCACGAAGATGGGGAGCACGGCCAGAACCACGCCTCCTACGGCGCCTGCCGACTCAATCATGTCGCCAAACTCGAGCCTGCCCAAAAAGACCAGCACGAGCGAGGGGGCCACGGTGACCCCGAAGGCTGCCAGCCTGGTGCCTACATTCCACTCAGAGTCTGCCCGCATGATCTCAACCACGTTGCCCATGACCGCGCCGGCGCTGGCCCAGAAGGATGTCAACAGCGCAAGTAGGGCGAACAGATTGACTGTGAGGTATATCGTGGGCCCGAGCGTACGGCCCCAGGAGAGGGTCACCACTTGCGAAATGGCGTCAGGGTTCTGCAGGCCAAATATTGCCACCGGGAACAGGAGCAGAAAGAGGAGGTTGATACCCAACCCCCACTTGATGGCCCGAACGATCGACTTCGGATCGTGGGCCAGCCCGCGGACTACTTCAGGCACGATCGACTGCGACATCGACGTGAACACCCCAACAGGCAGAGCGGCAAGCATGGGCGAGGCCGCGAATCTTGTGAGCCTCGACACCTCGAATTCCGGGTGAATGGCCGACACCAAGGTGAACGTGAGCAGGACACCGCCCATCAGAAGACTGGATACTCCCTGTGCGGCACCGATCGCCTTCAGCCCGACCCATACTACCGCCATGCCGGGCGCGAGGAATAACAGGCCGCCCAGCCAGGACGGAATGTGAAGCAAAGATGCGATGATCTGGCCTCCGCCCATTACATAGGCCGTCAGCGATGGGATGGCAAGGCCGACAGTGAGCACCGAGACGAGCGCTACGTAAAGCCGACCGAACCGACCGCCGAACATGTAGGTTCGAATCAGCCCTACTAGCTGCCCGGGACTCCTGGTGCGCAGCATGATCTCAACGATATAGAGATGAGAGATGACTGAGAACAAGGTAGTAACCAGGGAGATCAGGACAGCGCCGAAGTAGCCGGACGCCCTGGCTGCGTATGGCAGCGACAGTATGGCTGCTCCTACATTTCCGCCCACGATTATCATTACTGCTTCTGTAAAGGTGAGTTGCCGGAAATGCAGAGCGCCTTGCTGAAACTCGGCCTCCAGCTGTGCCGACATGTGTCCGCCTCCTGTTTGACTATGAATATGAGCTGTGTAGATGTTCAGGCATCATACTTGTGAGATTACACAGACTTCGCAATTATCCTGTTAGGCGATATTGGCGTTTCGTGCATTTCCGGGCATTATCCCCAGATGCGCTTGACGCTTCGCCATAGTAAACATGCAACTCTATGAATACCGAGATTTATCGCGCCAACGGCACCGCAAAATGTCGGTTAATATGGAACGATTTAGTTGACACTCACGGGAGAACCTTGTTATGCTTCGAGTGAACTCTTAATTGCTCAGCAGTTGCCAAGCTCCCACCTTGTCGGCCTTTCAGATGGCATTGGAGGTATGTGGGATGTTCCATTTCGCCATGTCCACTGTGTCGATGAGCGTGTGCATCACCCTGACAATTGCTGTAATCGCTCACGCAACGCTGAATTATGGGACGCCGGCGCCACGCCCGTTTTTGATCTACTCTGGCGCGGTTGCTGCGGCCAGCAGCGTTACAGTCATCGGCCTGGCGCTGGTGGCTCGCCTGTCGATTACTCAGACGCTCATGCTCACTACGGCATTCGCAGTCGTACTTGCCCTGCTATGCGAGTATGCAGGCGTCGATGTTCGTGTGGCGCCCGTCTACTTGGCCGCCCGGGCTGCCGGAGCCGGCGAGAAGTACGATCGGGTAGGCATGGTCAACAGCGTTACCTGGGCACCGGCGGCCATCAGCGGCTCGGCTCCCGAAAGGCCGGACGAAGATGGCGATTTGCACACGGACGCGCTGTTCGACTACGCAAGATTGCCGGCTATTAGCTATGAAGAATGCGAGCTGCTGGCCAGGGCCCAGCGAGAAGGGGCAGATCTGCACGAGGTAGATCGGGCGCTCGCAGTGTTGATGAGGCTCTTGATCCATCCGACCTTGGCCCGCGACCCGGACCTCACGCGATACTTAGTTGATTTCCAGCGGCGGCTGCATGCGAGGCGTGCGATCTTGAGCATGCAAGCGTCTGGCCAGGGTGACGACATCGGGCAGTCTGCAGTGCAGGCGCAGGTGCAGGCTAGGCTGGCGCGACTCTACTCTTCATTGAGGGAGGAATATTCTGATGATTAGGGCATATGAGCTTATGGGGCGGCCAGTGATAACGGTCGACGAGGGCGTAATCGTTGGCGAAACCGCCGGAGTAATCATCGATACTGCATCGACCGATGTTGCCGCTCTGATTGTCAACGTGATCGGCAGATTCACTCCGCCCAAGGCAGTGCCGTACGCGCTGATACAGGGGATTGGCGATGACGCGGTGATCATTGAGAACGCATCCTCTTTGGCGGATTTCGGGGCGCTGCCTGAAATCCTCGACATAGGGCGCCCTGATAGCGAGATACGCGGAATCAAGGCAATAACGCGCACCGGACGTCTACTCGGGATTGTGGTAGATCTCATGATAGATCTGGATGCCGGTAAGGTAGTTGCCTATGAGGTACAGGACGGCGCGGATGCTGCTCTGCTGGTCAGGGCTGAGCAGGTGATCACTGTGGGCAGACAGGCGCTGATAACCACTGCGGAGGCGTGTGCGCATATAGCGGAGTGAGGGATTTGAGTGTATCGTGCATTGCATCGTACTTGTAATCCGGTTTCGACCGGGATTTCACGGGGATGCGTGTTTGTACTCCTCGCGGCCGCCATTGCAAATGCGGTGTCGATCGGGGCTCTCGCATTTGTGCAGATTACACTGTATGTGAACAGCCGGGAAGTATTTTTGCCGTTCGGTGCACGAGTCTCGCAGGCACTAGCTGCGGCTGGAGTGGAACTGACGGCCGGCGACCTGATTGACGCGGATGGGGTGGTTCTGGAGGTTGGCGGCGGCAACCCGGCCCAGCTCACATTGAACGGAGTGCGATGCACTCTTGCCGACCGTGTCGCGCCGGGCGATCATGTCGAGGCGACGCCGGGCACACCGATAATCGAAAGCATCGTTGTAGAGACCACCGAGACCGCGCAACCTCTCGAGACTCGCGGGTCGGGCGCGTTTGTCAAGGTCCAGTCGCCGGGAGCGCCCGGAAGGGTTACAGTCAAGAGAGGCTTGATTACCGGGCAGATCTTTGAATCCGCGCGATCTCATGAGCCAACTGCGACCATCGTCGCGAGATTCCAATACGCAGTCTCGAAGAAGCTGATCGTCCTTTCCTTCGACGACGGCCCGCATCCCGTGTATACCCCGCAGATCTTGGATGTGCTGCGCAGTGAGGGTGTACACGCGGTGTTCTTCGTGGTGGGGGCGCAAGTCGCGTCGTACCCAGCCATTCTCAAGCGGATCCATTCTGAGGGCCACGAGGTAGGCAATCATACATACTCGCATACTCTCACCGAATCGTCGTCTGAATCCGATATATTGTCTGAGATCAACGACACGTCGCGTCTGGTGGAGGAGCTGACCGGAAATCCGACTCGGTTCGTGAGGCCGGTGGGCGGTGCCCTCAGCCTGGCATTTGTGCATGCGGCGGAATCGACCGGACACAACATAATCTTGTGGAACGTGGATACCCAGGACTGGCGGGCCGCCCGGGGCACGGGGCGATCCGACGAGATCAGGCTGAGTGTGTCTGACACTCCCCTGGCTAACGGGTCCGTCATCCTCATGCATGATGGCGGGGGATACCGCGGCGCCACCGTGCAGGCCCTGAAGGCCATAATTCCCGCCCTGCACGAGCAGGGTTACCAGTTTTGCACTCTCTCCGAACTCTGGCATTTCCTCGGGCTAGACGCTTGACAGACACATTGTGGTATAATACACTAATCATCGATAGGATCTGGACATACTGTAAGCTGGATGAAGGTTTCGGGAGAGGACCCCTAGGGATGGTAATCCTAGAGCGGGCGCCGAAGGAGCAATAGCGCCGCGAGTTACCGCGGCGGCGCTGCAAACTCTCAGGACAAAGGATCGAGACTGGACAGCGTCTCTGGAAAGCTTCCATCGGACACCGAAGGAGTAAAGCTCTCAGGTTCCCCAGACAGAGAAGCGTGCGGCGGATGTGTATTGCCGTATCGTTTTCTCTGTTTTTTGTTCGGCTCAAGGCGCCTATCACTGCCCGGTGTGTTTGCGGCCGCAAGGCTCAAACTAAGAGCGATCATGTGCCGAATGGCTGGGGGCGATTTCCCTGTCGTCGTATTGCTACACCATCGTTACCAACAACCCGCAGGTAGCGGCCCGGTGGCCCCATGTATCGGAGTGGGTGGACGGCGGAGCGCGAAGTGTGCTCGTTCGCGTGCGCGGGCTGGTTCACCTTGGCCACCATCTTCTTACTCATCCTCTGGCGGGGAGCGTGAAACCCGATGAAACCCCCTATCGCTCCGTGATCGTCTCACAACACCCAGATGCCACAATCCACTTTGACTCGCTGCGCATCATCGAGGGCGCCCTCACCGTCGTCGAAAGATGGGGGGAGCCTCGTTACCACACGATGCCACCGCATGTAGACGCCGATTTCCAGCTGATCGACTGCACGCTCATGGAGAGCGCAGTCGAGAGTTTGCGCGCGCAGTGCGGGTGCGGCGCGCGTGAGATCTGCACTTGAAGGGAGCATTGAGCAATGGCTGTTAGGGAATGCGATGTAGTCATTATAGGCGCCGGCCCTGCGGGTCTCGCTGCGGCATTGTACGCATCGCGCGCGAGGCTTCGCACTCTGGTGCTGGACAAGGGGACTCCGGGAGGACAGGTGCGCACTACTTGGTCGATGGAGAACTACCCCGGGTTTGTTCGCGGGATGACCGGCCCTGAACTGATGGACCGGTTTGCTGAACATGCAAAGGAGTTCGGCGCCGAGATCATGCGGGGCGATGTGACTGAGGTGGATTTCGGCGGCGACCCGAAGATCGTGAAGACGCACGGGGGCGAGGAATACCGGGCCAGGGCGGTGATTGTCGCGCCGGGCGCCGAACCTCGCACTCTGGGACTTCCCGGCGAGCGGGAGTTGCGCGGCAAGGGCGTCTCTTACTGCGCTACATGCGATGCCGACTTCTTCGAGGACCTCGACATAGTGGTGATCGGAAATGGCGACGCTGCGGTCGAGGAGGCCATGTACCTAACGAAGTTCGTCAACTCGGCCACAATGATTGTCGTACACGATGAAGGCATTCTGGACGCGACTGCAGTCATACGCGACCGTGCGTTCAAGAATTCCAAGATGAAGTGGGTATGGAACTCAGTGGTCGAAGAGATACGAGGCGACGGGATTGTCGAGTCGGTCGTGATCAAGAATATCAAGACCAATGAGCGGACTGAGCTTGAGGCCAATGGTGTTTTCGTGTTCGTGGGCACTGTGCCGAAGACGGACTTCCTCCGCGGCCATGTTGAGTTGGACAGACGTGGGTATGTAGTGGCCAACGAGCTCATGGAGACGTCGGTCGATGGTGTGTACTGCGCTGGCGACGCACGCATCAAGTATCTGCGTCAGGTCATCACGGCGGCGGCTGATGGCGCCATCGCGGCGGTTGCTGCAGAGAAGTACATCCATGAGGAAGAGGGCTTCCGCGAGATGGTTTTGGATCCCGAGGAACCGGTGATGGTGGCCTTCTGGAGCCCCGCCAGCCAGGCTTCGCTGGACTTCCTTCCCACGGTGGAGCGTGTTGCCGAGGGGCGCCGGGGCAAGCTGAACCTAGTCAAGATAGATATCTACAAGAACCAGCGCGTGGCCGGTAGATATGGTGTCGCCGAAGCGCCTACCATGGCGTTCTTCAGGGGTGGGCAGCTGGTAGAGAAGGTGTGCTGGCCCACGAATGAGTCGGAGCTTGCCGCCGTGGCCGACAAGGTCATCGGTGGGTGAGGTTGTTTCAGAGTGCGGCGAAGGAGGTGAACAGAGATGCTCGAGGTGAACAAGGAGAACTTCGAAGCCGAGGTGCTCGGGGCCGCCGGCCCGGTGCTAGTGGACTTTTGGAGCACTAAGTGCGAGCCATGTATGGCCCTAGTGCCGGAAGTGGAGGCGCTCGCCGAGAAGTACGGCGACCGGGTCAAGTTCTGCAAGCTCAATGTGCTGGAGAACAGGCGCCTCTCCATTGGTCAGAAGGTGCTGGGTCTTCCCACTATAGCCATCTACAAGAGTGGAGAGAAGGTGGCAGAGCTGACCAAGGACGACGCGACCGTCGCCAACATAGAGGCGATGATCAAGGAGCACGGGAGGTGAATGTAATGCGGTTGGAATTTGGTAAGATTCGCATCAAGGATGTCCAGTTCGGGCCGGGGACCTGCGTGCGCAACGGCGTCCTTTACGTGGATCGTGCGGAGGTTGAACGAATCGTCCGCGAAGACGAGAGGATTGCCGGTGCCAGCGTGGAGCTGGCTCACCCCGGCGAGGAGATCCGGATAATCCCAGTCAAGGACGTCATCGAGCCGCGTGTCAAGGTGGCCGGCCCCGGAGGGGTCTTCCCGGGGATGGTCAGCAAGGTCGATACCGTGGGCGAAGGCCGCACACACGTGCTTGCCGGGGCGGCGGTGGTCACGACCGGCAAGATCGTCGGATTCCAGGAAGGGATCATCGACATGACTGGGCCGGGCGCGGAGTATACTCCGTTTTCCAGGCTGAACAACGTTGTGCTGGTGTGCGAACCCGTAGCGGGTCTTCCTCAGCACGAGCATGAGGCGGCGATCAGGATGGCGGGCCTCAAGGTAGCGACGTATCTGGGCGAAGCCGGACGCGATGTGGATCCCGATGAGGTCGACGTGTATGAATGCCTGCCATTGCTTGATCAGGCGGCGGCGTATCCGGGCCTGCCGAAGGTAGTCTATGTGTACATGCTGCAGAGCCAGGGTTTGCTACATGACACTTACGTCTACGGAGTCGACGCAAAAAGGATTCTGCCCACCCTCATATATCCCACTGAGGTAATGGACGGGGCCATTGTCTCCGGCAACTGCGTGTCGGCGTGCGATAAGAACACTACCTACCATCATCAGAATTCCCCGGTTATCCACGACCTGCTGGCGCGGCACGGACGCGATTTCAACTTCATCGGCGTCGTGATCACAAACGAGAACGTGACGCTTGCCGACAAGGAGAGGTCGTCCAACTACACTGCCAAGCTCGTGGAAATGCTGGGCGCGGATGGCGCCATCGTGTCAGAGGAAGGTTTCGGGAATCCCGACGCCGACCTGATAATGAACTGCACCAAGCTGGAGAAGAAGGGCATACGCACGGTGCTGGTCACTGACGAGTACGCCGGCCAAGACGGCGCGTCGCAGTCGCTTGCCGACGCGAACCCGCTTGCCGATGCGGTGGTCACGGCAGGAAACGCCAACGAGGTCATCACACTGCCGCCTATGAAGAAGGTAATCGGACATCCTGAGGCTGCCAACGTGATAGCGGGCGGGTGGGATGGATCGCTGGCCGCTGGTGGCTCGATCACCGCGGAGATACAGGTAATCACAGGCTGCACCAACGAGCTGGGCTTTTCGCACCTGGCTGCGCGCGAGATCTAGCGAAACAGAAAGGAGATGCGGCAATGATTCTCAAGGGCAAGAAGGTCATCGCCCTGGGCGACCGCGACGGAATCCCGGGCGGCGCCATTGAGGAATGCGTCAAATCGGCCGGCGGAGAGATCATCTTCTCCGTCAGCGAGTGCTTTGTCTGAACGGCCGCCGGCGCCATGGACCTCGAGAACCAGGCCAGAGTGAAAGAGCTGGCCGAGAAGTACGGGGCTGAGAACGTAGTGGTCGTCATAGGAGGCGCCGAGGCGGAAGCCTCCGGCCTAACCGCCGAGACGGTCACAGCGGGAGACCCGACTTATGCAGGTCCTTTGGCGGGAGTCCAGTTGGGACTGAGCGTGTGGCATATTGTTGAAGACGAGATTAAGGCAGAGATTGACCCCGCGGTATACGAGGATCAGGTCAGCATGATGGAGATGGTCCTCGACGTCGATGCGATCAAGGAGGAGGTTAGCACCATCCGCGAGCAGTACAGCAAGTACTAGTCTTCCGAGGCTACAAGGCGGATTGTGTGAGCTAATCCCTTTCAAGGGGGGAAGCGTAATGACCAGGAAGATACGGGTTGTCCACTACCTCAACCAGTTCTTCGGGCAGATTGGGGGAGAGGACAAGGCCGGCATGCAACCTATGGACAAGGCGGGCCATGTAGGACCCGGAATGGCGTTCGCCGCGGCCCTTAAGGATCAGGCTGAGATCGTCGGGACCGTCATATGCGGCGACACCTATTTCGGCGAGAACATGGAGACGGCGACGAAAGAGGTCCTTGACCTGATTGCCAAGTACGAGCCCGACCTTGTGATTGCGGGCCCGGCTTTCAACGCGGGACGTTATGGAACCGCCTGCGGCGCTGTGTGCTCGGCGGTGGCGGACAAGCTCCAGATACCGGTGGTCACGGGGATGTATCCGGAGAACCCCGGTGTGGACATGTTCCGAAAGCGCATACACATAGTCGAGACTTCCGATAGCGCTGCCGGTATGAGGCAGGCTGTTCCGAAGATGGCCAAGCTCGCGCTCAAGCTCGCGAATGGCGAGCCGACGGATTCGGCGGTGGATGGGTATCTGACCCGCGGGATCCGCAAGAACTACTTCGCCAAGGAGCGGGGTTCGGCGCGAGCGGTAGAGATGCTCGTTCGTAAGCTGGGCGGCGAGGAGTTCGTCACTGAGTATCCCATGCCCCAGTTCGACCGGGTCGATCCAAACCCGGCAATACGCGACATGGCGAAGGCAAGGATCGCGCTCGTCACGTCGGGCGGCATCGTGCCCAAGGGCAACCCCGACCACATCGAGTCGTCGTCAGCGTCGAAGTACGGCAAATACGACATCGAGGGCATCGATGTTCTCACCGCCGCAAGCCACGAGACTGCTCATGGCGGGTACGACCCAGTGTATGCCAATGGCAACCCCAACCGCGTGCTGCCTGTGGATGTAATGCGCGATCTGGAGCGCGAGGGCGCCATAGGCGAGCTACACCGCTACTACTACGCTACTGTCGGAAACGGCACGTCGGTTGCCAACGCTAAGAAGTACGCGGCTGCGATTGCGAAGGAACTGGTCGAAGCCGAAGTACAGGGCGTCATACTCACAAGCACCTGAGGCACTTGCACACGTTGCGGTGCAACGATGGTGAAAGAAATAGAGCGCGCGGGGATCCCGGTTGTGCACATGTGCACCGTAGTCCCCATCTCCCTCACAGTGGGCGCCAACAGGATTGTCCCGACGGTTGCGATTCCGCACCCCTTGGGCAACCCGGCGCTTGCGCCAGAAGAGGAAAAGCAACTTCGTCGTCGCCTAGTGGAGCGTGCGCTGGCCGCTCTCCAAACCGAGGTTGAAGGACAGGTTGTCTTCGAGAAGTGATGCAGAGATGATGCAGCGGATCGGGCACCCCTGCGCGGTTATTGGCTGTGGCGCGGGGGTCCCGATCCAATACGAAGGTGAGTCGAACTAGGAGGTGCCTGGATGGACTTCGCGGTCGTAAAGGGCGTGAGCTACGCGCTGGTGCACGCGCCGTCCCTCCTGGTCCACATGGGCACGACCCAGACTGTGGAGCGGGAGATCAACCCGGATTCAGAATACTTGAGCCAGTTCCAGAAGCATTTACGCTCCTACCAGGAATGCGTAGCTTACCCTGCCAACCAGGTCTACATCGGCAACATGACCCCGGCTGAGCTTGCGCAGGTAACCCGGCCTTGGTTCGAGCGACCCGTCGGCGGCGCCTCGCGCTACGGCAAGTGGGGCGAGGTCATGCCGGAGGATGAGTTCTACGGACTTATGAAGATTGTAGATAGTTTTGGCCTGGTAGTCCTGGAGGAGTCATTCGCCAAGGAGATCGCTGCGAAGATGCCGGATTCGCCGATATGGACTGACTCTGACGCCGAACGCCTGGGAAAGGGAACACCGGCTGCAGAGATCCGGGCCACACTGGACGTGGGGCGGGCTGAGCCGCTTTATGTAGGCGATCGGCTGGTTGGGTGCGTCAAGGCGGCGCATGAACGTGATCGGGCTCTGACGGCTCACGTCATGGTGGAGAACTTGGCGACCAAGGCCTCGGGCGTTCTGGCCCTGCGGCATCTGATCAAGCTAAATGGCCTGGACGCTCAGGAGATAGACTACATCGTTGAATGCTCCGAAGAAGCATGCGGCGACATGAACCAGCGGGGCGGCGGCAACTTCGCTAAGGCCATCGGCGAGATGGCCGGGTGTACCGGCGCTACCGGCAGCGATGTTCGGGGTTTCTGCGCTGCGCCCGCACACGCCATGGTGTACGCGGCGAGCCTCGTGCAGTCGGGTGTGTTTCGTAACGTGGCCGTCGTGGCGGGCGGGGCCACAGCCAAACTGGGCATGAACGGACGTGACCATGTGAAGAAGGGCCTGCCGCTCCTTGAGGACGTGCTGGGCGCCTTCGCGATCTTGGTGTCGGCAAATGACGGGGCTAGCCCCCTGATACGCACTGACGCCGTGGGCCGGCACACAATAGGGTCGGGGTCATCCCCGCAGGCGGTCATGACCGCGATCGTGCTCGACCCGCTGGAGCGAGTGGGGCTCAAGCTGACCGAGGTCGATAAGTACTCGCCTGAGATGCAGAACCCGGAGATCACTGAGTCGGCCGGCGCGGGCGATGTGCCCAAGGCCAACTTCAAGATGATTGCGGCGCTTGCCGTCAAGCGCGGAGAGATCGCGAGGACCGATATCGACTCGTTCGTTGCGGCGCACGGGCTGCCGGGCTTTGCCCCAACGCAGGGCCATGTGCCATCGGGCGTGCCCAGCATCGGCTACTTCCGAGATGAGATCATGGCCGGTCGCATGAGGCGTGCGCAGATCATCGGCAAGGGCTCGCTCTTCTTAGGAAGGATGACCAACCTGTTCGATGGGGTTTCGTTCTTGTTCGAGAAGAACGAGGGCAGGGCGGAGGAGAAGGCCCAGATCGAACAGTGCGGGGCAGTTGCTGTCGAGTCCCGCGATGAGCTTCGCAAGATCATGGCGGAGGCACTGCGCGGGGTAGCTCAGTCTCTCGTGAAGGAGTAGGTCCTATGGGTAGCGATGCCAGTGCAAGGACAAACGGGATGGCGGCTGTGGCCGAGCTCTTTCGCCAGATGGCCGAAGGGCTCGAGACGGGCCGGTTCGGACGTAGACCCCGTGTGGGCCTGACTGTGCTCGGCAGTGAGCACGGGCCGGAGGAGATGGTGACAGGCGCCGAGCTCGCGGCGCGCGCGTACGGCGATATCGATATCGTGCTGGTGGGGCCGGTGAGCTGTGAGGATGCGCGGAGCCGGGGGCTTGACGCGGTATGGGCGGAAGATGTGGCCACGCAGCATGCCCGCATGGAGGAGCTTCTCGATAGCGGTGAGCTTGATGCGTGTGTGACGATGCACTATACGTTTCCGATAGGTGTATCGACCGTAGGTAGGGTAGTCACGCCCGGGCGGGGCAGGGAAATGTTCATTGCCACCACTACAGGGACGTCTGGAACTGATCGCGTGGAGAACATGGTGAAGAACGCGGTGTACGGCATAGCGGCAGCCAAGGCGTGCGGCGTGAGCCGGCCCAGTGTGGGAATCCTCAACGTTGACGGAGCGCGGCAGGTGGAACGGGCCCTGCGGAAGCTAGACGGCAACGGGTATGCCGTGCGGTTTGCAGAGTCGGCGCGGGCCGACGGCGGGGCCGTGATGCGCGGAAACGATCTGCTCATGGGAGTTCCCGATGTGATGGTGTGCGACACCCTCACGGGGAATCTGCTGATGAAGGTGTTCTCGTCGTTTACGACAGGGGGAGATTACGAGGCGTCCGGCTATGGATACGGCCCTGGCGTGGGCGAGGGTTACAAGCGGATAATCATGATCCTGTCGCGGGCTTCGGGTACGCCTGTCGTGGCAGGAGCCATACGGTACGCTGCCGACCTAGTGCGCGGCGACCTAAGGCACGTGGCCGCGACCGAGTTCGCGGCGGCGCGGAGCGCGGGGTGGCCGTCGTTGAGCGAAGCTCTGGGGCAGCAGGTGCAGCGGGCTGATGGGGGAGTTGACCCGGGCGCAGGGATTGTCCCTCCGGCAGCGAAGGTAGTCACTCATGAGATTCCCGGCGTCGACATCCTGCAGCTGGAGGACGCAGTGCGGGCGCTCTGGGCCGCGGGGATCTACGCCGAGAGCGGCATGGGATGTACCGGGCCGATTGTCATGGTCGCGCAGGAAGATACGGATGCGGCGGTGGGGCTGCTGGGAAAGAGGGGCTATCTCTAGACTGCCATATCGACTGTCCCAGTTGGTGGTTGATGGGGTGGAGCTGGCCTTGCCCAACCCCAGTTGGTGGAGCTTGTATGTAGCCCGCTGCGCTCGCGCTCTCCCTTAGCGCAGAGCGCGGCGGGCTACTCTTTGCTGATCTCACCCTCCACAAGGCTGTTTCATCGTCAACCGGGAAGTGGGACACACGATACGGGAACCGAATGGGACCAAACACGGTGGCTGAACAAGGAGGCTGAACGGTGGACGCTATCCAGTGGATCACAGCTCACCTTGCGCCCGAGCGATGCACGTCTGACAAGTTCTTCTACGATGCGATGGAGTCGCAGTCGGAGTATGGCCTTCCGGTGATCTACAAAGCGTTCGATCCGGAGAAGGCCTGGCACTGGGATGATCGAGGACGTATTCTCGACTACCTGTTCGCTACTCGTGGGCGGGGCGCTCGGTTGCTGGATTTTGGCCCTGGGGATGGGTGGCCCTCGCTTCCTGTTGCACCTTTTGCAGGCGAAGTTGTAGGCGTCGACGCTTCGGCCCGGCGGGTGGAGGTATGTGCCGGCAACGCCGCGCGCATGGGCATCACAAATGCTAGGTTCGTCCACATTCCCGCCTCTGGTCCACTGCCGTTTGAGGATGAGTCGTTCGATGGCGTCATGGCGGCAACTTCGATTGAGCAGACGCCCGACCCCCGGGAGGCCTTGCGGGAGATCTATCGAGTGTTGCGCCCAGGGGGGCGTCTTCGCATGGACTATGAGGGGCTTGCGTATTACCGCGGCGGCAAGGAGCGGGAAGTGTGGCTGCTTGATATGGGTGAGGCGTGCAGGCTGATCATCTACGACAGGCACATCGAGCAGGAAGGAGCCGATGAGTACGGGCTGGACTTGTCGATGCCCGTCGGCGATGTCGCATCTGCGCTGACCGGCGGGGCCAGCGCAAGCGCGCGTGCAGTCGGCATCGAGCATGTTACGCCCGGTGCGCTTGATGCCCTGCGCCCTGCGATCACGGCAGCCTGGGTGTGCACGCTGAGCCATCCATCGGGTGCAACATATGTCAGGTGGCTCAGGGAGATCGGGTTCTCGGTCGTTCAGCCGACCCACAATGGGGGCCGCTTTGCGCGGGAACTGTTCGGCAACATGCTGCCTCGGGATCGGCCTGCCAGCCTGGAAGGGGTCACGGATCTTCTGAGCCGGCTGGTTCAAGTGGTCGTGGAGATGCCCGCGCCGGTTGAGTTGGACCCCATGATCACGGCTGTGAAGTAGTCCGTCCACTACCAGGTGGTTTTCATCAGGTCTTTGAGTGATGCATCTAGCTGGGCTACGCGGGTCTGTGTAGTTCTTGTAGGCATCGCGAAGTGGAAGTGCGAGCAGGCATTCGGAGTGTGTTGACAACGAAGGGCCTGTGTGCTAATGTTGCTGTCAAGAGCACAAAATGCTCTTTAGCAGCCATATTGACATACGCATTGACGGGGATGAGTACTCGCTGAGTACGGGCTACAGAGAGTCGGCCAGGGCTGAGAGCCGGCGCTTTGGAAATGCGTGGAACATGGCCCC
>Ga0255340_1002141_pt1 | contig 23837 bp, 23 predicted proteins | sample wastewater_treat_7_FD_192417 | JGI IMG/M metagenome (GOLD analysis project Ga0255340, IMG submission 192417) | Wastewater microbial communities from Lulu Island WWTP, Vancouver, Canada - plant10 | ecosystem: Engineered > WWTP > Wastewater > Unclassified | place: Canada: Vancouver, British... | reverse complement strand
TAAAAATAGAGGTTATGGAAAAGCATATTTTAGAATCAGTATTAATCAGTATTTGAAGGAGGTGCAGTTGGAATAGTAACCTTGATGAATAAAGGACTGCGACAAAGTGTAAACTGCATATCTTACTGCATCTATAGAATGGGTTGGAATAGTAACCTTGATGAATAAAGGACTGAGACCTGCACTATTAAGAAATGTAAATATACCAAGTTCAATTGGTTGGAATAGTAACCTTGATGAATAAAGGACTGCGACTGAACACACTATAAGTGTTTTAGACATTATATCTTTCTCTTGTTGGAATAGTAACCTTGATGAATAAAGGACTGCGACAAAAATAAAAATACCAACGCAGATAGTCGATATAGTGCCGAGTTGGAATAGTAACCTTGATGAATAAAGGACTGCGACCAACCCTCCCTGCACACTTATTGTTGGATAGTAAATGTTGGAATAGTAACCTTGATGAATAAAGGACTGCGACTGGAAAATCTATGGTCTCTGTCCTGGGTTTTAAATTACCGTTGGAATAGTAACCTTGATGAATAAAGGACTGAGACTTTTTTCCTTCTGGATACTAACCCAGAAGCTTTCTAAGTTGGAATAGTAACCTTGATGAATAAAGGACTGCGACTGATAAGAATGCAGCTGAAAAAAAAAGAAAGGAGTTGGAATAGTAACCTTGATGAATAAAGGACTGCGACAATAAAAAAAATTATTGCTAAAACATTTACAAGAATCGTGAGTTGGAATAGTAACCTTGATGAATAAAGGACTGCGACTTACATATATGTTAATCAATATAAAATCACAATATAGATAGTAGGAATAAAAATGAGATCCTTCGGTCGCAAAATACGCTCCCTCAGGATGACTGGGAATGGGTCATTCCAAGGCATCAAACTGTCATCCCCGAATGTATTTATCGGGGATCCAGTATTTCTTTTTACACTTTATGGATTCCCGCTTTCGCGGGAATGACAGTAAAAAAACGCGGGAAAGACAAGAAAAAAAACGTGCGTATGGCAAGGAAAATAGCAGAAATGAAAAGAAAAATCAAGGGAATGATATTAATGAGATCCTTTGGTCGTTTGAAAGATGCTCCCTCAGGAAGACGGGGGATGGATGGTGATCCTTTTTCAACGAGAATATCGATCCTCAGGATGACATTGGTGGTTAGATATTATTCGTCTTAAAATGAATCAACCTCAGGAAGACATTGCTGGTTGAAGGTCCTCACGAAGCAAAATAAGCTTTCCAGGTATAAAAAGAAAATTGTGAACATTCATCGCCGATGAAAAGAACCTATTTTAGAGTGATAGTGTAATAATTGTCGATACTAACCTTTGAAATAACATTAAAGAAATGTAAAATCTTAATAGATTGTGGATATGTATACAAAAATGAATGAAGTTGCTGATTCAGATTGCATAAATAAAAAGAATGTTAAACTATTTTAAAGATTTATAAGCTAATTTATAAAAAAAGAAAAAAAGGTAATGAAAACAAAGAAAAGATTATATTTGCGATATTGTCTCTTAGGTCAAGTGAAAAAAATGGAAGCAGAGATATATTCGATTAACTCCAATATTGCTCTTTTTAGATACAAATATTTTTATTTAATGAATATGGAAGAAAATAATTATTGCAGTAGTTTTCAATTAAGGAGAGTAAACTATGACTCATCACAAATTAATTATAGGTAATTGCATAAGCATGGAGGAGATACAGGATAAAAGTATTCATTTAATGGTTACATCACCACCTTATTTCAATGCTCCATTTGACTATAAAAATTTATTTGAGAGTTATGAACAGTATTTAGGTATTTTAAATAAGGTTGCAGGAGAGGTATTTAGAGTTCTTCAAGATGGGAGAATAGCAGTTCTTAATATTGATGATATGCTCGTAGATGGTGAGAAATATTCTATAGTTGCAGATGTCACAAAAATATTTATTAATGCAGGTTTTCGTTATAGGGATAGGATAATTTGGAAAAAACCTGATGGATATTTAAGAATTAGCAGAAGAAGCGGAGTTCTCTTACAGAATCCTTATCCAATGTATTATTATCCTGATAATCTTCTTGAAAGTATTATTATTTTTCAAAAAGGAAAATTTGATTATCACTCAATTCCGAAAGATATAAGAGAAGCATCAAAAATAGATGTTAGGGAGTTTTCTAACAATAAATGGTATATGACACTTTGGGAGATGACAAATGTTTTGCCCGGTTCAGAATTGGAAAAGGATGTTGCAGCTTTTCCGGAGGAGCTACCATATAGAATTATAAAACTATTTTCCTATGTTGGTGAAACAGTTTTAGATCCATTTGTTGGTAGTGGTACAACTATGAAAGTAGCGAAGAATTTAGGACGAAATAGTATTGGAATAGAAATAAAAAAATCTCTTATTCCTGTTATCAAGAAAAAGCTTGGTTTTGAAGAGCAATTATTTCTTGATGATCAAGATGATGTGTTTGATGAAGTTATAATAAGAGGCGATGTTAAATATGGATGTATCAGCTAAAATTACTGGTTTGAATTATTCACCTTTTATGTGTCGAGAGTTAAATACATTTTCTATTGACCGACTTGATGATGCATTAACTAAAGAAAGCACTTTTATTTTGAGTATCGATAAAAAGCGACAAATTGCACTAAGTTGGTGGGTTTCAGCAAAAAGAACAAGGTCATATCCATATGCGAGAATATATGATTCTTTAAATTTCCAGGGTAAAAGAGTAACCATAATTCCAATTGTAAAAGATGAAGGAAAAGAAGGAGATAGAGATTTTTTACAATGGGACACTATATCTTTAATGAGTCTATTAGGTATTTATGTGATTATTTCTTATTATAATGATGCAGAAAAAAGTCAAAAATATAAAAACAAAGTAACAAATCAAAAGTTTAATATAGCACACATTAAAAGAGAAATAAGTAATCTTTTGTCCTATCAATCAGATGCTTTACATTGGAATTTTGCTCAGGTAGAAAAAGTTGGGAGAATTGGCGAGAAAGCTCTGGAAGCTTATAAAAAAATCTCAAAAAAACTTAATGTTGAAATGCATTCAGAATATTCAGCCAGAAAAAGAGTAAATGAACTTCTCAAGGGAAAAGAAAATTTTATGATATTTTCAAGAGACCTGGCAAAGAAAGCACAAGAAAGAGAGTCTATTACTGTTCAACCAAAAGAAAAATTGTCAGGTATCAAAGCAACTTTAACGATTAATAATTATCTTGGAGGTTATTATTTTTTCACCTGCGACGAAGTTAGCATTGAAGATAAAAATATCTATTTAATAGAGGATAAGCACAGCGAGAGGAGTATTATTCCAGCATTAGAGGATATAAAGGATGGGTTAGTAAAAATGATTTTGTTCACAAACCTAAAAGAAGTAAAGATAGATAATATTTACTATAATCCTATAGCTTTATTAAAACTAACAAGTGTTGGAAAATTCTCGAAAGATGCATTAAAAAAATCTCAGATTGATAATTTGAAGCTTCTAACGAGAGAAGCAAAAGATAACAATTTTCAAGTGTTAATTAATAATACAAATTTGGTTGAGATTAATTTGTGAATATGAGTAATAGAGAAGCTTGAAATGACTGCAAAGATACTCATAGATATCGAGTGCCCAAATTGTGGCTGTTCTAAATATATTTCTTTTGGTGAAGACTATGATAATGAGTTGATTACTTTGTTTTGCGAGTGTCTAAATTGTAATACTAAATTTCAAATTAATTACAGAGCAGTTGAGATAGAGAAAATAAAAAATGAATTCAAACTATAATTATTATTGATAAAATTATTATTGATAAATAAAAAATCTACTTTGAAAAATTAGTAAGTAAAAGTTCCTTTCTCAATGCTTTAAGAAAATTAGAATTCTTAGAATGGGTAACATAACAAAAGATGAGTTTGTTGTGATTCTATGAGGGTTTCATACGGATTTCTAAAAACAGGAAAAATTAGTGTTGGTTATGGAAATAACTAATAAAACCAGACTACATCTAAATATAACTATTGTAATATTTAAGCAAAATAGTAAAATATCTTAAGGTTTATATGCGTAAAAATAGAGGTTATGGAAAAGCATATTTTAGAATCAGTATTAATCAGTATTTGAAGGAGGTGCAGTTGGAATAGTAACCTTGATGAATAAAGGACTGCGACTTTGGAATATACATATTTTGGAGAAAAGATTATACCGTTGGAATAGTAACCTTGATGAATAAAGGACTGAGACTTAAAGTTCTTCATGGTATATTATGCCAACATGATGGAGCAAGGCTGGAATAGTAACCTTGATGAATAAAGGACTGAGACCAATATAGATTTGAAGATACCAATAAAAACAGGATAGCTGGTTGGAATAGTAACCTTGATGAATAAAGGACTGAGACGTAACCAAAAGCTAACCATAGGATTTGATGACATCTAAGCTGGAATAGTAACCTTGATGAATAAAGGACTGAGACTTTAAAACAACTTCTTCGTCGCTACGAGTTCTTATTAGTTGGAATAGTAATTTTGATAAAATTCTTTGCCATTCCGCACTTACCCCTTTTTTCATTCCCGCGACTTATTTTTGTCATTCAGAGCGATTGCGGGAATCCAGGAAGTATTTCTTCTTCTAATGTTAGAGAGAAAAAGAACATAGATTCACCTTTGTTGATTTCAAGAATTACATAAAATTAAAATAACAAAAAAGAAAGAAAACACTGGATCCCCAATCAAGTTGGGGATGACAATGGAGTAGTTTTCGGGGATGACAGTTACTATGGATCCTCGATAAAAGATTTCGAGAATGACAAAAAAAGATAGAAAAAAATAGAAGAATGGATTCCCAGTCAAGCTGGGAATGACAATGCGTGTGATTTCGAGGATGACAGAAGTGTTGTCATTCCCGCGAAAGCGGGAATCCAGGATTAAAAGAGTCTGGATTCCCAGTCAAGCTGAGAATGACAGTTACCTTGGATTCCCGATAGATACATTCGGGAATGACAAAAAGGAGTTGGGGATGACATTGGAGTAGTTTTCGGGGATGACAATCAACTTACTGGATTCTCAGTCAAGCCGAGAATGACAAAAGAAGACATAAAAAAAGAAAAAAGAATGGATTCCCGATTAAAGATTTCGAGGGTGACAGTTACTATGGATCCTTACGAAAGGAGGAATAGTAAAAGACAAATGAAGGTTATTCGCAGTAAATCTGCAAGAGATGCACTTTCAGAATTAAAAATAAAAGAATTTTAAAGACTTATGCGAAAATACAGCACTTTTAGAATGACTGACGGGTATAAAGAAATGAAAGAATATTATTATTGAAAGCAAATTTGAAATCTTCTGAATAAGGAGCATAATTTTATTATGTCTATGTCTAAAAAGGCGTTTATTTTTGTTTTACCATTTTTACTTGTACTATGCGGCTGTAGCGCAAGAGATATAAAAGCTGATTCGTTCTATATAGCTCTTCAGGGTATAAATATTGATAGGCTATCAAAATTAAATTATGACCTGATAATAATTGATTATTCTTACGATGGCTCGGAGGCAGGAGAATTAAAGAGTGAAGAAGTAAATAAGTTAAAGGAAAACGGGAAAAAAGTTTTTTCGTATTTAAGCATTGGTGAAGCTGAAGATTATAGATTTTATTGGAATGATTCTTTTAAAGAAAATCCACCCTCCTGGCTGCTAAAAGAAAATCCCAATTGGCCTGGTAATTATACAGTTGCATTCTGGGACGAAGGCTGGCAAAAGATAGTATTTGAATATATTGATAAGGTGGTAAAAGCTGGTTTTGATGGCATATTCCTTGATAGAGTAGATGTCTACAGAGAATTTTTGGAGGAAGATTCAAGTAAAGATTATCAAAAATTAATGATAAACTTTTTAAGGAAAATAATAAAAAATCTAAACGATAAAAACATTACGAGTTTTAAAATAATTTTGAATAATGGTGAAGAATTACCTCTTAAAGACTATGTCCTCTTTAGAAATATATGCGGTCTTGTGGCAGAGTCTCTTTATACTGATGGAGCTGGGAATATTAGGAGTGAAGAAGAAATTAAAGTAAGGGAAAAACCTTTAAGTCGTTTAAAACGTGCAGGCAAATGCGTTATGATAATTGAATATTCAGTTAGCGAGGATAAACAGCTAATTTTAAAGGAGCGAGCTGAGAAGAAAAAGTTCTTAATTCAATTCCTTAATCCATCACTATCGCTATAAATTTTTCGGTAGAATATTAACTGTTATTAATTATCTGTTGCTCAGCTATCAAATCCTCTTTAAAATTATAACAAATTCTGGGTTTTACAGACATCTTTATATAACTTAGCAACTTAATCTTTGATTATTTTTAAAGTTTTTTAACCATTCTCCTCTCAATTGTACAAAATCCATTTTTTTCATTAAGTCTTTTTGCTTTTTCATTTGTTTCCCATACTAATCCATCTATATATTTATGACCTTTTGAATAAGCAATTCTTTCTGCTTCTTCCATAAGAATCTGTCCAATACCAACAGACTGAAAATCAGGTTCAACTTCAATATATTCTATTGTTGAAAATGGCGCAGGCACTAAGTCGTCCGTATAGTTTTCAGTAACTATTGAGAGGAATCCTATAATTTTATCTTTATTACAGGCGACAATGATATCATGATCAGGGTCTTCAATCATTTCTTTAATACTCTTTTCGGCGGCAGTTAGTTGCATAGGATAATTTGAAAACTCACAAATAGATGGAACTAATTTTGGCATTACCTCATTAACCATCTTAAAATGTAAAAGTGCAATTTCTTTGAAATCTTCTTTAGAAGCCTTTCTTATTGTAAAATTATTATTCTTCATATACTGCTCTCCTCTATAATATTAACATTAACTTCTTCATAAAACCCTCTTTTTATTATATTCCAGTCAACATTTCTCCAAGAATATGTAAAGACATTAAAGCTATTCTCTCTACTTGTAAAAGGAAGAAACATAATTAAAACTGGCGTACTTCATCTAAAATTTTTCTTTCAATGTATTTTTTAACACTTCTACTTAGGAAATAGAATAAAAATTGTAAAAATCAACCTTTACTAAAACATTTTAAGTGAATAGTTTAACCTTTTATAAATTATCTTTATTGAAGCAAAACTACTTTCTTTACTTCTATTATGCCTTTTTTAGGATTATTTAGTAATTTACCTTTAGCTTTTAATGGTGTATTGGCAATTTATTAGAAATTTTCTTACAAATTATCTGCTTTTTAAGACATTTACCTTTTTACAGTAGGGCTCAATCGGGCAAATTGAGCACTTTGGAGATATAGGGGTACAAATGTTCTGCCCTAATGTTACAAGAAGTTTATTAAATATTGTCCAATATTTTTTTGGTAAAACTTTCATCAATGCAAACTCTGTTTCCTCAGGGTTTTTGGTTTTAACGAGTCCAATTCTATTTGAGATTCTGTGAACATGTGTATCTACAGCAATGCTTTTCACTCCAAAACCTTCAGATAATACAAGGTTTGCGGTCTTTCTTCCGACTCCTTTTAAGGAAAGGAGTTCTTCAAGTGAAGGTGGAATTTTTCCATTATATTTTTTAATTATTTCTCTTGAGATATCTAATATTTGTTGAGCCTTTCTATGATAAAATCCCACTGGATAAATAGCTTTTTCAATATATTCCTTGCTAAGTTCAACCATTTCATAAGGATTATCTGCAAGTTTAAATAATCTCTCAGAGGCTTTCAGCGTCACATCATCCTTTGTTCGCAAGCTAAGCAAAGTTGAGATAAGGATTTTGTAGTGATTGCCATTATCTCCCGCTATTTTACTAACAACTGGTTCATTAAATTTAGCACACTCATTTTTAAGAATTTCAACAATTTTATCAATATCTTTTTCCATAGTGATATAATTTTAGCAAAAGATATAAGTAAAAGGAGGCTTTATTAAATATGCCTGAATTACCAGACCTTACAGTTCTAATTGAAAATCTTATAGACCAAATTAAAGGTCTTGAAATAGTAAAAATTAAAGAAATTGATAAAGGAAGCATTAAGGGAGAGTTTCCTGCTTATGAGGATCTTGGAAAAATAAAGGAAGTTTCGAGAAGAGGTAAATATATAGTATTCAAAACTGAAAAAATAACTTTTTATATCCATTTGATGCTAACCGGGAAAATCCACCTTGCAAAAGATAGCTCAATAGATAGAAGCAGAGTAGAGCTTAAACTATCAAATGGACTTAACTTAATCGTTTCGGACAAAAGGAGGCTCGCATACATTAGTGCCAATTTAGCTGATTTACCAAAGGGTATTGAACCATTATCCCCTTCTTTTACTTTTGAAAATTTCTCTAAACTAATGGAGAAAGGTAAAAGAAAAACTATTAAGTCATTCTTAATGGACCAGGATTTAATCGCAGGAATAGGTAATGCTTATAGCGATGAAATAATGTATGCAGCAAGGCTAAACCCTTTAAGAAAAATTGAGAGTCTTAATAACATTGAAAAAGAGAGATTTTACAATGCAATTATTGAGGTTTTAAATCGAGCTATTAAAGATGTCAGAGAAAAAATGGGAAAAGATCTCGAACTTGACGAAGAAAGACTATACTTACAGGTTCACAAGAAGAAAGGTAAAGTTTGTGCATCCTGTGGAGGATTAATTGAAACAGTTCATGTTGACAATAAAGTTGCATATTATTGTCCAGTTTGCCAGAAGTAAGTGTTAGTCGTATAGTACCACTAAACTTATTGTATTGCTACTTTTATCTTAGCATACCTTTGGGTCAAAAGTGGTAATACCTTAATTTATATAGATATAGACCGAAATCTCTTCTTAATAAGTTAACATAATTTTGAATGTTTCAAAAAATTGATCGTATAAAAAAATAGAACATATCGAACTTTGATCGAAAATAAAACTTATTTTAATTTACATATTTAGAAATTCTAACAATTTATAGACAAGCATTGCGGGCCAGACAAGGGCTTTAAAAAAGCCTAATACACCAATCCAGAATGTAGTTGCCTGCTGGATGTAATAAACAAATGCTCCAATAAAAGCTAATCCATAGGCACTTATGTTATAATTGTAAAATTTCATTTTTCTGGATTCTTTACACTCTTTAACGTCTGGGTCTTTTTCACTATCCATACCAATCCTCCTAAATTTTTGTTAGAAATTATAGATTTACCTCCGAAAATAATAACTCCAAAATTATATTTGGTAAAGAGATTGAATTGTTTAGCTATATAAGAGTCATAAGAAAAGGATTAAAGTTATTATTTTCATGCTTGTGTTGTGGCAGAAAAGCCATGAAATGTTAAAATAGAAAGAAAAGAAGAGCTGAATCCAGGAAGTATTTCTTTCTTTTAATATTAGAGTGAAAAATAACATAGATTCACCTTTGTTGATTTCAGGAATTACAAAAAATGAAAATAACAAAGAAAAAGAAAGAAAACACTGGATCCCCAATCAAGTTGGGGATGACATTGGAGTAGTTTTCGGGGATGACATTGGAGTAGTTTTCGGGAATGACAGTGGTGATGTCATTCCCGCGACTTATTTTTGTCATTCAGAGCGATTGCGGGAATCCATAAAGTGTAAAAAGAAATACTGGATCCCCGATAAATACATTCGGGGATGACAAGTTACTTTTAATTACTGATAAAAGATTTCAAGGATGACATTGGAGTAGTTTTCGAGGATGACAATCAACTTACTGGATTCTCAGTCAAACTGAGAATGACAAAAGAAGATAGAAAAAAATAGAAGAATGGATTCCCAGTCAAGCTGGGAATGACAGTTACCTTGGATTCCCGATTAAAGATTTCGGGAATGACAGTTACTATGGATCCTCGATAAAGGATTTTGAAGATGACAGCGGCGGTCATTCCCGCGAAAGCGGGAATCCAGAAGACAGAAGTCTGGATCCCCAATCAAGTTGGGGATGACAAGTTACTTTTAATTACTGATAAAAGATTTCAAGGATGACATTGGAGTAGTTTTCGGGGATGACAATGGAGTAGTTTTCGGGGATAACAGTGGGTATACACTCAAAATGACTTTTACTCACTCTATTATCCTCAAGGTGCGTATTTTGTATTCTGCATCGTTAGGATATACATACTCTTTCAGGATGAAAGAGCAATCTTTCCATCAACAGAAAGATCTCCTGTTTTAAAACTCGTAAAAACTTTTAAATGATATACGGCATAGAGAAGCAAAGATTACTATGTGTAAAAGTGTAAGAGACTCACTTTCGGAACTGTAGTTAGTTTGTCTTAACTTTGAGATTTAAACTTCAGACTTACCCTCAGAATTAAGATTTTCTAAAAGCTCGGTAATTGTTTTTTTGAGCACTGGATGCACGAAATCAGGAGCAATTTCTTGCAAAGGCTTTAGAACAAAGAATCTGTTCTGCATGTCTGGATGAGGAATTTTAAGGTCAGGCTCATTAATTATTAAAGAATCATAAAATATTATATCTATATCTATTACTCTTGGCCCCCACCTTTTTGTTCTAATTCTACCTAATTCAGACTCAATTTTTGATATTAATTTCATTAATTCAAAAGGCTCAAGGTCTGAATCTATCTCAACTGCCATATTTAAGAATTTGCCCTGTTCCTTATATCCGTATGGTTCGGTTTCGATTATGTTTGATGATTTAATAATTTGTATATTATTTTGCTTAAGTTTTTCCAAAGCTTTTTTTAGATAATTGATTCTATCTCCCAAATTCGAGCCAATACTTAGATAAGCTCTTGGCATAAGTGTATTTCTTTAATAACTTTTAATACTTCAATATTTTCTTTTACATCATGTACTCTTATAATATCGGCTCCATTCATAGCTGCATAAGCTGTAACCGCCAATGTTCCAGGAAGTCTCTCTTCAGGACTCAATCCATTTAATACTTTTCCCAAAAAGCTTTTTCTCGAGTGACCGATTAAAAGAGGTAATCCAAAAATCTTAAAAGCTTTAAGAGAACGTAAAATTTCAAAATTTTGTTTTGCTGTTTTTGCAAAACAAATTCCTGGATCTATTATTATACGCTCTCTTTTTATTCCTCTCTTCTCAAGATAATTTATTTTTTCTTCAAAGTAAAATAAGATTTCTTTTACAACATCATTGTAATCTGTATAGTTTTGCATATCTTTCGGTGTACCTCTCATATGCATAAATATGAATGGGAGCTCAGTGTCAGAGAGAAATTCTATCATCTCTTCTGTAAGATTAATTATGTTTAATGTTGTTGCTCCTGCTTCAATTGCTTCTTTAGCTACTTTTACTTTATAAGTATCAACCGATATTGGAATATCTTTAAATCTTTTTCTGATACTTGAAATTACAGGTATTACTCTATTTAATTCTTCCTCTTCCGTTAGCGGTAGAGACCCAGGTCTCGTTGACTCCCCACCTATATCTAATATATCAGCTCCTTCCTTAATCATTTCTTCTGCTCTTGTTATAGCAGAAGATTCATCTAATAATGCACTTCCACCATAGAATGAATCAGGGGATACATTAAGTATCCCCATAATTTTAGGAATTTTATAAATATTCTTTTGGGTACTCTCTTCCTTTAAGGTTAAAATTACTTCCTTTAATTCATTTCTAATAGAATCTAATCCAAAGAATGGTTGATATTCGAGCTTTCTTAAAACTTCATTGTAAGTCCTCATCGATCCAATTAACAGGGCGGAAGTAGTATCTCTTTCAAACTTTATAACATCTTTATGAACTGCTACATCACCACCGGTACTTAAAAATTCCTGTTTTAAAATTGTTGCAGCCCTTGAATCTATATCATAAATTTTAAGGAGCAATAAATTTGCTTTTTCAGAAAAAATTGGAAAAGCTCTCTCATCAACACCAATTTTACTGAGCTCTTCGAAAAGCTCACAAATGTTTACAATCTTTATTGGCATTTTCTCTTTTGTCTCTACTCAAACATGCGTAAGCATTATGGTTATGGATGCTCTCTATACTTATTATTTCCACAGAGTACCATATAATTCGTTCATCTTTGTCAAGCGATAAAGAGATATTTCTTGCAACATCTTCAACAAATCTTGGATTGAGATATGCTTGTTCTGTTATATATTTTTCGTCTTCTCTTTTGAGAAGAGCAAAAACAGGAGCTGAAGCTGCCTTTTCCCCGATATCAATAATTTCTTCGATCCATACAAGTTTTTTCATTCTTATTGAAATTTTTGCAACACCTCTCTGGTTGTGCGCTCCAAATTTAGAGATTTCTTTTGAGCAAGGGCAAACGAGGTGTATTGGAACATCTACTTCAAGGACGAAGTCAAAATTATTATTTTCAGAGGCAATAAATTTACATACATAATTCATTAAACTCTCAATTTTTGATATAGGAGCTTTTTTGCTAACAAAATACATAAATTCAATTTCAATATGAGCGTTTTTAGCATTTAATTCAGCTTTAGTGTCTGTTAAAATTTCTCTTAAAGAAGAGAGATTAACATTTTTTCTATGCTTATTTAAAATTTCAATAAATCTACTCATATGAGTGCCCCTGAACTCTTTTGGTAGGTCGACGTAAAGATTGATTTTTCCATATGTATCCTGTGTTTTATTTGTACGATCCAAAACAGTTATTGGATATACAACTCCATTTACTCCAACCCTATCGAGGTTAATTTCACGATAATCTAATTCATTCTGAACATCTCTCACCCTGTTTCTCTCCTAAGTGTAACACTACTTTCACTGCTTTCCCATAATCTTACTTCATATAAGGAATAGTTTTCTCCTTTTAGAACAGGGTCTAATTTGTTGAAAATCCAGCTAACAATATTCTCGCATGTGGGATTCTTAAAAATGTTATTCAAGTACTTATGGTCAAGTAGGTTCAATATATTTTCCTGAACAATACTTTTTAGTGCAATGAAATCAACAATCATACCATCTTCTTCTATTGGTGAACCTTCTAATGTTATTGAAAGCTTAAAAGTATGACCATGAAGCTCTTCACATTTACCATGATAGTTGGTTAAATTGTGTGCAGCAGAGAATGTAAATTCTCTTGTAATAAACATTGTTAATTTTTAAATTTTGTAATTGTTATACAAGTTCTCTTTTATTCTCCGCATTGCTTCAATTAGATTTTCTTTTGAGTTTGCATATGAAAACCTTATATAACCCTCTCCAGCTTCTCCGAATGAACTTCCACCAAGGCAGGCAACTCCAGCTTCATACAAAAAATGATCTGCTAAACTTTTGGAAGTTAACCCGTATTTCTGTAGGATTTCTCTAACATCTACAAACACATAGAAAGCACCCTTTGGCATATCAACATGCATTCCAGGAATATCATTTATGAGATTTACAATTAGTTCTCGTCTTTCCTTAAATTCATTATACATTTGCTTAACTTCTGTTTGATCACCTCTTAAGGCTTCTACTCCAGCTATTTGAACAAAAGTTGTAGTGCATGAAACAGTGTTACTTATTATTTTTTGCATTGGAACATAATATTCAGTAGGTACTAAAGCATAAGCTAATCTCCACCCAGTCATTGCAAAAGTTTTAGACATACCATCCATTAAAATTGTTCTATCTTTCATTCCAGGCATACCTGCAATAGTTATATGGGGTTCATCAGAATATATTAATTGTGAATAAATTTCATCAGAAAATACAACTGCATTCGAATCTTTAATGACTTCTGAAATTTGCAGAAGGTCAGTTTTAGATAGTATTGATCCGGTTGGGTTATGAGGTGAATTTAAAATTATAAGTCTTGTTTTAGGGGTGATTAATGAAGCAAGTTGATCAATATCAATTTTATATTCATTTTCACGTGAAAGAGTTAGAGGAACTGGTTTTCCACCAGCTAAAGATATTGCTGACCTGTATGGCGGATACCCTGGATCGGGGTATATTGCCTCATCCCCCTCTTCTAAAAAAACTGTACAAGCAGCATAAATTAAAAGTTTACCTCCAGCGCTTATTAAAACATTTTCAGGATCAGTATCAATTCCTCTTGTTTTAGATAAATGTTCACTCACAGCCTCTCTAAGTTCAGGTATGCCTTTTGCGGGTGTGTAGTGCGTGTAACCATCATCTATAGCCTTTTTGCAAGCCTCTCTTATGTTTTTTGGAGTAGCGAAATCTGGCTCTCCAATTTCAAGGTGCATTACCTTAATACCCTTTTCACGCTCAAGAGCGTTAGCCTTTGCTAAAATTTCAAAAGCACCTTCAGCGGTGCAGGTTTGTGAACGATAAGAAATTTTCATAAAAAGTATTCTCCTTTATTTAATTATTTATTTTATTATTATCTTCTATCTTTTCTTCCAGAAGTTCCTTTGTAGAATGGCTTAGAAACTAAAGTTGCTATTTCTTCTTTTCCTCTTATTGGAATTACAAATGTTTCACCAATATTGTTAAGTTCAGTTGGTATGTAACCTAAAGCCGCAATTTTCTTAATTTTAGGACAGAAACTCCCGCTTGTGACATATCCAACCTTTTCACCATTCTTTAAAATATCCATTCCATGTCTCGGTATAAGATTATCAGAGATGAAAAATCCAGCTAAGGTTCTTTTTATACCTTCCTCTTTTATCTTTAAGAGTTTATCTCTCCCAACAAAATCTTTGTCCAGTTTTACTGCAAATGTTTGTCCTGCCTCTAACGGATTTGTTGTTTCATCAATATCATTTCCATAAAGCCATAAACAAGCTTCAAATCGCAAAGTATCCCTTGCTCCTAAGCCACAAGGTTTCACTCCAAAGTTTTTGCCAGCATTAAGGATACCATTCCATATTTTGGGAGTGTCCTCTGGTTTAGTTAAGATCTCAAATCCATCTTCGCCAGTATACCCTGTTCTTGAGGTAACAGTATCTATCCCAAGAATGGAAATATTCTGAAATTTAAAAACTTTTATATTTTCTAATTGATAATCAGTAAGCTTTTGTAATATTTCTTCTGCCATTGGGCCCTGAAAAGCTACTTGACCATAATTATCTGACAAATTTGACACTTCTACTTTTAGGTCAGACCTAAGTTTTTTAATTTCAAGAATATGTTCAAAATCTTTATCAATATTTGAAGCATTTACTACAAGAAGAACTTTTTCATCATTAATCCTATATGCTAAAAGATCATCTACTTCTCCACCATCTTCATAACACATAATAGTATATTTGATGTCTCCATCATTCATATCAGTTATTCGATTTGTGCATAAATAGTCGGAAAATTTAATAGCATCCGGACCAGCAATTTCAATTTCGCCCATATGTGATACATCAAAAATACCTGCGCAGTCTCTTACTGCAAGGTGTTCATCAATAATTGATGAAAAATTCAATGGCATTTCAAAACCTGCAAAAGGAACAATTGTAGCTCCTAATTTAACATGCTCATCATATAAAGGTGTTTTCTTTAAATTTGTCATTTGTAATTATATTTCCTCACTTTCTATATCTTGCAATGCTTTTAACATTTGTTCTCGATTGGGCGCTTTACCATGCCAGTCAGCTTCGTTTTCCATAAATGATACCCCTTTACCCTTGATTGTGTTACCTATAATAACTGTTGGTCGATCAATATTTGATTTGGCTTTTTTAATTGCTTCATCTATTTGTGAGATATCATGCCCATCAATAATAATTGTATGCCAGTTAAATGATTTAAATTTATCTTCAATTGGTGCTATTCCCATAACATCTTCTATCCACCCATCAATCTCGAGATTGTTATAATCAAAGAATACTGTCAAATTATCAAGATGATAATGAGCAGCAGACATAATAGCTTCCCAGATTTGACCTTCCTGAGACTCACCATCTCCATTTAAAACATAGACTCTCTGCTTTTTGCCATCCATTTTAAAAGAAAGAGCTTCACCTACACCTACTGAAAGACCTTGACCTAAAGAGCCTGTACTAACCTCTACTGCGCTTAACTTTTTAGATGCTGGATGTCCTTGAAGGGAGGAGCCAAATTCCCTAAATGTCGCCAATGCCGTTCTATCATAATAACCTGTTTCAGCGAACAATGAATACAGTAAAGGTGAAACGTGGCCCTTAGAAAAAATAACCCTATCTCTTTCTTCCCATTTTGGATCGGAAGGTTTATGATTAAGATGGTTAAAGAAGAGCACTGTTAACATATCAGCTGAGGAAAGCGATCCCCCAGGATGGCCTGAACCAGCCGCATATGTTGAAAGAATTATATCTCTTCGCACCTGTTTGGCAATATTTGTAAGTTCTTCAATAGATTTTGATACAGGGTAAAAAGTTTCTGGTGGGTTTAAATTAAAAGGATTTTTAGAAAGTAATTCTAATGCCTCAGCTCTTGTTTCCTTGCTCATTTTCACCTCTTTTTAACTGCTAATAATCTAAAAAGAATTATATATTAAAAAGAAATTATGGTCAAATAAAGTGAAAAATTGTAATTTTGCTTGAAAATGATTTATTTTTGTCTAATATATTATTTAAATAATTTTAGAAGAATGAGTGTAAGCTAATGATGAATAAGATATTTTTTAAAGATGATGGACAATCGGTTGTTTTAATCGCTGTATCGATTCTTTTGATAGTGTTTGTTGGACTTTCAGTGTTTAGTTTGGGAGAAGCTTTAAATAATAAATCTCAATTTAGAAATTTATCAGATGCGGTTTCATTTGCTGGCACTTGTGCTCAACATAAAGGTGTTTCTGCTTTTCAGAGCTTGTTAAACATAGACCCTCTTGTTAAAGTTTCATACAATCTCGGTATTGCTCTGGATAACTTACATAAAGGTGCTAAAGCTTTAAAAAAAGTTAGTCCAACTTACGATACTACTGCCAATATAATTGCAACATCACAGATAGAAAGTCTAATAAGTCCTTATAATAATCTTATATCTTCAATAACATCTAATCCAGCAGACCCCCATGTTGTTGATTCAAATTTATATAATGAGACTTTATCTTTCTTTAGTGCAGATGCAATTATTTTTGCAAGAGAAATTTTAGAGAAGAATTTAGAAATTTTACCACCAGATGAATTAAAAAATCTATCGATGGTATCTTTACCGTCAGAGATTTTTCTTCGTAGAGGTCCTATTCTTAATATTCCAGGCAATCCTCCCCGCTTTAGGTTTGAACTTAGCATTAAAGAGGGAAAATTGGTTTTAAGGTATTATAGAGTTATTGATGAGAACACAGAAATAGCAGAATCAGGAGTATTTAATATAATGATTGCAGATAGCCCCAATCTCCTATTTCAACAAATTCTTCCAGACATAGAAACGGAAAAACTTGGTAAATTTCTTTCTTTCTCTTATTCATTTCCTTTTCCCGAAGAAGGGTATGAGGAAGGGACACCTGTTAGCGAAGCGATAAATCTGTCTTATATACAGCTTGAAGCTATAAATTTAGTTAATAGTTTAAGGGCAAGTATGATGGAGTTTGATTCAAATTTTGGCCCTTTATTTAAAAATACTATCGAAAATTACTGGAACAGTATGGTTTCTGATTATAATGGTTTTTTAGATTTTATAAACTCCAATAATTTTAGGGCAGCTTTTGGTTTGAACCCTTCGAGCTATCATCTTAAACCTGTTTTTGCAAGTCTTAAAGATATGGGAATTCTTAATATTCAATCTTTTAAAGATTTAGCGGCTGAAAAAGGCTATGATATAAATAATGAGGAAGATATCAAAGATTTTTATAAAACTTTAACTCTTAAAGATATATTTGGAACAGAGGAGAATTTCAGAACATCTATCGAAGATACAATTGATACATTTGCAACTGATGAAGCTAATGTCAAAACTCGCCTTGCAACTCTTATGAATAAAATAAAAGTTTTTAATAAAGATTATGCATCAGGAGGAAATATTCCATATATATTAACGAATTTCGTTGACATTATCTATGAAAACTTAAATGAATCAACTCTTGGTCCTTTTCTTGAAGTTCTTCAATTAATAGGAAATGGAGTTGGTCTTACATACACAAACCTAAATGAATTTAATACTCTTGTTTCTTTGAGAACCGGTTACGATTTCAATTCTTTAAAACCAGATGAAAGCTTTTATAATTTATTAGACTATTTTTTTGATACTCCTCTTATTAAGTTGGAAGGCACTTAGTTTTTGAAAAAATTTGTATTAGTAATTCTTCTTTTAGCGTGTATATTATCCTCCTGTAGCGGAAAAAATGTTGTAATTGTAGGTATTGCGGAAGATACTTCCACAAACCTTAAAAATATTACGCAGAATTTAAATAATGGAAGAAATCTTGCTCTTTCTGAGATTAATTCAAATAAAGATTTTCCATATTCTATTAAATTAAAGATTATTGATACAATGAACAGTCCTGAAAAGACAGCGAATGCTTTTAGAGATCTTTGTAATTCAGGAAATGTTTCCATCCTTATAGGGGTTCCATCTATTAAATGTTCACAGGTTGCTAAGCATATTGCTAATCTATATGGAAAGCCTTTTATATCTCTTGCATTCGATGAGAAAGTAATAGAAAATGTTGATAATGTCTTATTATTTAATCATAATCCTTATAATGTAGGTAGGTTGACTGGGCTTTATTTTTTTTATGTTTTAAAAAAGAATAAGTTAGCTGTTTTATATGATGATTCTGTTAGTTCATACATAAGCACAGCAAAAGGCTTTGAAGATATTAAGAATATTGGAGCAAATATAGCATTGGAGCCGTTTGATGGCACTAATTCATCTGTTGACCTATCTGCTCATCTCGACAGACTTAAACTGACTAACCCTGAAGTTATCTTTATTTTATCTGATTCTACCCTCTATTATGAAGCACTAAAAATTGCAAAAGATGCATTAAGTATTAATGCAATATTTGCTTTAAACGATATTCCAGATGCTAAGTCTTTAAATGATTCAATATTTGATAATGTTTATGTCATTTTGCCTTTTTATGAAAGGAAAGAAAAATTCTTGAACTCTACTTTTTTTAAAACTTACACTTTAAAATTTGGTATTGAGCCTGACTTATATAGCGCATTAGGTTATGATGAAATAGTACTTTTGTACGAAATTCTTTATAATAATAAATTGAATGCTATTGATAAAAACTTAATATCTGTATTGAAGGGTGTAAAGTTTAATAAAGATAAGTTTAATACATCTTTTATGGGATTTGACGAAAAAGGTCTTGCTAAAAAGCCAATCGATATCTTGAAAATTTCAGAGGGGAATATTATATATTCTGGTGAATTTTTGATGGATAATTAATGTTGTTTATGTATTGTAAGATTTATTTGTTGCATGTATTAAGGAGTTAAATATATGGAGAGAATTTATTTTGACCATGCTGCTACTACACCAGTCCGCAAAGAAGTGTTAGAAGCGATGATACCATATTTTTCTGATAAGTTTGGTAACGCATCAAGTTTGTACTATGAAGGAGTTGATGCTTCAGAAGCTGTTGAAGAAGCACGTAACAGTGTAGTAAAATTAATCGGAGCAGATGAATCCGAAATTTACTTTACCTCCTCAGGGACTGAGTCTGATAATATGGCTATAAAAGGTGTAGCACTTGCTCTAAGGGATAAGGGCAAGCATATAATTGTGAGTAGTATTGAGCATCATGCAGTTTTAAATGCTGCACTAAGCTTAAGAAAATTGGGTTACGAAATTACTATTCTTCCAGTTGATGGAAAGGGGTTTGTTAACCCCGATGATGTTAAGAAGAATATAAAAAATGATACAATTTTAGTATCAATAATGCTTGCTAATAATGAAATAGGAACAATCGAGCCTATAGAGGAAGTAAGTAAAATTACAAAAGAAAGAGGAGTATATTTGCATACTGATGCTGTACAAGCAGTTGGTAACTATCCTGTAAATGTTGATTCTTTGGGTTGCGATTTACTTTCATTATCTGCTCATAAGTTTTATGGTCCAAAGGGTGTAGGTGCAATTTATATAAGGAAGGGTACAAGAATTATGCCTTTAATGGATGGTGGAGGGCATGAAAAAGGTAAAAGATCAGGGACTTACAATACACCAGGAATTGTAGGGTTAGGTAAAGCCTCTGTTTTAGCAATTTCTGAGCTTGAAAGTAGAATAAATCAAACTACTAAATTACGTGATAAAATTATTGATGGTATCATATCAGAAATACCCTATATTATTTTGAATGGTGATAGAGAAAAAAGACTTCCTGGAAATGCAAATTTCTCAATAAAATATATCGAAGGAGAATCTTTAATTCTTTCACTTGATGCAGAAGGTTTTGCGGTCTCCACTGGTTCTGCTTGCAGCTCTCATTCTTTAAAAATTTCCCATGTACTTAATGCTATAGGACTTGATCCAGTTGATGCTCAAGGCTCACTTCGCGTAACAGTGGGTTTAGACAACACAGAAGAAGAGGTAGATAAATTTTTAGAGATTTTACCAAAAGTAGTATTAAAACTAAGAAGAATGTCACCTTTGTATAAGGAGTAATGTTTTTGGGAGGAATTTAATGTATAATGAAAAAGTAATTGAGCACTTTAAAAATCCAAAGAATGTTGGAGAAATAGAGGATGCAGATGGCGTGGGAGAAGTTGGAAATCCTGTTTGTGGTGATATGATGACATTTTATATAAAGGTTGAGGATGATAAACTTATAGATATTAAATATAAAACTTTTGGTTGTGTAGCTGCCATAGCAGTATCTTCAATGATATCCGAGATGGCTATTGGCAAAACAATTGACGAAGTTCTTGAAATAAGTAATAAAATGGTTGCCGAAGCTTTAGGAGGGTTACCACCAAATAAGTATCACTGCTCAAATCTCGGGGCAGATGCACTAAAAGCAGCCATTGAAGACTATAAGAAAAAAAGGGAGGGTAAATTATGAAGTTTTTAAAATCGAGTATCGTTTGTTTCTTGGTGTTAATTTTTTTATTTGGTCCAATTTATAATTCAATAGCCTCCAATGTTTATGAAAAGGTAATAGAGGATCCTATGGATACACAAAATGCTTTTGATATTAAAGAAGTTTATGTGAAAGATGAACCAGCTAAAATATTTTTTAAGGTTTATCCATATGGTACTTTCGATTTTAAAAAAGATGGGACTGGGTTAGTTGGCTTAAGTATTGATATTGATGGAACAAGCAGCTTTGAATCATTTGATCCATTTGAATATCTAATACTTATGAGAAAAGATGGAAGCAAAAATACAATTTATGCATATAAGTGGATCCATGGTGCAACAGGGGGTCTTGGGCTCGAACGAATAAATCTTGAAGTTAGTGTGGTCAAAATGGATGAAGTCTCCGATTTTGTAGAGTTCTCTCTTAAAAAGGATGCAATCGATATAAAAGATAAGAAAAAAATAAGTTTTAATGTTCAAAGTTGGAAGTATGAAGGAAATACATTCTATTTATATGATAGAGCTCCCGAGAGTAGTTTATATGTTTATGAACTTGGAATAATACGTCCAAGCAAACCTACTTTACAAGTTTCAGCTGAGGAATTAAATTTAGGTACAGCTCCTTTTGATGGGGAATTAACGGGCAAATTTACTATAACTAATATTGGAACAACAGGTAAATTGGAAGGCACAATAAAACCATCAACAGGGAAACTTAAACTTTCTGTAGATAAGTTTTCTTTATCATTTCTTGAGAAACTTGAAGTAAGTGTAAGTGTTGCGGGTAAAGATTTTGGTGCGAAAGAATTTTTAGAAAAACTTATTATTGAATCAAATGGTGGTGCTAAAACAATAAATGTTAAATTTAAATTTATTTCAAAGCCAGAACTTGATTATTCTCCCTATGAACTTAATTTTGGAGAAGTAAACAAGGGTGAAAAAGCCACTCTTGAGCTAAATATCCGTAATAAAAAAGAAGGTCCAATAAAGGGTAGTTTAAAAACCGATTTAAATTTTATATCTTTTTCTAAAAAAAGTTTTGAAGCTGAATCAGTAAAAATAAAGATAGAAGCAGATACTTCTTTAGTTGAACCAGGTGAATATAATGGCACAATAAATATAAATAGTAATGGTGGCGATGCAGAAATACCTGTCACTATAAAAGTCGTTTCTGCTAAATTAGAAGTTGAGCCTGAATCGTTAGATTTTGGCGATGTAGTTATTAGTGATACACAGGATAATATTAGAAAAGTAATTATTATCAAAAATTACGGAAATAAGACGTTGGAGGGAAGTATTGCTTCAAATGTTGATTGGTTAAAAGTAGAACAAACGAGTTTTTCTATTGTAGAAAAAGGAAGTCTCGAAGTTGGTGTTGTTGTTGATTTGAAATTATTAGAACCAGGAAAAAGTTATGCAGGTGTTATAGATATAAAGTCTAATGGTGGCGATAAATCTGTGCCTGTTAAAATAAAATATTTGGAGGCACCACCAATATTATCTATATTGAGTAAAGACTCAAAAGAGTTAAAAAATATTTCAGCTACATTAAAAGAAAAAGAAGCCTTTTCTTTTAATTTTATTGTGAAGAATAATGGTGGAGGCAAATTAGATGTAGAAATACGTTTTAAAGAAGAGAATACAATATTTAAAGTTTCGAGCAGCAAATTTTCTATAAAAAGTGGAGAAAGTAAAGAGGTAATTTTAACTTCTAAAGAACCTCTTCAGAAAGGTGAATACAAAGATACATTAGTTATAAAATCAAATGGAGGAGAAGGAGAGATTCCCATAAATGTGCTTGTGCAGAGAGAGAAATTATTGATAAAACTATATATTGGTAGTAAGGAAGCATATATCAATGATAAAAAAGTTTTACTTGATGTTCCTCCATATATAAAGAATGGAGTTACTCTTGTTCCAATAAGATTCATATCCGAAGCTTTCGGTGCAGAGGTTTTTTGGGATGCCAATATAGGTAAAGGACAAGTAAAAATTATTTTTGAAGGTAAGACCATTATTTTGCTTATAGATTCAAAAAAAGCATATGTAGATGGTAAAGAATTTCCATTAATAGAAGCACCAGAAATAAAGAATGGAAGAACTTTTGTCCCAATAAGATTTATATCCGAAGCTTTCGGTGCAAGTGTTAATTGGAATGCTGAACTTAAAGAAGTAAGTATTGAATTATAAATTGGGAGGATTGGATATTATGGAAAATGATTATCTTTATCCAAACAACTTTTTCTTGCGTTATGAAGGTAACCCTATTTTAACCTCGGGTAAATGGCCTTATCCTGTTAATTCTGTATTTAACCCTGGAGCTATAGAGTTAAATGGAGAAACTTTACTTTTAGTAAGAGTTGAGGATTTACGAGGCTTTTCGCATCTTACGATTGCTAAAAGTCGTGATGGAAAAAGTAATTGGGAAATATCACCCAACCCAACTCTCGCGCCGGATGAACATTCTATGGAAGAAAAGTGGGGCTTAGAAGATCCAAGAATAGTGTGGCTTCCTGATCATAAAGAATATGCCATAACTTATGTATCTTTCTCAAGGGGTGGTCCTTTAGTCTCCCTAATATTAACAAAGGATTTTAAAAATTTTGAAAGATTTGGAGCATTAGTTCCACCTGAAGATAAGGATGCCTCTCTCTTTCCAAGACTTATTAAAGGTAGATATGCTTTAATTCATAGGCCTATTATTAGAGGGGAGGCACATATATGGATATCTTTTTCACCCGATCTAACACATTGGGGCGAACATCAAATATTGATATCACCACGTCCTGGTTGGGATAGTAGTAGAGTTGGTTTGGGTCCACCACCAATTGAAACAGAAGAAGGATGGTTAATAATATATCATGGTGTTAGAGATACTGCTTCTGGTAAGCTTTATAGAGTTGGTGCCGCACTATTAGATTTGGATGATCCTACAAGAGTTATTTCAAGAACTGATAAATGGATTTT
>Ga0255340_1002122_pt1 | contig 24002 bp, 27 predicted proteins | sample wastewater_treat_7_FD_192417 | JGI IMG/M metagenome (GOLD analysis project Ga0255340, IMG submission 192417) | Wastewater microbial communities from Lulu Island WWTP, Vancouver, Canada - plant10 | ecosystem: Engineered > WWTP > Wastewater > Unclassified | place: Canada: Vancouver, British... | reverse complement strand
AGAAGGCAGAATATGCCTATCCACAGGCATGTATTGAGGATATTAACTACGCACCAGAACGTCACCTCGATAAAGGACAGATCACAAGACTGTCTCTCTGTGGTTATATCCAGGATTGTAATAATGTAGGAGTTACGCAGTGGCAGGATTTTGTAAATCAATAAAAACTTTAATTCAATAGGGTTAAATTAACATAGTTTCTATAGGTTTAAGTGAAGGTCCCATCTGCGTAACTCCTATAATGTTATCATAATGGGTGCGACAGGCACAGAAAAGAGTTACTTGGGATGTGCATTGGGTGTATCTGCGAATCGGAATTTTTATTCTACGAGATATATTCGGCTTCCTGATCTCTTTGCAGAATTGGCTGTCGCAAGAGGTGAGGGAAGTTTTCAGAAGATCATCAAGGAATATAAAAAAGTGAAACTGCTGATCCTCGACGAATGGCTTTTGTTATCTCTTTCCTATAGCGAAGCAAGGGATTTGCTTGAGATTGTTGAAGCACGTTGTGGAAGGGGTTCAACGATATTTTGTTCTCAGTTTGAGGTAAAGGGATGGTACCAGAAAATTGGTGATGAAACAATTGCTGATGCGATTTGTGACAGAATTGTTCATAATGCATACACTATCATTCTGAATGGTGATTCATTGCGTAAGATTAAGAGATCGGTTGAACCTGAATAATGTTTGAACGTATATTAACCTTTTTTTTGAAAGTGTTCAACTGAACGTTGAGGGTGCTTAGTTTGAGCGTTTTCACTGTTCAATATCAAACGGTCAGACTGTTCAATCGGGCCGTTATATACAACCATGCAACCGTTTGTGCCATGCAATGGCCTTGCATTACTGGAATCGAAATTAGGGGGATTTTTTCGGGTATATCACTATTGATTATTGAACAAGAAAGAAACTTGAATTTGCCTTTAACTGCATGTTCTCCAGTATAACCATGAATCCATAAAGTGTTTATTTCGCCATAAAAATCTTCATCAGTGTAATCAAAAGCTAAAACCACATTTTTATCTTTTAAACCAAACCGAGAACCTACTGTTTGAACCGTATCCCGATATGCCCAAACAATATCTGAAGCTTTCACCTTTTTTATCGCTAAATGAATACTATCTGCTCTATTGCCAATAGTTTCAAGATATGAATTTGCTACCGCTGCTTTAAGCAAATCCCGATTGTATTGAAAACCGGACAATCCTTTTGCAGGGTACTCAATATTCAGTGCACGATCAACAAAAATATCCAAAGTTTTTAGTGTTCTAAATAACCTACTCTGATTCAGAGTCATTTTATTACCAAATAGACTGTTTTATCGAGATATTCTTTAGGGCAATCTACTTTTGCCCCATTCCCAAATTTTGTGACTTTTCTGACCAAGTACCCCTGGATGCCCTCAATTGTCAATTTGGTTGATGGCTCAATGTCAATGGTTCGCATAGTATATACATAGTATATACTTTAAAATATTTAAAGTTTCGTTGAATGTCGTTGACGAAAAAATCACTACAGAAGAAATAGTTCAATTTCCAATGGATGTATCAGATTCTTTCGGAGATACTGAGAAAAGGTAATGAAATAAATGGATGAATATATATTGGCGTTCTCATTGCAAAATAAATTCTCTATCTTTCCAGAGATAAGTTAAAGAGAGAGTTCTATCAAAAGATATAGGTAAGAAGGATGAATAAACCCAAAGGTTACCAAATTTGCAACCGGTGTGTGATGGATACATCAGATCCGGATATTGAATTTGACGAAAATGGTATCTGCTCACATTGCCATAAATATGACATAATCTCTCAAAATCTCCCTTATTCTCTATCTTCTCATGAAAAGAAAGAGAGATTAAAAGAACTTCTGAAAAAAATTCAAAATAACGGAAGGGGTAAGCAATATGATTGTGTTATTGGTCTGTCGGGGGGAGTTGACAGTTCATATCTTGCGTACCTTACAAAAAGGGAATTTGGGCTACGACCATTAGCAGTACATCTCGATAACGGGTGGAACTCAGAACTTGCCATCCAGAATATTGAACATATATGTAAAAAACTGGATATTGATCTTCAGACTTATGTAATCGACTGGGAAGAATTCCGGGATATTCAACTCGCTTTTTTATATGCATCAACTCCCGACTCTGAGATTCCTACAGATCATGCGATATTTACAATGTGGAGACAGATTCCTGAGCAAATCGGTGTGATGTATTTCCTCTGCGGTTCCAATACGGCAACTGAATCAACAAGTGTTAAAGCATGGTCACAAGGTCATAGTAACTGGAATTATATCAAAACCATTCATCAGAAATTTGGGCATAAAAAAATCAAAACCTTCCCACACTTTACGAAACGCGACCTCTTTAAATGGACCAAAATAAAGGGTATCCAAGTAATTAACATACTTGATTATGTTGATTACGATAAGCAAGAAGCAAAAAAGATTCTCATAGATGAACTCGGCTGGACGGATTATGGAGGTAAACATTATGAATCTCTTTATACTAAATTTTATCAGGCATATATCCTTCCACAAAAATTTGGGTATGATAAAAGAAGGATGCATTTAACGAGCCTGATTCATTCTCATCAGATATCCCGTGATGAAGCTTTACAAGAATTACAAAAACCTCTTTATAATGAGCAGGAATTAAAAGAAGACATGCAATATGTCTTAAATAAGTTGGGGATAACAGAAGACGATTTCCAGAAGATTATGGAGCTTCCCAAAAAAACCATTCAGGATTACCAAGAGGAAGTTGAAAATGGTTCTGACTTATATAGTGATAGGATTTATTACCTTTTTGGTAATATATACAACAGAGTAATTTCCATGATATTCCGGATTATTCGATAATATCCCCTCAAAAAATATGATAAACCTAGCTCAAATAGGGGTGGGGTACTGGGGACCCAACCTTTTACGAAACGCTGTAGCCAATCCACTATGCAAAGTTAAAACCGTCTCTGACCTCTCAAAGGAAAGACAGGATTATGTAAAAAACCTCTATCCTTCAATCAGGGTAACCGCTAATACAGATGATATCTTCAATGATCCAGAGATCGATGCAGTAATTATCGCAACTCCGGTTCACACACATTATCAGTTAGCAATCCAGGCTTTACAGTCTGGCAAACATGTCCTGGTTGAAAAACCTATGGCCACCACAATTAAAGAGATTGATCATATAGCTTCAGTAGCCAAAAAGGGCAATCTTGTCGCGATGGTCGGTCATACCTTTATTTACAATTCTGCTGTAAGATATGTAAAAAATCTTATTGATAGAGGAGACATTGGAGAGATCCGCTACATCTACAGTCAAAGACTTAATCTTGGAAGGATCAGGTCCGACGTTGATGCACTCTGGAACTTTGCACCACATGACATCAGTATCATTCAGTACTGGCTTGATAATCCGACACCCCTGTCAGTCACACGAAATGGTATCGCATGCATTCAGCCAGGAATTGAGGATGTGGTCTTTTTAACAATAACATATCCTGATCAGATACTTGCTCATATTCATGTCAGCTGGCTCGATCCCAGAAAAATGCGGCAGATGGTCATTGTCGGTTCAAAAAAGATGATTGTTTATGATGATGTAAACGAGGATAAAATAGCAATATATGATAAAGGGATAGATATACATGCAGTACTGGGCGAACACATGGATTATGATACGCAAAACCCCTATTTGATCAAGTATAGAAATGGAGATCTCATCTATCCACAGATAAATTTTGAAGAACCATTAAAAGTTGAGATTCAACATTTTATAAACTGTATTAAAGGAGAGGAGATCTGTAAATCAGGGCCATCAGAAGCCAGGAATGTAATCCGTATTCTATTAAACCAGGTTGAGACATAATGACAGGCAATATGTATCAGGGTGTAACCATTCATGGAAATCCCATTATAGATCCTTTTGTTCTCATCGGTTATCCGTATACGAATGAAGAGGATCTTGCCAGACCTACAACCATAGGACAGGACCCTCAAATCAGGTCTCATACTGTAATATATGCAGGAAACCAGATAGGTCATAACTTCACCACAGGTCATGGTGTCTTAATCAGAGAGGAGAATCAGATCGGTGATGATGTAAGTATCGGATCAGGAACGATAATTGAACATCATTGTATCATTGGAAACCGGGTTAGGATTCATTCCGGTGCTTTCATTCCTGAATATTCAACTCTGCATGACGATTGTTGGATCGGACCAAATGTTGTTTTGACAAATGCCAAATATCCTCGATCAAAAGATGTTAAAAAGAGATTAAAAGGGCCTGTAATCCATCCTAATGCAAAGATTGGAGCGAATAGTACTATCCTCCCTGGTGTTCAGATTGGTGAAGGTTCGCTGATTGGTGCAGGTTCTGTTGTAACTTCAGATGTTGTACCCTTTACCGTGGTCGCTGGAAATCCAGCAAAATTTGTTAAAAAAATTTCTGATATTGTTGAATATGCAGACTAAAAAAATCCCTCTTGTTGATCTTCAGGCACAGTACAGGTTAATTAAAGATGAGATTGATCTGGCATTAGGTTCCATAATCGAAAATTCATCATTTATTAAAGGAGAACCTCTAAAAAAATTTGAAGACTCCTTCGCACAATATTGTGACAGTCGTGCCTGTGTTGGTGTTGGAAACGGCACAGATGCTCTTACACTGGCTCTCCGGGGGTCTGGAATCAGACCTGGTGATGAAGTTATTACAGTTGCACATTCATTCATCGCAACTGCTGAAGCCATTACAAATACTGGTGCAACTCCGGTCTTCATTGATATTCGTGATGATACGATGCTCATGAATCCTGACCTGATCGAACCAGCAATCACCTCAAAAACAAAGGCCATAATCCCCGTTCATCTTAATGGCAATCCCTGTGAGATGGATCACATAATGGATATCGCTCATGACCGTGACTTGATAGTAATTGAAGATGCAGCACAGGCTCATGGAGCCAGGTGGAAGGGAAAACGGATAGGTTCACTTGGGGATGCAGCTTGTTTCAGTTTTTATCCTGGGAAAAACCTGGGCGCCTATGGTGATGGTGGTGCGGTTGTCAGCAATGATACTGAGTTAATAGAAAAAATCCGGATGATTGCTGATCATGGGAGAAAAGAAAAATATTTGCATGAAGTTACCGGGGTGAACAGCCGGCTTGATGCGATACAGGCTGCAGTACTATTAGTGAAATTGAAATATCTGGATGAATGGAATCAGTCCCGAAGAGATCATGCAGCAACTTATCTGAATAAGGTAAGTTCACTTCCCGTGAAGACTCTGAAGATCCTCCCTGATGCTGAACCTGTCTGGCATTTATTTCCGATTATAGTTAAGAACCGTGATGAAATCCGTGAAAAATTGAAAGCAGCGGGAATCGAAACTGGTATTCACTATCCAATACCCCTACACAAACAACCAGCATATTCCAGTAATAACAAAATAACGTTACCAATTACGGAATCAATTGCGAATGAGTTGGTAAGTCTGCCCATGTACCCGGAACTTGGATTTGAATTAATTCAGGCTATCTGTTCATGTTTAAAAAATATAGTTGGTGAGTAATTCCGTGAATAAAATTAAAATCGTTCGAATCGCTCCAATACATAAATCTCCACTTAAGTATCTCCTTAAAAAATATCCAGATTTACCTGATTTACCATACAAAGAACAGATGTCGATTCATTCAATGGAAGGAGTATCATATGGTTCAGGTTTTTCCACTGCGATGAATGAATTGGATTATGATGCACACGAATTGGTATATGACTTCGAACCAATGCAGAAACGCTGGGCTATAGAAAATTCGATAAAATTCAATTCAGATTCCTATGAATATGAGATATTACTGGCTCAGTTAAGAAAAGTCCAACCTGATGTTGTTCTTTTCCAGGGAAATGCATATATGATACCAGATAAGGAACTTCATCAGTTAAAAAAGAAAATACCATCCATAAAACTTCTTCTTCTTCATCTGGCATATCCGGTTGCCCCACATAAAATCTCCTGTATGGATCATATCTTTGCCGGATATCCAGAATTGTATGAGTATTATCAAAAAAAAGGACTACCTGTCTCCTTACTATATCACGGATTTGATCATCATGTTCTTGAAAAAATTCAGTTTACCAATAAATCAATTCCAATCTCTTTTTGTGGATCTTCCGGGTATGGATTTTATGATCACAATGTTCGGTACTGGACTTTATACCGGTTATTACAATCGACGAACCTGCATTTGTATGTCCGTGAGATAGAATATCCTTCATCAGGATTAAAAATACCATATAAAAAATTAAATGTATCTAATCAGCCATCAAACGGAAAATTCAAGGAGAAAATTACTCTCAAAAAAGTAGCCAGGTTCTCCTCCCGATATATAAGACAGGAAATTATGAAAAGAGTTGAAGGGATCAAAAAAGGACTTCTCTCTTTTGAATTACAATATATTGGAAGTGAATTAATCGAAGACTCTTCTGCTTTTGATATTTTATATAAATCAATTAGGCCCAAAAATAAGTTGTTGACTTTATTTCCTGATAAATGCCAGGGGGAAGTACATGGGTTAGATTTTTATAAGATTCTTGGATCCTCCTTTGCTACGTTTCATATTGGAACAGATCCGGTTGTTTATCAAAATGCGGGAGCGATGAGGATCTTCGAATCAGCTGGAGTGGGGACTGCACTTTTCATTGAACAAACACAAAATATTCAGGATCTATTAATTCCGGAAAAGGAGATTATTGTTTATAATTCAACCAGGGATTGCATAAAAAAAATTAAATACTATCTTGAAGACCCCGATGAATTGGTGCGAATCGGGATCAATGCACAAAAACGAGTATTATCTGATCATACTATCCTGAAAAGATGCAGAGATATCGATTCGAAAATTAAAGAGTTATTATAGGAAATGGATTAAAATCCCGCCACGTCTGATTTAGAGGTTATATGAAATTTGACTGATTAAATTGCGTTGTAACTGGCGGTGCGGGCTTTATCGAAATCACATTAAATATTAAGCTCATAAAAAGGGTCGGGTGTTTATTAAACATCTTTACCCGTATTTTTCCAGTCGGTCAAAAAAATCTCCAGCCCCTTATCAGTTAACGGGTGTTTACAGATCTGATCGATAACTCCTGGTGGGATTGTAGCGACATGTGATCCCGCTAATGCCACCTGCATGACGTGAAGAGGATGCCGGATACTTGCTGCCAGAACTTCTGACTGAAATCCATAATTTTCGACTATTTGAACAATATCCTGAACAACCCGAACCCCGTCCTGTCCAGTATCATCCAGCCTTCCAACAAAGATACTCAGATAACTTGCACCTGCCTTGGCTGCGAGGAGGGCCTGGTTGACCGAAAAGATGAGTGTTGCATTTGTTCTTATCCCTTTTCGCGCAAGTTTCTTCATGGCCTCAAATCCTTCAAGGCCTGCCGGTATTTTTATCACGATATTTTGAGATAATGATGCAAGCTCTTCTGCTTCCCGGATAATTAAATTCGCATCAGTATTTAGGACTTCAACACTGACAGGCCCGTCAATCAGGGTGGTAATCTGCTTAATAGCATCATGGTACCCATGAAAACATTGCTCTCTTGCAATTAGGGATGGGTTCGTGGTCACGCCATCTATAATTGACGAGTACTTTTTAATGATTTCAGGGTTTGCGTGATCAAGGAAGATTTTCATGTACACCAGGTATAATTATGTTCTTCACGGCAGATAAAAGATCGTCAGCATAATAATGTGCTGTGCCTTTAATATTGGTGTATTCGTCCATCCCGTGACCAGTCATGACAAGGATAGTTGTGCATCCTGCTGATCTTCCGGCTTTAATATCTGACCATTTATCCCCGACAAGGTATGAACCTTTAAGATTGAGTTTCATATCATCGCACGCTTTCAGTAGCATTCCCGGTTTTGGTTTCCGACAATCACAGTCTTTACGGTATTCTGGAGTGATGCCTTCCGGATGGTGGGGACAGTAATATATTGCATCGATATGTGCACCCATTTTAATTAGCCTGTTCTGCATTTCGGTATTGAAGATACAGATATCTTCTTCCTTGTACATACCTTTTGCAACGCCTGATTGATTAGTGATAACTATGACAGTAAAACCATTCTCGTTAAGCAGACGGATTGCCTCGGCAGAACCGGGGATAAGAGAGAGTTGATCTATCCGGTGGGCATAATGGGGAGGGTCGGCTGTGATGACACCGTCACGGTCAAGAAAAATAATTTTCATCATATTACTTGGTATTTAATGCAGGTATAATTTTTATCATTTACCTCTGTGCCTCAATTTTTTCAACCATCTTAAGGAATTCGTCCAGGATTACCTCGAAGGTATCTTCTTTCCAGACCCATTTTTGAAAAGGTCCACAAATTTGAGGCTGGGTCCCAGGTTCAACACCCATCTGTTTAAAATGATTTTCGTTGGTAGATCCATAACCGGCAACCAATTTAAATAACAGGTAAGGGTTATTCCTATTACACACCGAATAGACAGGAGGGCCTCCGCTGACTGCCATGTTCAGATAAGCCCTGTCATATAATGCCATCCGTATTGGAACGTGAATGGAGGCTTCAGGAATTGTTACATATTCAGACAAGGGTTTTTCATTGTATTTCATATTTTTTTCAGTATCACGAATGAAAACCGGAAAGAAACCGATTTTTATAATCTCATCAGCAAATTTTATCCACTCATTTACCAGGCTGTTACGTCTTTCTTCATACACGCTTTCACGAAGTGTGATTGTTACAATTTTCTTCCCTTCAGATCTCTCTTTAAGCCATGAATCAACGTATTTTAGAGCATAACCAGGGGCCTTGAATACTACATTATACTCCAGCAGATCATCCATTCGAAATATATCCTGAAAACCATAACCCATTACAGGTGCAAAAATGTGATATTTTTCCGGATATTTTGATAAATTTGTACTATTCAGAAATCTGAAAGATTCATCCCTCATTCCAAAATAACTTACCGATTTTACTGTTGGAAGTATTTGATAGCAGGGTATCACAATGTTCATTAATCTGCCCTGAAGATCTGTTAAATTTACTGAATCAGGAGATTTTGCATTGGCATTATATGCATTAAGAGAGCCTTTTCTAAACCCATCCTCATCACCGGTTAAAATTATCAGATGGATAAAGTTGCATCTCTTTTTTATTCTGCAAATTTCTGCTGAGTACAAAAAAGGAAGAATATCATAGGTTGCAGGAGATACACTTAAATCATAAATTGCATATAATATATTACTTTTTTTCTTTTTCAGGTATATTGAATAAATCGGATCTATTAAGGGAATGGCAATTTGTTTTATTTTGAATGTTAATAAATGGATAATTCTTTTTGATCTCCGATAAAGAAATCTGATTGCACGAAAACAAAAACTTTTCGAGTTTATCATATTACTGACCATTAAATTAATGAGTTGTATTACTAATTTCTCTCAATTTCTTCTCAATCTCCTTTTTTATTGGTTCAGGAGCAGGGATTATAACTTTAACATTATCCGGAACCTCAGCCGGGGATATTATTGGCCTTCCAAGATGAGTCCTGCCAATCCTATTAGGATCTTCATCAACGAAAAAGGCAACATTCCCTTCAAGTTCAGTAAAAATCCATGTTGCAGCAATGGAACTTCCAAAAATTCCTACAGGGCCGTTCATTGCAATTCTTTTAGCTTCATCCCTCATCTTCAATAACCATTGTAGAGATGTCACTAATTTATTCCGTTCATCATTAGCATCAAGGACATTAATCACGTCACTTTTCCTTGCGATTAGTGTGATCTCTTTCGGAATAAAGGAATCACTACTCCAAATAACTTCATATCCTGATCGCTGAACAATATGATGCAGGGAATCAACGGAAAAGTGTGTTGCATGATCGGCGATGATAAGATCAAACGGGTTTTTTCGGTAATTTGGGACTTCAATAATTATTATTCCATTGGTGGATAACTTTTTTCTGACCTCTTTAAGGAAAGAAATCGGTGAAATTACATGTTCAAGAAGATGAATCATTGAAATTATCTCATACTTGCCTGATATCTTATGCGGCTGACAACACCATAATTTTTCAAAATTGGGGATGGAACTTATCTCTTTAATATCACGGTCAGATATTTCTGAACCATATAACGAAAAATTTGGACGAACTTTATGAAAATTACGAAGAAATGAACCATTGCCACACCCGATATCAAGGATTTTCCCTTCCATAGGGATGTGGTAATTCTGCATAACACCCTCGATTATTCTTTTAGACCTTGGAATGGGTAAACCTTCGATAAATACTGATTGTTCTAATCCTTCACTTTGATAATAGATCGTGTAAGATGAATATATTTTTTTGACAATTTCTTCCCATTCCAAATTTATCATCTTTTGGACAGTGTTACAATCATCGCACAAAACAACTTGGAAAGTAAGATTAATGGGCTTACAATCAGAAGTTGATAAAGAGAAATTATTATATATAGGAAACTTTTCGACTAAATTGCTTTTACAAACATGACAATGGTTTTTCATAATGATCAATTATTTCTTCAATTATTACATCAAAATTTGGTATTCTAATTCCAAGGTCGGCAGTTAATCGATAAGTGTCAAGAGTTGTATGCTCTGGTACATAAATCATGGGGTTTTCTGAATTTTTCCAGGATACTGGTTGAATTAACGTTTTATCGTACCCTAATTTTTCTGCAATGCTATATGCAACATTAGAATATGGAATATCTTCAAGGCCAGACACCTGAATTATACCGCATATTCTATCCCTCATTATTATTTTAATGATTGAACATGCTAAAGAAATTGGAATCGGAGATATTACCATATCGTAAAAAGGATAAATTGGCATACCCTTTTTGAGATTGTTGATCCAGCTATTAATCAGATGATTTTCTGGAGATATTATCTTTGAAAAACGGATGATTGAACAATTTACATCATTATTAAGGAGATAATTTTCGACGTCTGCTTTATTTTTTCCATATTCTGTTTGAGGAGAGATATCATCTTCGATTTTCTGATAGGGGGTTTTTCCATCGAAAACCTGATTGGTTGAAGGAAAAACCATAAATATTTTATTAAGTTTAAGAATGTCAATCAGTTTTTTTGTCTGTTTAACATTAATGAACCTTGCATAAAGAGGATCACTCTGGCATTTTTCAATTGAAGTAATTGCTGTAAGAATTATCGCGGCAGTTACTCCATTAGGAGGATTCCATTGCGAAATATCCTCTTCAAGGTTTAGATAAATGAAGGAGGATTCCCCTAAATTTTCGTCTTTTCTTCTTGTTGTTCCAATAATTTTGTTTGGGTACTTCGTACAAAAATAGGAACCGATCTGGCTGTCTTTTCCTATAATCAGATATTTTTCTTTCAAATAATCAACCGCAATTATTGAAAAGCCTTATCATTTTTCATGCAACAAATCGCGAATAAATAATGGGCCATTGGGTAATATCCTGTGTGAACAACTTCATCATTCATCGAAAATAAGAAAACGCGTTCAAAATATTGCAACAATAAATCTTTTAACTCCTTCCCACTTTTACAGTTAATATGCCCCTGTTTACTTACGTTAGATGCAAATTTCTGTGATTGAATCGATGGTGTTCCAATAATGAGAACACCATTATCTCTAAGAGATAAGATTATATTCTTTAAAAAGGTGTTTTCATCATTATTATTTATATGTTCAAGAACATCAAGTGAGAATATCCCATCAAATTTTCCATCAACCGGACCAGATAAGATATCATGAACATATGCATCTAATTTCCATTCTTTCGTGTTTCTCATCTTTACATCATCGATAAAAATTGGATCAAAGTCAATTACTGTAACATTTTTACATTCCTGCTGGACTATCCGCGTTCCAAATGCATCAGCACATCCTACCTCAAGGACATTTTCAAATCCGGAAAACATCTTTGATACAAACTTATATCTGGATAAAGTAAACACTAATCGACGGGGATCTTCTTTCCAGACCTGGTTAGTCATTAAACCAAGGGAAGATAATCCTTCTTTTTGAGCTATATCCAGGCATATTTGATATTGTGGTTCACGGGTTTTTCTATCCATATTTATTCCTGATGGGCGTACTCAAGAGGAAAAACAGTAATTCTCTCGATGTTATTCTCAACCCACCCAATAACTTCCGCCAATCCCTCGTCCAATGATATCACCGGTTTCCAGCCAAGGTTATCCCTTGCTTTTGACGAATCCAAAGTATATGCCTTATCCTGCCCTAACCGCTCTCCAACAGGAAGTACAGAAGACTCAAAATCTTTACCCATCAACATACATATCTTACTCACCAGGTCCTTAATCGATATTCCCTCATCAGGGGACAGATGATATATCTCTCCAGGCACTCCCCTCTCCATTGCCAGGAGTTCGCCCTTTGAAATATCCCTGATATGAATATAAGATTTAACAGCGTTTCCTCCCCCATGTAAAGGTATCTTCTTCCCTGTCTTTAAATAAATAATAGAGCGGGGAATAATCTTATGCAACTGCTGATGAGCACCATAAACATTTGTTGACCGGATAGTAATTAAAGGAAAATTAAAATTTTTGACCAGGGTTTGCAACATTAGATCCCCAGCAGACTTTGATGCGGCATAGGGAGTACTCGGATTTATTGGTGCATGTTCATCAACAAACCCTTCACAGGTCCCATAAATCTCAGGAGTTGATATCTGAACATACCTCGAAAGCCATTCCTGGTCTTTCAGATAGTTACCCAGTTTAGCGATGGCAACCGCATTAGTCATGAACCATTGTTCAGGATGGTCCCAGCTTGGGGCCACTTCACTCTGGGCAGCAAAATTAACAATAAACTCCGGTTTTTTTTCAGAAAATAAAGATTTGATACCAGGCATATCGGTATTAAGGTCTAACTGATAAAAAGAGAACCTTGAAAGATCTGATCTCATTTTATACGGCAGAAAAATTGGATCTTTCTCAGGGGAACGGCTGATCCCAATGATATCATAATCAGTTACCTCAAGGACATGATCAATAAAATCGCTCCCGGAGAACGAATTGCTCCCGATAACACAGACAGTTTTGCTCATACCATCTCACTCAAAATAAATAAACGAATAATCTCCCATAAATCCGGTCTGGTCAAACCACCAGGCCCATTCATCAGGCGTATAAAAACACTCACAGGTTACCTGCCAGTAAAGAAGATTCACCTTCTCATCTTCATTCCGGTAACTTTCAACCACAATATATGCATGTTCCTTAGATACACGTTGAATCTCCTTCAATGCTGAAGCCATCTGGTAGCAGTATAAATTATGCAGGGTGTTAATTGAAATTACTAAATCAAAAGATCTGCTTTTAAAAGGTAGTAAGTCTGCACTGCCACGAATCAAATCTCCCTTGACTTCTTCCTTACAGTTTTTCAAAGCATATTGCGAGATATCAAAACCTACAACCGTAATCCCTGGAAGTAGCTGGGTAAACTCATAAAGTAGAAATCCCTTGCCACAACCAACATCCAGGATCACAGAATCGTTTGAGAGATTATAATGACGAATCATCGCTTCAGCAACAGGTCTGTGTCTCCCATCATAATAATACCCACCATAACAGATATTCCTGTCGCCGTCCCAGTAATCATACTCAAAGAGACGGGCTAATTTTGCCGCCTTTGCCTTTGGATAACCAGTAACACGACCAAGATAATCGCGTTCTGTTTTTTTATGAAGGGGAGTAATAAAGTCTATATACATCTATGTGAACTCGTAAATTCCAGTGAATTTTCCAGGAAACATCTAATATAATTGTCTGCTCGCTTCACGCATCCAATCAGACAGATCACATCACTTATTACTTCCCTTGAAAGAGGATAAAATTTCAAGGATTTCAGTTTTCAATATTGGAAGATCTGATCTGACCACATTCCAAACTTCATCGACATCTATTCCCATATACCGGTGAATCAGAATATCACGAAATCCAGCTATTTCACGCCATGAAATGGCAGGATATTTGGCTTTCATTGTATTCGGGATCTGTTTGGCTGCTTCACCAATAATTTCAAAGTTCCGGATTACTGCATCCTGTTCATCGGAGAATTTATAAATTCTTCATACCCTCCTTCTGTATAGGATTCTATCTTGTCAATAAATTCAAAAGTCTGAAGAAGGAAAATGTTATCGCCCTTCACAGAGGGACTGCCTCCTGCATTACCTGATCACGTAAATATCTGTTTAGCCCTTTCTCTGTTACAACATCAACTTTACATTTAAGAATATCGTTTAAATCCTGTATAAAACCGATGTGATCGATAAGACTTCTTTCCGGATCCAATTCAATAAGAAGATCTATGTCGCTATCAGGTTTTTCTTCACCTCTGATAACTGAACCAAAGATTCGGATATTCCGCACACCACGTATTGCTGCAATTTGCATTATTTTATCTTTATTCATCAATAGATCTTCGTATCTGCTCATCATAGTATCCCTCCGGATGGATTTTTGATTTTTTTCTTCAACATTCGGTAATCATAATGTACATTATAAATTTTTTAATTCTTCGGTAATTGTCCCGAATAATCGGATAGCTTTTTTAAGTTGAACTTCTTTTCTTGGACCTGATTTAATCTCCGGATTGGAAAACATTCGCCTCTTCTCACCCACAGGAAGAAAATCATTTAATAAAATACAACACCATTTTATCTGGTACGCAGGAAAAAGCAGGTGAATTCTGGGAATTAAAACACTGGGTTCTCCATCAGCACTTTGAATAATTGATGCTACAACTGAATTAAAGAACGATAAATCAAGTGGAATTTTGGGCTGGCAGAAGAGATCACAGATTGTCTTTACCGGATCATCCCATCCTGCATATTCAAAATCAACAAATGAGAGCGTTCCATCAGGCTTTATGAGAGTGTTATGAAATCCAAAGTCTGAAGGGGACAGTACCTTCATATTATCAGGAAACCGGTCTGAAATATGAGTATCATCCCGGATTATCTTTTTTATCTGGCCTGATAACCACTGCCATTTCGGGCAAAGCTTTTCTGATATGAATATTAATGCCATCTCGTCGATATCAGAATTAACCTCAATTGTACTCAGTCTGTCTACCCTCATTTGAATTACATTCAGATGGTCACGAATAGAAAAACATGCTTCAGATGCTTCCGAAAGTTCAAACGCATCAGGCAGGAATCGTATGTTATTTATAGCAGAAAAAAAGGATAATAATTCCTCTACCATCTCACAGGTAATATCTTCACAAGTTACTGCCCTTCCCTCAATAAACCGGAATAATCCCAGGTTGTGCTCATAAGAACAGGCACAGGGCCTGGGAATAGAAGAGATTCCATGGTTCCAGAGAAAAGAGAGAAAGGAAAATTCTGTTTTAAGCCTGCTTCTGATATCTGCCCTGTCTGAAAAATACTCTTTCAGGAGAAATATATCCCCATTCGCGTAAAATAGTTTATAAACCCGGTTATTACCACCCGCAGGAATCCTGGTGATGTGATAATCCTCATTCATCCCTGCTCCGGAAAGTAGGGCCCGTACCTTTTCATCAGATATTGAAGTCATGCTCATTGAAAAACCTGCAAGCCAACATCCCATGATCTCATCCGGAGATACTCTGGATTATCCGGGTGTTTGTCAAAAGGATCAAAAAGCACACGGATGACATCCAATGGGAAAAGATCACCAATAAGAAATTCTATCAAGTCATCGATAAAAAAATGACACATCTCAGTTTTTATTCTTTCGTATTTTTTTTCTTTCGTGCACTCAAAAAAAATTCGGGATCTTGGGATCGGCGCGCCAGGAAATCCTGTTATTCTTTCCTGCACAAGCCATTTCAATGCAGTCTCATGAAGATTCGTATCCCCTCCGGAATAAGGATACATAGTTCGATGACTGATGATGACAGGACAAAAGCCATGACCTGGCAATGACCGTAAAAAAGGAATAACTCCTGGAAAAGGTCTTGCATATTGCATGCCTTCCCCGTAAACATATCCCTGAATATCAGTCCAGTCCTCTTCTTTCCCCAAAAAGCGAAGCATATCCCTTATGGCAGTCTTACTTGGGAATATCCCTGCAGGAACCAGACCTCTCTTTACAGCACAGTCATAGATTACCTGGTCATACTGAACAATAGTATTGTCCAGGTCAATACCAATAACCTTCAATAATCATTGCTCCATGTCAATAATCGGACGGATAACACGGCCATTCTCCAGGTCATCCAGTGCAGTATTAATCCCGTCCAGGGAGTAGATCTTTGATATAAGAAAGGACGGATCCATCAGCCCACACTCGATAAGGCGAATAATCCGTGGAAAATCCCGGTCAGGAATTACATCCCCGCCCCAGGTCCCCCTAAGCTGCTTACCCAGGTTCAACTGCCTGGGATCAAATGATAATCTATCCCCAAATCGCGCATTCCCAATAATAGTTGCAATCCCTCCCTGGTTTTTCACGCACATCAGTGCCTGTTCCATTACATCAGTAATACCAGTAGCTTCAATAGAACAATCAGGACCATCAGGACAGACCTGGTAAATCATGGAGAGAGAATCAGTTTTAAATGGATTGATTATGTAATCCGCACCCATTTCTTTTGCAACTGTAAGTTTTTCATCATTAGTATCAACAGCAAAAACAGGACAACAACCAGATATCTTCGCAGCCATCAGGGCACACAGCCCAATCCCTCCACACCCAAAGATAGCCATGCTCATCCCAGGCCTTGGCTGCGCTACATTAATAACCGCTCCATAACCCGTTGGAATCGCACACCCGATAAGAGCTGCATAAAGGAGGGAAAATGTATTAGGAATCTTCGTAACTCGATCCTCACTAATCACAGCATAATTTTGAAAAGTTGTAATCGGACCCGCATTCACAGGAATATCATTCCATAGGTACCGGACAGGCCCTCCATTGGATCCATTCCCCCGAATCCATGAGAGAATGACCTTATCCCCAGCCATAACTTTTGATACACCATCCCCGACAGCCTCAACAACACCACTACCTTCATGTCCCAGGCAATGCGGGAGAAAACGATCATCTCCACGTTCACCCTTACATTCACCAAGCTGAGTATGACAGATCCCACTATACTTAATCCTTACCAGAACCTGCCCCTGTTTCAGATCAGGAATAGTAAGAAGAAGAATTCTTAGAGGTTCATTGGTATCAAAAAGAACAGCAGCCTTTGTTACATTCATTTATTTAATCCATCAGCAATCTTACCTGCAATCAGATCTGCAGAAATACCAAAATGATCACGGGCCTCTTTCTGGCTCAAACAATGTGTAAGAAAATAATCACCAGTTCCTATACGAATCAGATCAGATGATTTAATCCGGTTATCAATCATCCATTCAGCAATCATCCCACCAAGACCACCAGGGAGAGTATGTTCTTCCACAGAAACCACAACAGAAAAACGTGAAAAAACTTCACGTAACATGATCTCATCCACAGGTTTAATCGTATGAAAATGGACTACACAGGCAGATATATTTCTTTCTTCAAGAATCCTGGCAGCACGTATCACTTCAGATAAAAGGACACCCGTAGTAATGATACAGACATCATTTCCATCCTGTATCAGTTGAGCCCTTCCCAGGGAAAAGTCCGGTTCTCCTGTATAAATACAAGGTTCATTCTTTTTATTAATCCTGATGTACATCGGTCCATGATGATCAAGTGAAGAACGTAAAGACGCCATTACTTCAGCCTGATCAGCCGGACAGACAATCGTCATATTGGGCAGGCAACGGAGGATGCTGATATCCTCACAGATATAATGAGTAGGTCCAAGTGGAGCATAAGTCAGCCCACCCCCAAGCCCAATAATAACAACCGGAAGATTCTGAAAACAGACATCAATCCGTACCTGTTCATAGCACCTTGTCAGGTCAAAAGCTGCAAAAGTATATACAAACGGCCGATACCCGGAGAGGGCAAGCCCGGCTGCAACACTAATCATGTTAGCTTCAGCAACCCCACAGTTGTAAAAACGATCCGGGAACTCTGCTTTAAACCCGTCAAACATGTGATTGCCTATATCACCGGAGAGAATTATAATCCGTGGATCTGACCTTGCAAGACAGGTAAGTTCACGCGAACAGCTATCCCTCATTCCAGTCCCAACTCCGCCTTCGCCCTTGTAACATCATCAGCAGTAGGGATTCGGTAATGCCAGTTATTATCACCTTCCATAAATGAAACCCCTTTTCCCTTAACCGTATGAGCAATGATGGCAGTAGGTTTTTCAGAATCAACTGGAATAGAATGAAAAATATTCAGGAGTTCCTCGAAATTGTGACCGTCAACCTCAAAAGAGTTCCATCCGAAAGTTTTGAACTTATCAGCAAGAGGATTTAAATGCATAATATCATCACAACGACCTGTGGCCTGCCAACCATTATTATCAACAATAAATATGAGATTTCCAAGCTTTTGAACCGGTGCCAGCAAGACAGCCTCCCATACGGTTCCTTCATTGCATTCTCCATCACTCATCAGGACAAATGAACGATACTTATTTCCTGATATTTTTGCTGCAAGAGCCATTCCAAGGCCTATTCCCGGACCATGCCCTAAAGATCCAGTGGATGCCTCTATTCCATGAACATTCCCCCGGACTGGATGTTCAGTCAGAAAAGAATCAGTACGATTAAACGTGTGAAGTAGTTCTTTCGGAAAAAAACCCCTGCTTGCAAGTACGACATACAAAGCAAGCGATGCATGCCCTTTACTTAATATAAACCGGTCTCGGTCTTTCCATTCAGGTTCTTCCGGTTTAAAAGACAGCACTGAGTGGTACAATGTGAGAATGATATCAAGGCTTGAGAGACAGGAACCTATATGCATCGCATCAGAATTATGAGCGATCTCAATGATCTCACCTCGCATCTGGCAGGCCATCGAATGCAAAGACTGTAAATTAATATTGTTTTTCATATTCAACATTACTGTTCATATAAAATTCACATGTGGATGTGGATGCTTCAGGGCATGGAGATACCGGTTAACAGGATCCAGCCTGCATACCTCCCGGCACCGTGAAATACCCCCATCCTGTATCTTCTTCAAAACACTCTTTCGTTGGAGACCATTCCATACATCAACAAACGAACCAGTTATACAATTCCCATAAGTATACTCCTTATTCTCATGATATAAATTACAGGGGATTACTGAACCGTCTGCCTCAATTAAAGCATAAAAAGGAAGTCCATAACACCGATCATAAATTCTCTCTTCCGACAGCCTGTCAATAGTTCCAGACCTGAAAATCACCTGGAAACCTTCCTTTTCAAAAGCCATGATCTCCTCTTCGACCCCGGTAAGCAACTGTGGGTCAATAACAAACCGGTTAATACTGAGAGGGTGCTTTGAATAAGGCTTTATCTGAACATTATCTGCCCCGGACCCTGCAAAAAGCCGGGTGAAAGAAACAATCTCATGCAAATTTTCCGGAATGATAAGCAACTGGACTCCAATAACAACAGAAAGATCCTCCTCCCTCTTCAACCGGGACGCCTGCACAATATTATCATATATAGTCTCAAAATCAGATATTTTCCCCTGGTGAATCTGATGATGAACAATCGGAGAAGCCGCATCAAGGCTGATACGTATCCATTTAAGGCAGGGAAGGATCCGCCTTGCCATATCAGGAGTGAAAAAAACACCATTCGTTGAAACAGACAGATCAAGACCGGCATGATAAGCATGTTCAATAATCTCTGCAGCCTGTGGATGCATGAGAGGTTCACCCTCCCCGGCAAACATCACCGACCTCACCCCAAAATCTTTCATCTCCGTGAGACGTTCCTTCAGAACATCTGCGTCAATAAAGACCGGTTTTTTCTCCAGCCAGTCCAAAGCACAAAAAATACACCGGTGATTACAACGGTTGGTAAGACCTATCTCAACATAAACAGGAGGGCAATCCCCTGTGCTCAGCCACTGCGCTACCCGGTCAGGATGATAAATAAGTTTGTGCGAATCAACTTCAACTTTCATGTTTCACAATATCAGTAATGCAGTGAAGAATGATTGCATGTGCAGTCTCAACAATCCCGTATTCATCCGACCGGACATAGAAGTTGATATCACCCATCAGCCGAAGAGGATTGTCAGGTGAAAAACCGGAAAAAGTGATCACCTTGCATCCCCGTTCTTTAGCAAAGGCAGCAGCTTTCAGGATATTTTTCGATCTCCCGGAACTACTTATTGCAATAAGAAGATCCCCGTCCCTGGCCCAGATACTAAGATGTTCTTTATATGCATCCTCATAAGAGATATCATTGGAATAGGCTGTCAGAAGAGATGTCTCGTGAAAAACCATGGCACGGACCATTGCACCCTTACAGAGATCATTCTGAACATGGCTGGCAATAGCAGCACTCCCGCCATTCCCAATAATATATAAGTTATTATCACTCTCTTTAACTGTTCTTATCAGCCCGGTAGATGCAATTATATCCTCTGATACAGAGGATAAGCAATCGCATGAATCATTACCATGCAAAATACTCTCATGCAGTTTTTTAAAGTAATCATCAAAAGACATAATATTTACCTTAAATACCCATCCATATTACTTATTCAGTACTTATTCTTATTTAATTATTTAAGCAATGTCGTAATATATTTGTACAGTCCCACCGGTTCAATAGATGTCCGGTGTCCAACAGTTGAGACAGCCATTGATGCAACAGCATTTGCAACAAACCCGATAATATCAGCCGGGGCATTAAGGCATGCAAGCCCTGCAGTAATTGAGATAATTGCATCCCCGGCACCAATGCGATCTACAACTTTACCTGCAAATGCAGGAGTCCTGATAAATCCATCTTCCCGGTCATAAAGGATAGTTCCATATTTCCCTTCTGTAATAAGCACTTCATTTGCAGATACCCGTTCAACGACATTCAGAATCTTACTCTTAATATCTCCGGCATTGGTCCGCTCCTCAAGGTTGAGTTCAGTGGCATTCAGGGATACATAATCAACCTTCGGATACCGTGAAATGACATTAAAACCTCTGTTTCCAGCATTTGTCTGAGTATTGACGGCAGTAAAAACACCTGAGCCCACAATCTTTTCGATGAATGGAGAGGAGATCATCCCATGCCCAAAATCTACAACCAGGACCAGGTCAATATCAGAGATGAGAGATGAGAATTTCTGAATCAATTCATTAGTCTGATCCATACTTACCATCTCATCATTAATGGTATGAACCTCGAAGAGTTTCTGGTTCAGATATGCATCAACAAATCGTTGTTTAATAATCGTTGGAGAATCAGTTTTGTATATAAAATGACTATTTACTTCATCCTTGAGGTGAGTATGAATAAACTGTTCATAAGAGTCTTTCTCTCCAAGTGCCGAAATAAGGTCGACAGAATGGTAAAAACCCGCTCCATGGTTCGCAACCGCAATAATCCCCCCGGCAAACCACTCTTCATGAAGATATTTCACCGCGATAATGGGATCTTTCGTTACCATTCCAATCGGATAACAATAGGAATACCTGTCGATGATTGTCTCCCCAATCACAAGGACACGAAGTGTGTGTAACCTTTTGAGCCATGAGATAACCTCATCTGCCGGATGCTTCAGGGCAAAAGAACGGAAATATTCTATCTGTTCATCGGTGTACCCGGATAAAGACTGGTTTAAAAGACGAGAAGAACTGAAGACCTGGCCACTTGTAATAAAGAGCTCACCGCCAACCGACCTGATAGCTTCCTCTTCATCTCTTATCTTTCCGGTTAGATCAGTGGTCTGATCCTGGTAATCCGGTCCCTTGGCATAGATATCCGGTTTCAGAAGAAGAAGGGTTTCGACCGCCGTCGGCCAGAGGTTTAAGGCAACATAGTCCACTATTTCAAGAGCTGCTATAGCTTCAAGGCGTAGTTGTTCAGTGAAATGAGGGCGGTCCGGTCCTTTGTTAACAAACCTGTCCGGGGTGACAGTAACGACAAGGATATCTCCCTGGGACTTTGCCTCCTCAAAATACTTAATGTGACCGATATGCAGGAGATCAAAGACCCCATGACAGAGAATAATTTTTTTATCCCGTTTCGTGTTGAGTAGTTCAGATAAATCATGAATAGGAAATATTTTGCCCATATGTGTGCTCCAGCATTGTGAATTCGAAGTGTTAGGTTTTTCAAATCACTTTCGGCTTTTTGACACCACCGATTCACAGCTTCACTGACATTCATACCGGTATACCATCACGCATAGCATAATATGATACCCTTCCAACATCTTTTATGGCAGATGATATCTCATCTTTTGGAAGAACAAGCAGATCGAAGTCATTATTTTTCTATGTTATTCACGGTCATACAAAATTATTATTTACAATTCTTTTCCCAGATATTTAAACCAGTCCTTCGTTGCTGAGTCAATTCCTTGTGCATCCCAGACAGGTGCATCCTTCCATAAGTCGATAGACTCCAGCATCTTCTGAATTCCCTCTTCAAAAGTGATTCCCGGTTTCCAATGGAGATCCCGATGAATCTTTGATGTGTCAGCAAATGTGCAGTCCGGTTCGCCAGGGCGTTTAGGTATATACTCAACATCGCCTTCCAGTAATTCAACCAGCCTGTTGACTGAATACGTTCCTCCTGACCCGACATTATAGATCTCACCCCTGATGTCTGATTCCGCTGCTTTAATAAATGCATCGACCACATCGGTGACATAAGTAAAATCACGAGTCTGGGTTCCGTCACCGACTACCGTAAAGGGTTTCCCGGCAAGTTTCTGGGCAAGGAATACACCAAATACCGCACCATAGGTTCCGGAAGTCCGGGATCGTGGGCCATAGACATTAAAGAGGCGGAGTGAAATGCAGGGGAGATCATAGGTCTGGTTCCAGTGCATGACATACTGTTCTCCAAGATATTTTGTCAGGGCATATGGGTACATTGGCTTGATTGGGGCAGTTTCGGGTGTTGGGTAAACATCCGGAATCCCATAACAGGAAGATGAAGCCGCGTAAATAAGTTTTTTCACACCCGCTTTTCTGGAGGCTTCAAGAATGGAGATAGTACCGTTGACGTTTGAATGATGATATTTCAGGGGTTCCTGGATGGAGGGGACGATGTCGGCGAGAGCTGCGAGATGAAAGACATAATCAATATCAGAAAAGAATTCCGAAATTTGAGAATGATCTGAAATATCTTTCCGGATAAACGTACACAGTGGATGGTTAACCAGGTTAGATATATTCTCTAATTTACCATTTGATAAATTATCAATGATTATTACGTGATTATGCCCTGCAATAAGACGCTCAACCAGGTGACTACCGATAAATCCGGCACCGCCAGAAACAAGACATTTAAAACCTTCTAATCTCATAAAATCTTATTATCTCATGTAATTTCAATAATTTTTCATCATTTCTCAATTCAGTTTTTTCTACCATTCAGGATAATTTTTTCAGATAATACCCTTTATATGTGTATTGTTAGTTCAATAAAAGCACGATACCCACACCAGCAGACCCGAAAATTCTTACCGCTATCACATTAAGAAACTCAGCTTTACCTCTTCCAATATGAAACGCAGGATGATCCATCATCATCCTGTAAAATCCAGAATTCACTTATCCAACTACAATTTGATACCTGACTGATAAAAAGTTATTCGTTAACAAAATTTCCATGTGCTATTCTTACCCAAAACCGAGCCAGATATCACCCATACAACTGGTAACGCTCATCCAGATCGTCCATGTACTTTGCATAAATTTCAATCTGCTCAGCCAGACGATAAGCCGCTTCAATAAGCCCTGAAAAATTCATATCAGGCCTGACCTCTCCACAGAACGAATCAGAAAAATCAACCAGCATATCCTCGATCAGCTCACAAACCTCCAGTTTCTTTCTTCTTGCACAATCCGGGCCAC